>ENA-UEQW01001153-UEQW01001153.1-human-gut-metagenome-genome-assembly--contig:-NODE-1153-length-22557-cov-5.517482_pt1 | contig 22557 bp, 17 predicted proteins | sample MGYA00242947_ERZ507947 | MGnify/ENA primary metagenome ERZ507947 (study PRJEB26167, sample SAMN06115421) | human gut metagenome | host: Homo sapiens | place: China:Guizhou | collected 2015-03-17... | reverse complement strand
GCCGGTGGTGGTGTGGTCAGTCGCGCAGCAAGATCACTTTCCAAGTCTCCGAGCTTTTTCCCTAATCCTGGCTTATCTCGCATGAGTTTTTTCAGGTGGTAATTACTCAAGGAGAACAGTTTGCCAAATACACTCCTCGGTGTTGATGCCGCCGAGTTGAAATAGCTGTCCCTAATACTCCGGTTCACGCTCCACCCCATCGATGCAAGCTGAATCTCTTCCATCACTCGAAACAGACGGCCCAAAAGATATGGCATATAGTTACAATCTTCATTTAACTGCACACTTGTCACCTCCGAAAACATTGAATGATCGCTTCCTCGTTCGTAGTTCTTTGCCAAATAGACCTTCAAAATAGCGGCTCTCTCCCAAGTAACGTTTCGCTCTGCACGAATGCGAAGCAAGACAGCTTCCATCAAAGATATAGGGTATGGAGTTCCTGAAAATACAGCCCGCACCGTTGCCCCAGACACAACTGGACTGGGGACCTGTTTTTTGGAATCTCGTACGGTTGCGTTCAGCAGAGCCCACAAAGGGAGTATCGAATATTTTGCACCGGCGATCTCCAGCCTTGCATAGTGCGCGTTTACATTCTCCATCAGCTTTCCGAAGCTGTCACGCAGAAAGAAGCGGACGGAAAGGCGCGCCGCGTTGGGCGCGAGACCGAGAATGTAAAACGGTCGATTCGGGTCGACGCCGAGGTCGTCGCACGGCAGCCCATTCGCCAGACGTTTGAGCGCCGCGCGCAGATCATTGTCCGACAGGCCGCCGTATGTGCCGCCGCCAATCACGGCGCTGAAAAAGCCGGGATAGGCATCATCTGCGCCCTCTGCCCAGCAGACGACTGTCGTATCGCCGATGTGCTGGACGTGGTCGCTGTCCGCAAGCAGATGATTCAGTGCGGCGGTGTAGGCAAAGGCGGCGTATTTGCCGACTGGGGCATTGTAGTTCTGCTCCCGTCCGTAGGAGCAGAACGCCGGCGCGTTGAACGACACCAGCGCCGCGCCGCTGGACTGCGCGTCCCGCACGCCCTTGACCGACGGGTGCACAGCGGCGATCTCATCCTCTTTTCCGGTCACGAGACACTGCATCTTGACGCCGCTCTCGCCGCCGTCCCGATACCGCTGCCATGCCTCGCGGATAGCGGCATCCTCCTCGACCTTGCGGCCATCCACGCGAAAGACGAGGTTGCCGCCCGCGGTCACATCGTCGAGCTGTCTGATGAGCGCCGGATGCTCTGCCGCGCGTTCCGGTTCCCAAGTGTCGAAAAATGCCAGTATTGCGCGGGCATTGGGCGAATCGACGCTATCCAGCACCGCGTGGTGCAGCTTTGACGCAGTGGCAAAGCACTCGCGGCTGCGTTCAGGCTTCCCTTTCTGGTCGATGCCGAGCAAATAAGCGGAATTGTCCCACAAAAAGTTCGAGGCAATGCTGACCGTTCGTTTCACCGCTGCCGGCAGCACCATCAGCTGCGGCTGCATGACCGTCTTTTTACCCTTTGTCCCTTCCACCATTGTCGGAACGATCTGCGTCAGCTCACCGTTTTCGTTTATGTAAAGTGCGAGACTGATCTTCGCAGGGGCCCAGCCGGGCGCGGCGATCTCACCGCGCGAGAGGAGGTCTTCGTAATACCGCGTCAGCGCTTGCAGGATCATCCTCTCACCTCCCTGCTCTCAGGCGGCGGAACGATCATCACGCCGTCGACAAGGCTCGCGCGGAAAAACTTCGGCGTGATGTTCGCAGGATCGCTGTAGTCGAGGTCCCACAGCATCCAGCCGAGGTCGCGCGTGCCTTTGAGCTCATCGGGGCACGGCGGCAATTCCGTGCAGCGTCGGAACTGCGCGGGAAACTCCCGCGTGCCGAAATACGGCATGCTGTAACACTGCCCCTTTTCCAGCCGTCGCTTGATCATGTCCTGAAACTTGCCGGGATTGTCGCCGGGCGCAGCGGCGTCCGTCGTGTCGAAGTGCGCGTCGATGACATAGTGTACGTCCCGCAGCACCATAGCCGCGCGCTGCTGAATGCTCTCCGACGCGGCGAGGTACAGCTCCCCCTGCCCTTTTTCCATCACGGTCTTCGCCCTGCGGGCGCTGATGACATCTTTGACCTCGTTGCGGCGGATGTTGGTGAAGCGGATGGGGGCGCACACATGGATGCGGTCGATCACCCAACGGAGCCCTGGGTGCCAGTAGATGCTTTCCAACAGCCCGCGCGCCGCTGAGGGCGTCATCACGTCATAGCTGACGCGCTCCGTTTTCATCTCAGGCCGCGTGAAGCAGGCGTAATCACCCCAGACCTCCACTTGAATCGGCATTGGATCACTCCTCTCTTTGGTTTACCTTGGTTCTTGTCTCAGTATGAACGATGCCCTGTCCGATAAAACGGACAGCTTATATGAATTCGGCCTTTCCGGTTTCCGGTTCCAGCGTCAGGCCTGTCCGCTCATCATACAGCGTAAGGTCCGAAAGGATGGCGCTGCTTTCATCCAGCGCGGGAATATCCCGCGCGGTCAGCAGCGCGCCCGCGGCATAGAGCTTTTGAAAATGCGGTTCGTAGACCGAGACTGCGTACCGCCCCAGCTTGCGGTAGAGACCCTTGGAGCATTCCCCTTCCTTTAGCTGCTCAACGAGCGCCGCGCCATCGCCGATGGGAACGTAGACCGTGCGCGTGTTCTGATCGATCAGATGAAAATTCTCCGCCACGGTGCGAAACGGCAGTTCGCAGCCGTTGATGCCATCCTCAAAGGCTTTGACAATGCCGTACTTGTCAAGTGTTTCCCCACTCAGCGCGCGCAGTTCGCGGAAATAGCGCTGCATGGTTTCCTGCACGGCGGGGTCTCGCCCGTCTTTCAGCGCATGGCGTGTTGCGCCCACCGCCGTGCGGAACAGAAGCGGCGGCAGCTCCGTCCGCTCAAAGATCGTTACGATGCTCTCACCTGCCGCCCGCTTTCCCTCGCGGTTGCAGCGCCCCGCTGCCTGCAAGACGGAATCCAGCCCAGCCAGCTCGCGGTACACCGCGGGAAAGTCCACGTCCACGCCCGCCTCGATCAGCGAGGTCGATACGACGCGGCACGGTTCCCCCGCCTTTAGGCGCCGCCGGATCTCATCGAGAAGCGTCTGCCGCTGTGCGGGCACCATCAGCGTCGAGAGGTGAAAGCTCGCCTCCTGCGGCAAGCGCGCAAAGATGCTCTGCGCCGCCTTGCGGCTGTTCACGATGCAAAGCACCTGCCGGTGCTCGCTGAGCTTTTCCGCAAGTACATCGTCCTCCAAGATGCCCTCCTGCCGAAACGTCACGCGGCGGAAGCTGTCGTATTCCTCCGCCGTCTGCGGGCACAGCTCTGTGATAGGGCAGCTTGGCGCATAGGTGTGCAGCAGGTCACCGAGCGACGGCTGCGTGGCTGTGCACAGCACAAGCGTTGAACGGAATTGCTTGGCAAGCGATGCCATCGCCGCCACGCAGGGCCGCAGATGGCAAAGCGGCAGCATTTGCGCCTCGTCAAAAATGATGACGCTGTCGGCAAGATTATGGAGCTTGCGGCATTTTGACGAACGGTTTGCGTAAATGGACTCAAAAAACTGCACCGCCGTTGTGACGATGACCGGCATGTCCCAGTTTTCCGCCGCCAGCGCGCGGCGCACCTCCTCGGGCGACGCGCCGTCGGAAAGCTCGAACTGCACACCTGAGTGATACTCGAGCACATTGCCGTCGCCGAGGATCTCGCGGAATACTTCGGCATTCTGCTCGATGATCGACGTGTACGGCACGACGTAGATCACCCGCTTCATCCCGTGCGCCACTGCGTGCCGCAGCGCAAAGGCGAGCGACGCGACCGTCTTTCCGCCGCCGGTCGGCACGGTCAGCGTGTAAATGCCTTTTGGTTTACTGCCTGTATCCAGACAGCTGTTTAGAATTTTGCAGCGCAGCTTGTTGAGCGCTGTTTTCGGTTCCTGCCACGGCGCGATGTATTCTTTCAGCCGCCTTAGCAGCGTCGGAAGATCGTCATATCCGCCGCGCCCGCGTTCGCCGTCCATGAACCGCTCCGTATCGAGAAAATCCGCGTCCACCAGACAGGAATAGAGCATCCTTGTCCGAAACGACGCTTTCAATGGATCCCGTTCCGGCGTCTCAGGCGGAAGAGTTGGCAGTGTCACGCCGCTCTCGCCGCAGCGCTCAAGATAGTGTCCCTCCATGCCCTTTTTGAACCGGCCGGAGAGCGTGGCCTCGCCCGCGCGGTCGGTCCTCAGATTTCCGACATCCAAAAGTCCGCCGTGGTGACCGGCGGCGCACGCGGCGGCGCTGGGCCGCTTCATCTTTATACAGGTGAGCATCCCCACCATGGTGTGGTCGACAACGGGACCACCTTCAAGCAGGCGCTTCTGGAATGCGTCAGTGCATTTGCCGAGATCGTGCGCGAGCCCCATCAGATCTCCGTCCGCCTCTGCGCCGAAGTCGGCGGCAAACTCTCGGCACAGCGCGGCTGTACCTGTCAGGTGCTCCGCGACGGTCTGATAGATGGTCTGGCCGTTTTCATCCTGCCGGATGTGTGCGTAATATGGCATGCGCTTCCCTCTCATTTCTCCCCAAATAGCAAAAATCAGCCCTGTGGATCACAGAGCTGACTTCCCGGGGCCGGAATTCAGCCCTGCGTATAAAACTTGTACGTTTATCATATCGTATAAGATAACGTCGAAAAAGTCAATGGAATTTATATGCCTTGCACTATTCGCGGACGTTTTCTTTTGGCCTTTTTTCCAGCTTATCCGATACCATTGTCCCTCCATCTTGACGCTGCGGCGAAAGTGTGGTATCATCGCTTTGCCTTCTGGGAAGACTACTCTGACCGGCGGCGAACCAGATTCATTCTACCGTTCTGACAGCGAGGATGCGTTCCGAGCCACAAGAAGAGGGAAAACAAAGACACAGCCCTGCTGCGTCGTCATTTGCTGTTTCCATCCCTTCTGCTGAACGGCGGAAGGGATGATTTTTATTTTGACAAAGGAGAATGCGTTAATGGAAACGAGAGTCGCCGTGCTGGCCATCATCGTCCGCGGGGGAAGCTCTGTCCAGCCGCTCAACGAGCTTCTGCACCAGTACGGTCAGTATATCATCGGGCGCATGGGCGTGCCGTACCGCGAAAAGGGCGTGAATATCATCAGCGTGGCGCTCGACGCGCCGGGCAACGTCATCTCCGCCCTGTCGGGCAAGATCGGCCGTCTGGACGGCATCACCGCCAAAACGGTCTACGCGCCCGAGGGCAGCATCGGAAAGGAAGAAAAACAATGAAAAAGAATCTCAAATATCTCTTGGCCCTGTGCCTGACGATTGCACTCGTCTTCTCGCTCGCCGCCTGCGGGCAGAAGGCGGATGAGACGCCGAACGACGCGCGGGATGACCAGCAGACCGAGCAGGAGGAGTTCACCCCTGCGAACTATTCCATCGCCGCGCTCAAGGGCCCTACGGCCATGGGCCTTGTGAAGCTGATGAAGGACAGCGAAAGCGGCGAAACGACTGGCAATGAATATACCTTTACCCTTGCCGGTTCTGCGGATGAAGTGACGCCCGCGCTCCTCAAGGGCGAGCTCGACATGGCCTGCGTGCCCGCGAACCTCGCCGCCGTGCTCTACAATAAGACGGAGGGCGAGATCGAGGTGCTGGCGGTCAACACGCTCGGCGTTCTCTACATCGTGGAAAACGGCGAGAGCGTGCACTCCATGGCCGACTTGAAGGGCAAGACCATCGTGGCGGCGGGCAAGGGCTCTACGCCGGAATACGCCCTGCGCTATCTTCTCACGGAAAACGGCATCGATCCCGATAACGATGTGACAATCGACTGGAAGAGCGAGCACAGCGAGTGTGTCGCGGCACTGGCTTCCGGTCAGGCGAGCGTTGCGCTCCTGCCCCAGCCCTTCGTCACCGTGGCGCAGAGCAAGATCGAGGGCCTGCGCATGGCGCTCGATCTGAATGCTGAATGGGACGCACTCGATAACGGCTCGGCGCTCATCACGGGCGTCATTGTTGCCCGCCGCGCGGTCGTGGAGGAAAATCCTGCCGCCGTGGAGGCCTTTCTCAAGGACTACGCCGCGAGCGTCGACTGGGTGAACGCCAACACCGCGGATGCCGCCGCGCTCATCGGCGAATACAGCATCGTGGACGCCGCCGTCGCGGAAAAGGCACTGCCCTACTGCAACATCGTCTGCCTGACGGGGGCAGACCTTCTTGAGGCGCTGCCCGGTTATTTAGAGGTGCTCTACAATGCGTCTCCCGCCGCTGTCGGCGGCGAGATGCCGGATAACAGCTTCTATTTCGCATAAATTCTTTGCGGCGGCGGGCGCTGTCCCGCCGCCGTATTTCAAGGAAAGGAGAGATGATCATGCGCGGAAAAAAGCAGAACGTGCGTCTCTGGGCAGTCGCTTTCTGGCTGATCGTCTGGCAGCTTGCCGCGTTGGCACTGCACGCGGCATACCCGCACGGCGCGCTGCTGCTCCCCTCTCCCGTATCCTCGCTCGCGCGGCTCATTTCGCTGGCGGGCACGGCGGTGTTCTGGTGTGCCATCGGCACGTCGAGCATGCACATTCTGGGTGGCTTTTTGCTTTCCTGCGCGCTGGCAGTTGTGCTGGCGGCGCTTTCCGCGCGGTTTTCGCGCGTCAAAGAGCTGCTTGCGCCGCTCGTGGCGGCGGTCAAGACCGTGCCGGTGGCGTCGTTCATCATTCTGGCGCTTATCTGGCTCTCCAGCCGAACGCTGCCGCTGTTCATTGCGGCGCTGATGGTCTTCCCGCCCGTGTACTTAAATGTGCTTGAGGGCATCCGGCGCACGGACGCCTCTCTTCTGGAGATGGCGCGCGTGTTCCGCGTGCCGTTTTCGCGCACGCTGCGGGGCGTGTATCTGCCGCAGGTGCTTCCCTACTTCCGCTCTGCCGTCAGTGCGGCGCTGGGCCTTTGCTGGAAGGCCGGCACCGCGGCGGAGGTCATCGCCCTCTCCGGCGGCTCGATCGGTGAGAAGCTCTACAACGCGAAGATATACTTCCAGACCGCCGACCTCTTCGCCTGGACGGCGGCGATCGTGCTGATCTCGGCGGCGTTTGAAAAGCTGTTTCTTCTCCTCGTGGACAAGATCGCAGAAAGGATGGGCGCATGATGGAACTTCGAGTCGAACACCTTTGCAAGCACTACGGCGAGAATGCCGTGCTTGATGACATTTCCTTTACCGCGCGCATCGGTGTGACGCGTCTGCTCGGCCCCTCCGGCATCGGCAAGACGACGCTGCTGCGCGTGCTGCTCGGGCTGGAACCGCCGGACAGCGGCACGGTCAACGGCGATAAATTTCGCTGGACGGCGGTCTTTCAGGAAAACTGCCTGCTCGAAGGGCTGGACGCAGAGGGAAATCTCCGCTTCGTCCTCGGCGCGAATTACAACGCCGCGGCGGCGCAGGCGCTCCTGGAAGAACTGGGACTTGGCGACGTGGGGAAAAAGAAGGTACACGATTATTCCGGCGGCATGCAGCGCCGGCTGGCACTCGCTCGAGCGCTGCTCGCGCCGTCCGACGCGCTCGCGCTCGACGAGCCGTTCACCGGCCTCGACGCGGAAAACCGCGAGGCCGCGATGCGCGCCATCCTGCGCGCGGCAGAGACGAAAATCGTGATCCTCTCCACACATGAGGAATTACCCATCCCCGTCCCCTGCCAGATCATCGAATTGTAAAAAGGAAGCGCAAGCATTTTGCTTGCGCTTCCTTTTTTGATGAAGTTACGCGCCGATGGCCTCGTCATAGACGGTGCTCGCGCCGCTGTGGGCGGCGACGAACTTATCGCGGAACGTATTGACCAGGCTCTCGTTGCCGTAGACGGACACGACGTACTGCCCCGAGGTGAAAATCACAAGCTTATCGGGGAAGCCGCACATCCACTGCTTGCCCTGCACGGCGCTGCGGATGTCGGCGGCGACGGTCGAAACGTTGCCCGCGTCACTGACGTGGAACGCGCCGCAGGTAAAGGTGTTGAGGTTCATCATGTGCACGAGCGATGCCGCGCCGTCGATGAGCGACACGTCGGCGGACGGGAACGTCAGCTGATAGGTCAGGCTGTCAGCGTTCGAGACATCGAAGCTGCCGGGCGCGTCGTCGACGCTGTGCTCTGCGTCTCCGCCCGCGGCGGGAAATTTGTCGTCCTCGCTGTACGTGCTCCAGACAGACGTGAGCAGTGAGAGCGCGCCGGTGTCCTGCGCCGCAGGTGTTTCCGACGGTGTTTCCGCGGGCTTGGAGGGCTCGGCAGGTTTAGCAGGTTCGGACGGCTTGCTTGCGGGCGTCTCGTCCTTCTTGCTGTCGGACTTGGTCGGCTCCGCGGGCTTTTGTGCCTCGTCAGGCTTTTCGCCCTTGTTTGCGTCGGGTTCGATCTCTGTAGCGTCGGATGCATCGTCCTTGTCCGCGTCATCCGCGGCAGGCTCGTCCTGCTTGTCGGCGATGTTCGTCTCCGTCTGTGTTGGATCGTCCTCTTCCGGCGTCTTGTCGTCCGCCTTGCTGCCGCAGGCAGCGAGCGAAAGCGTCATAGCGAGTGTCAGAAGAAGGCAAAGCAGCTTTTTCATCAAAGTTCTCCTTGCGATTTAGTATTTGTATCCTGTATTGTAACAGAGATTTTTTAGAAAAGGAAGTCTTTTATTTTCTTCTTGCAAGAAGTGCAAATGGTTTCCCTGCGCCGCGCAGGGGAGCGAGTCAAAGGGGGTGTTCTCTTTCGCGAAAGAGAACACCCCCTTTGGAACCCCCAGAGTCTTGTAGAAGTACACCTAATCATCGTCTACCGAGGCACCCATCAATGCGGCGAGCGTTAGCAATGCCGCATTCCGCAGGCAGTCTGCCGCCGAGCAAACGTCACTCGCGCCTCACGATAGTAAGGCGCGGTTGCAATCGGTGACGACTCGCAGAAGATTCATGGCGAAGCCATGTACACCGCACTTACATTGCGCAGCGCGTGCAGTTCTTCAAGATCGAGACTGCCAATGTGCGGGGTCGAGGGGGAAGGCCCCTCGTCCTTTCTCTCGGGGGTTATAAAGGGGGATACTCTCTTTCAAGAAAGAGAGTATCCCCCTTTAGCGCACTCCTGCACGATGCAGGAATCCCCCTCGCACCCTACGGTGCGACAATATGAACCCCCGCCGTGTACGTCTGATACCCCGACCCAAGGCTCGCGTAATACTGCACCGTCACGTCGGCGCTCTTGCCGTCGTCCGCGATCACGGCGTCCAGGACGCCTGCCTTTTCGTCCACGCTGACCCAGCCGCGGCGATAGCGCGGCAGCGTGAGCCCCTCCACGCCTGTGATCTCCGCGATGCGGGATGTGCCGTCCGACTGCTGTTCCAGCCAGTAGCTCACGCCGACCGTCGCCAGAAATGTCTCGTTCCCCTCGATCCCGACAGGGGCGAAGTACGTGCGCTCCGCGCCGTCGCCCTCCGTCCAGTCGGTGAGCGAGGTCTGCTACGCGCTGCCCTCGCGCGTGACCGTCACCTTACGCTCGCCGCTCTTGCCGGAAACCGTCGCAATGATCGACACGCCGTCGGGCGCAAAGGCGAGGCCGCTGATCTCCTCGCCGCTCGCAAGATCGAGCGCGGCGAGCTTCGTCCCGTTGAGCGCGTAGATGTCGGACCAGTAGGAGTAGACCGCGGTGGAAAGGTCATCTCCTTGCCAGATAAGGTTGTTGCCGGGGAAGGTCTTGAGCAGCGTGCCGGCCACGAAATTGAACACCACGTAGAGGTCGTTTTTCTCCCCCAGGCTACCGAACGCCACAAAGTAGTTGCCTGCGGTCCCAATGTCCTCAAACCCTTTGAGCGACGGGTACTGTTCGGCAAAGTCCCAGCTTTTTCTGTCGATATAGATCGTTGTGTCATCCATTGCCACTCTGATCGTTTTCGGCGATACGCAGTACCAGCGCTGCACCTCGCTCGTCAAAATGAGCTCGCCGTCCTGTTGGGCAATGAGAAATTCGCTCTGGTCGATCAGCTCATTGACGCGCGCTGCGAATGCCTGCTGCGATTCGCCCCAATCGCCCTTCTGCGTTCCGTCCCAGTTCAGATAAATGCTCGTGTTGTTGTTTTCCACGATGTTCAGTTTGCCGCCGTCAAAGGTGTGAAGGCCATAGTAGTAGTCACAATAGCTGATCGCGTCTCGATTTTTGCCCTCGTTTAAGCTGTATTGCAGCAGCATGTCGCGTCCGTTTTCGCGGCAGAGGAAGTAGACGTCGCCCTCCCACATGCGGTCGCGCATCAGCTCCTCGCCGTTGTCGTCGGCGACGCACAGCTCATAGCCGCCGAACGCTTTCTCGCAGATGATCTGCTCTGCCCTGCCGTCGTTGTCGAGGTCGGCGGACGCCAGCGCCCTGCTTCCGTCGCTCTCCGACGGCTCTGCGCAGCGGATGACCGTGCCATCGCCGTAGGAATGCAGCTCGGCGTTCAGCGTGGAGAACAGCAGCTCGCTCTTGTCTAAAAGCCTGTTGACCTCGTCCGCGAATTTCTGTGCCTCGGCGGGCCATGGGTCTTTGGAATCGGGATTTATGCTGAAGCTCACCGAATTCTCCGCCAGCGTGGTCGTCCCGTTTTCACTGAGCAGAAAGAGCTCGTAGGAATACGACGCCTCGCCCTGATAGATCGTCGGCTCGTAGCGCAATAGCGCCGTCTTGACGCTGTCGCGATAGAGGAAATAGCTGCTCCAGCCCACGTGCGCCAGCCCCAGCTCCGCGCTCCAGAGCTCTTCGCCGCTCTGATTGCTCACCCGCAGCCGGTACGGCTCCTGCGTGGAAGTGCCGGTATAGGAGATCACTTCCTCGATCCCGTCGCCGTTCAGGTCAGCGCGGGTCAGTTCGGTCGCGCCGCCGTTCAGGCGGACGATCCAGCGGTAGGGATGCGCCCCGCTGTAGGGAAGTCCCCCGCTGCGATAGCCCATCACGAGGTAAAGACTGCCGTCCTTCTGCTGCAATAAGAGCCACTGGTCCATCGCCGTGAGCTCGTCCTGACGCCTGATCTCCGCCATCGGCACTGTCGCATTGACGTCTTCGCCCGTTCTCGTGCCGCGCCAGGCATGGGCGTTTTCGCGGCGCAGCCTCGCGGCGCTCGTACCGTCCCAATCTTCGCCGCTTCCGCTGCGGAACAGCCAGTCGAAGTTGCTCACGGTCAGGTCGATCTCCTCCCACTCCGAAAAGCAGTAGCTGTATCCTCTCGCCGCCGTCACTGTACCGTACAGAATACCGGTCATGTCCGTGCCAAGTGCGGAGGAAAGCCACAGCTCGGGCGTGGACTTTGTGTTGGCAAAGGTCTCCTCATAGCTGGTTTCCCAGACGGAATCCTCGAAAACGGCCTCGCCGAGCGTATACACCCCCGTTGTCATCCCATAGAGTGCATACGACAGCCGGTCTGCCATGTCGATCGGACTTGCCGAATCGCCCTTTAGCACATAGTTTTCCCATTCCGCCTGATTCTCGACGTCCGCATCAAAAGTATCGCCGTCGATGATCAGATAATGGCCCACTACGCTGCCGACAGCATGCACCGTGCCGTCGTCCATCGTGAGGAGGAACCACACCGGCAAGCCGGCGTAAACCGTCTCCGGTTTTTCGATATATGTGCCGCGGCTGCTGTTGATCAGTTCGACTGCCTGTGCCATTTCTTCCGTATCGAGTTTTTTATACTGCCGCGCCTTCCCTTCCGACGGAACGTAGAGCTCGATCGACGCAACGTCCGCCGCATTCAGCTTCTGCGCCCAGACAAGGCTGCCGCGCTCCGACTTCGGATTCGTCAAAAAGCACACGGCCACGATCACGACCGCGAGCACCGCCGCGGCGGCGACCCAAAACGCGGGCTTTTTGTAGTGCAGCGCACTCTTCACACGCGTTTTGATGTTCCCCTCGCCGAATGCCAGCGGGCAGGCCGCGACAGCTCTTCCCGGCGCGGCGCAGGACAACAGCGCCTGTGAATAGTCCGCGCGCGCCGCACCGTCCAGCCCCTTGACGACTTTTTCATCGCACGCGAGCTCGATGTCGCGGCAGAAGAGGATGTAGGCGACCCACACCAGCGGATTGAACCAGTGCAGCGCAAGCACGAGGTAGCCGAGCACCTTCCACCAGTGGTCGCGGCGGGCGAGGTGCGCGTGCTCGTGCGCGATGACATACGCTGCCGTCCCCTCGTCCATGTGCATGGGAAGATAAATGTTCGGCTTCACCACGCCGAAGACGAACGGCGAATCGACAAATTCGCTCTCGTAGATGTTATCTCGCAGCAAAATCGCCGTTGCGAGCTTTCTTTTCAGCTTTCCCGCGCTCACGAGCGCGTGGACGAGCAGCGCCGCCATGCCGGCGAGCCAGAGGACGCTGTAGATGTTGAAGTCCACCTGCGCCTGCTGGCGGCTCACGCCGACGGGGACCTCCGCCGCCGAAGGCAGCGTCGGATTCGTGACGATGTCAAGCGTCGCCTGCTCGTAGAGCACCGGCTCGCGCGTTTCGGTCACGATCTCGCTTGGGATGGTCTCGGCGCTCGGGATGAGCGAGAGCGCGCTTTCAATCGAAAACAGGCAGACAAGCCGCAGTGCGACCACACCCCAGAGAAGCGGCATGACCCACTTCGGCGCTTTTTTGAGGACAACCCGCAGCACGAGCACCGCCAGAATGAGCCAGCTTGCGCTGATGCTGAGGTTCACGAGCTTCAAAAAGACGTCATCCATGATGATTCTCCTTTCGATAAAGGTCGATCATTTTCTGCACCTCGTCAAGCTCTTTGTCGCTCACGTGGCTCGACTTTGTAAACGCGGCGACGAACGCGGGCAGCGAGCCGTCGAAGCGCTTGTCGAGCAGCTCGTCGATCTCGGCGGTCTGCGCCTCGTCCTGTGAGATGAGCGACGTGACGACAGTATTCTCGTTTTTCAGCACCCCGCGCTCAGAGAGCCGTTTGATGACCGTGTAGGTCGTCGTCGGTTTCCAGCCCAGGTGCTCGGCGCAGAGCGCGACCAATTCACGGCTCTTGACCGGCTCGTGTGCCCACAGAATTTGGCAAAAGCGGTATTCGCTCTCAAAAATTTTCGGCGTTTCCATCTTGCTCCCTCTCTAATCTGTTAGAGTACATTTGTACACTAACAGATTAGACTCCTTCTGTCAAGCCCTTTTGCGCTCAATTCTGGGCAAATCTCACTTGACAAGGTCCTCCACGCTCCTTATAATAATTCATATCGCACAAAAAGCTCCGCGCAGGAGCTTTTTTTATGTTTGGAGAAAGAGAGTGTCATCCCATGTCAAAAAAAGCCAATCCCGCGGCGCTGCTGCCGATCTTAGTGTTCCTTGTCCTGTATCTGGGCCTCGGCCTGATCTTTGAGTACGTGCTCAAAATCCCGATGGGATTTTATTCCATCCCCATCGTCGTCATCTTTCTCATCGCGCTGCTCGTAGCCTGCTGTCAGAACCGCGCGCTGTCGTTCGACGAAAAGCTCACGCTGATGGGCCGTGGCGTGGGTGATAAGAACATCATCACGATGCTGCTCATCTTCTTAGCCGCAGGTATGTTCGTCGGCGTCGTGGGCCGCTCGAGTGCGGAGAGCGTTGCGTACTTCATGCTCTCGATCATCCCGTCGAAATTCGCCGTGGCGGTGCTGTTCGTCGTAAGCTGCTTTGTCTCCACCGCGATGGGCACGAGCGTCGGCACCATCACGCTCATCACGCCCATTGCCATCCCCATCGCCGCGGCCAGCGGCTATTCCCTGCCGCTGTGTGTCGCGTCCGTCATGGGCGGGGCAATGTTCGGTGACAATCTGAGCTTCATTTCCGACACAACCATCGCCGCCTGCAACGGGCAGGGCTGCGCGATGAAGGACAAATTCCGCGAAAATTTCCACATCGCCTTCCCCGCCGCGCTCGCGTCGCTCGCACTCATCCTCGTGCTGACGCTCCACGCCGACGTGACACCTGCGGAGATTCCGCCCTACAATCTCATTCAGATCATCCCCTATGTGCTCGTGCTCATCGGCGGCATCATCGGTATCAACGTCTTTGTCGTGCTGCTCATCGGTATCGTATCCGGTGCGGTCATCGCGCTCGCGACCGGCGCGACGGGGCAGACCGGCATCCTCGCAGTCAAGGCGCTGCTCGAGAACATGGGCAGCGGCGCGGCCGGCATGTTTGAAACGTCGATGGTCGCAATTTTGGTCTCCGCCATCTGTGCGCTGATCCGTGAGTACGGCGGCTTTGAAGCGCTGCTCGGCTGGATCAGAAAGGCGTTTCGCGGCAAGCGCGGCGGCCAGATCGGCATGGGCCTTCTCGTCGGCGCGATGGACATTGCCACCGCGAACAACACCGTCGCCATCGTTATGGCAAACCCCATCGCCAAGGAAATGAGCGAGGAATACGGCATCACCCCGCGCAAGGCCGCGTCGCTCCTTGACACGTTCTCCTGCATCTTTCAGGGCATCATCCCCTACGGCGCGCAGATGCTCGTCGCGATCTCCGCGGCGCACGAGCTGGGCTACGCCATCTCGGCGTTCGACATCATCCCAAACCTCTTCTACCCCTATCTTCTGGCGGTGAGCTCATTCTTCTTCATTGCGATCGACAGCAAAAAGAAGGCGTGACTGATGGTTGACCATAATCCGCTTCAGTGCAAAAAGCTCTTTCTTTTTGACCTCGACGGCACGCTGTACTTGGGCGACCGGCTTTTTCCCGGCGTCCGCGAGCTGCTCTCTGCCATCCGCGCACGCGGCGGGCAGTACCGCTTTCTGACAAACAACTCCTCGCGCAGCGTAGCGGCCTACGTCAAAAAGCTCACACGCCTCGGCGTCGCGACGGAGGCGGCCGATTTTCTCACCTCGGTCGACGCGCTGATTCACTATCTCCGCGAGCACGGCGGAGAAGACCGACGCTATTACGTCTGCGGTACGGAGTCGATGAAATCACAGCTCCGCGCGGCGGGCTTTACCGTCGCAGAACGGCGTGAGGACGCGAACGCGCTCCTGATGGGCTTCGACACCGAGCTGACATTTCAAAAGCTGGAGGACGCCTGCATCCTGCTCGGACAAGGCATCCCCTACCTTGCGACCAATCCCGACTGGGTCTGCCCCACGGCCTACGGCTTCGTGCCCGATTGCGGGAGCGTGTGCGAAATGCTCTGGCGCGCGACCTCCCGCCGCCCCATCGTCATCGGCAAGCCCGAACCGTTGATGCCGCAGCTTGCAATGCTTGAGGCGAGCGTTTCCGCGCAGGAAACACTGCTCGTGGGCGACCGCATCTACACGGATATCGCCAGCGGCGCGAACGCGGGCATCGACACGCTGCTCGTCCTCTCTGGCGAGACGAAGGAAGAAGGCCTCCCCACCGCTGACCCGCAGCCGACGTTCGTTCTGCCGGACGTCGCCGCACTGCTGAACATCTTAGAATCTTAAAAAGGAAAACCTATGGCAAACATCATCGAAATCCACGATTTTTCCGATCCCGCGCTCGACGTCTACGCGCGCCTGACCGAAAACCAACTGCTCAATCGCGCGGACTCCGACAACGCGCTCTTCGTCGCGGAAAGTCCGCTCGTCATCGGCCGTGCGCTTGATGCGGGCTGTGAGCCGGTGTCGTTTCTGATGGAGCGGCAGCATACTCAGGGCAAGGGGCGCGAAATTCTCGCCCGCTGCTGTCAAGATATTCCGGTTTACACCGCTGATGAATCCGTGCTGACACAGCTCACCGGCTTTCACCTGACGCGCGGCATGCTCTGCGCCATGCGGCGGCCGAAGCCCCCAAGCGTCGAGGACGTCTGCCGCAATGCGCGGCGCGTCGTCGTGCTCGAAAACGTGATGAATCCGACGAACATCGGCGCGATCTTCCGCTCTGCCGCCGCGCTCGGCATGGACGCGGTGCTGCTCACGACTGCGGGCAGCGATCCGCTCTATCGCCGCGCCTCGCGCGTCAGCATGGGAAATGTGTTCCTCATCCCGTGGACCTACCTGCCCGAAAGCGGCGACTGGACGCAGCTGCTGCGCGATCTCGGCTTCCGCACCGTCGCGATGGCACTGCGCAACGACTCCGTACGGCTCGACGATCCGCGCCTTGCCGCCGAAGAAAAGCTTGCCATCGTCATGGGCACGGAGGGTGACGGGCTCGCGTCCTCGACCATCGCGAGCTGCGACTACACGGTCAGGATCCCGATGTACCACGGCGTCGACTCGCTCAATGTCGCCGCAGCGAGCGCCGTGGCGTTCTATGAGCTGGGACTTCCCCCGCTGAACGAAAAGGAGGACTGACATGCTGAACAATACCGGCTTCGACCTCTGGGCCGACGGCTATGACAAGAGCGTCGGCCTCTCTGACGAGAACGACCGCTACCCCTTTGCGGGCTACCGCGCCATGATGAACGCGCTCTATCAGCGCGTGCTCGCGCAGAGCGGGCGTGATGTGCTGGACATTGGCTTCGGCACAGGCGTTTTGACCTCGCGGCTCTACGAGCAGGGCTGCCAAATCTATGGGCAGGACTTTTCCGCGCGCATGATCGAACTGGCGCAGGCAAAAATGCCGGACGCGCGGCTCTATCAGGGCGATTTTTCCAAAGGCCTTGTGCCCGAGCTTTGTGCGCAGCAGTACGACGCCATCGTCGCGACCTACTCGCTCCACCACCTGACGGACACGCAGAAAATCGACTTTCTTCGCGCGCTTCTGCCGCTTTTGAAGCAGGACGGCTGTCTTTTCATCGGCGACGTCGCCTTCCGCACGCGCGAAGAGCTCGAAGCGTGTCGAACTGCGGCAGGCAGTGAGTGGGACGAGGATGAAATTTACTTCGTCTATGGCGAGCTCCGCCCTCACTTCCCTGCGCTGACGTTTGAATCCTTCTCCCACTGCACCGCGCTTTTGACGCTGCGCCGCTGATTCCCCGGGAAATACGATAAAAAGCCTCTGTATGGTCAACCCATACAGAGGCTTTTCTGTGAAGCATTATTCCTTTTCAGTCGTTCAAATGGTCGAGGATCGCCGCAATCAGCTGCTCCTTGCCCGTGCCCTTTTCGGCAGAGAACGGAATGACGAGCTCATCGTCGCGCAAACTCAGCGTCTCGCGAATTTGGGCAAGATTCGGCTCGATCTCGCGCGCTTTGAGCTTGTCGAGCTTGTTTGCCACGATCACGACGGGACAGCCCGTCTGCACGAAGTAGTCGTGCATCGTCACGTCGTCCGCCGTCGGCTTGTGCCGCGCGTCGACGATCTGCACACCGAGGTGAATGAGCCCCGCAGACTGGAAATAGTTTTCCATCAGCTTGCCCCAGCGGTCGCGCTCGGTCTTGGAGACCCTGGCGTAGCCGTAGCCCGGCAGGTCGACGAGGTAGAGCTTGCCGTCGATCTTAAAGTAGTTGATCTGCGAGGTCTTGCCCGGGGACGCACCCACGCGGGCAAAGTTCTTGCGGTTGACGAGCCGGTTGATGACGGACGATTTGCCGACGTTCGACCGCCCCGCAAACGCGAGCTGCGGCATCCCGTCGCGCACGAACTGCTTTTCCGACGCCGCCGAGAGGATGAATTCGACCTTGTTGAAGTTGATCGCCATGGTTTTCGTTTCCTTTCAGCTCATTTCGCCCGCACGCAGCGCGCTGTGCGCGCTCTCCTGCACGGGAGGAAGATAGCTCTCGTGCGCGGCAGCGGTGCATTTTTCGGGCAGCACCAGCGCTTCGGCAAAGACGGCGTCCACCGTCTCGACCGGTACAAAGCGCAGCTTTTCGCGCACCAGCGGGTCGATCTCGTCGAGGTCCTTTTCATTCTCCTTCGGGAGAATGACCGTATGTACGCCCGCGCGCAGCGCGCCCATTGTCTTTTCGCGCAAGCCCCCGATGGCGAGCACACGGCCGCGCAGCGTGATCTCGCCCGTCATGGCGACATCGCGGTGTACCGACTGCCCCGTCAGCGCGGAGAGCACCGCTGTCGCGATGGCGATACCGGCGCTGGGTCCGTCCTTGGGGATGGCCCCCTCAGGGAAGTGGATATGAATGTCCTTCATCTTGTAGAAGTCCGGCGCGATGCCGAGCTCCTGCGCCCGCTGGCGCAGGCACGAGAGTGCCGCGCGGCAGCTCTCCTGCATCACGTCGCCCAGGTTGCCCGTGAGCTCGACCTTGCCGCTGCCATCCATCACGCCGACCTCGACGGGCAGAATTTCACCGCCCACCTCGGTCCACGCAAGGCCGTTCACCACGCCGACAAGGTCCTTTTCGGGAATCTTCTCCTGTGCAGCACGCGGCGCACCGAGGAAGTCCTTGATGTTCTTCTCTGTCACGGTGACTCGCTTTACATCGCTTGTAGCAAGCTGCATTGCCGCCTTGCGGCAGATCTTGCCGAGCTGACGCTCAAGCGAGCGCACGCCGCTCTCGCGCGTGTAGAGCGCGATGGCCGCGCGGATGGCGCTCTCGTCCACGCGCAGGCTCGAGGCCGTCAGCCCGTGGGCCTGACGCTCCTTGGGCAGCAGGTGCCGTTGCGCGATCTGCACCTTCTCCTCGTCCGTGTAGCTGGGGATTTCAATGATCTCCATGCGGTCGAGCAGCGGGCGCGGAATGGTGTCGAGCGTGTTGGCCGTCATGATGAACATCACGCGGCTCAGATCGACGGGAATTTCAAGATAGTGGTCGCGGAAGGCGTAGTTCTGCTCGCTGTCGAGCACTTCGAGAAGTGCGCTCGCGGGGTCGCCGCGCCCGTCGCTTCCCATCTTGTCGACCTCGTCGAGCACGAGCAGCGGATTCATCGAGCCGCTGCGGGAGATAGCCTCGATGATGCGGCCGGGCATTGCGCCGATGTAGGTCTTGCGATGGCCGCGGATATCCGCCTCGTCACGCACGCCGCCGAGCGACAGCCGCGCGACCTTGCGGTTCATCGCCTTGGCGACCGACAGCGCGATCGACGTCTTGCCGACGCCCGGAGGGCCGACGAGACATAAAATCTGCCCCTTCGCCTCGGGGTTGAGCTGGCGCACGGCGATGAACTCTAAAATGCGCTCCTTGACCTTCTTCAAGCCGTAGTGGTCGCGGTCAAGAATCTTGCGCGCGGCGTCTACGCTGGCGCGCTCCTTCGTCTCCTCGCCCCAGGGCATTTCCATGCAGGTGTCGAGATAGTTGCGCAGCACACTCGCCTCGGCGCTGCCGAACGGCTGCTTGGCGAGCTTGTCCACATCTTTCAGCAGCTTGCGCTCCACTTCTTCGCTCAGGTGCGCCTTGCTGATCTTCTCGCGGTACTCGTCGAGTTCTTCGTCCTCCCCGCCCTCACCGATCTCGTTCTGTAAGACCTTGATCTGCTCGCGCAGAACAAAATCCTTCTGGATTTTTCCGACGCGGGAGCGGACCTTACTTTCAATGTCCTGCTCCATGGCGGTAACTTCGATCTCGCGGCGCAGAATCTCGTTCATGCGCTGCAATCTCGGCAGCGGGCGCAGCTCGTCGAGGATATCCTGTTTGTCCTGATAGCGCAGGTTGAGCTGCTGGGCGATAAAGTCAGCGAGATAGCCGGGATCGTTCGTCGATAAAATGGCGGCGTAAACATCGTCCGGCAATTTCTGCGCGAGCTCGGCATATTCCGTCACGCTGGCGTAGGTCTGGCGCAGCATCGCTTCCGTCCGCTTGCTATGGCACGAGGTGGCCGGCTCGTCGATGAGCTCGACCTGCGCCTGCAAAAACGGCTCGCGCTGCCACAGCCGCTTGAGGCGGGCGCGGCACGCGCCCTCCATCATCACGCGCAGCACACGGTCAGACACGCGCAAGATCTGCGTCACGCGCGCGACCGTGCCGATCTCGTACAGGTCTTTTTCCTCCGGCTGCTCCACGCCGATCTCACGCTGGGTGACGAGAAAAATCTCCTCCCCGTTTTCCATGGCGCGCTCAAGCGCGTGCACGGAGATCGGACGCTCGAGGTCAAAGCTCGTGTTCATGCGAGGGAACACATTGAGCCCGCGCATGGCGATGACCGGAAGATTTTTTGTTACAGGTTCCATGGGGTTTCTCCTTATGAAGCGGAGTCTGCCGGCAGCGACGGCTGCGGCGCCTCCCCTTCTTTCTCTGTGCGGTGGGAAATTTTCGGCTGTTCCGTCCCCTCCACGCAGCCCGGCGTGATGGTCACGCGGTCGATCGTGCGGTCGGACGGGATGTCGTACATCACGTTCATCAGCAGACCCTCCATTACCGCGCGCAGGCCGCGCGCGCCGATCTTGCGCTCGATGGCCTTGTCGGCAATCGCTTCGAGTGCCTTGGGCTCGAACGTGAGCTCAGCGTCGTCGTAAGAAAACAGCTTTTGATACTGCTTGACGAGCGCGTTTTTCGGCTGGGTCAGGATCTTGACAAGGTCGTCGCGCGTCAGCGCGTCGAGCGCCGTGATGACCGGCAGTCTGCCGACCAGCTCGGGGATGATGCCGAACTTCAAGATATCGTGCGGCTGCACCTCGCGTAAAATCTTGCTTTCATCCACGTCGTTTTTGCTCTTGAGCTCCGCGCCGAAGCCCATCGACTTGCGGTCGAGACGGCTCTCGATAATCTTCTCGATGCCCTCGAACGCACCGCCGCAGATGAAGAGGATGTTGTGCGTGTCGATCTGGATGAACTCCTGATGCGGGTGCTTGCGGCCGCCCTGCGGCGGGACGTTGGCAACCGTGCCCTCGACGATTTTCAGCAATGCCTGCTGCACACCCTCGCCGGAGACGTCACGCGTGATGGAGGTGTTCTCGCTCTTGCGGGCGATCTTGTCGATCTCGTCGACATAGATGATTCCGCGCTCGGCGAGCTCCACGTCGTAATCCGCCGCCTGAAGCAAGCGGAGCAGAATGTTTTCCACATCGTCGCCGACGTAGCCCGCCTCGGTGAGGGTCGTCGCGTCCGCGATGGCGAACGGCACCTTCAGAATGCGGGCGAGCGTCTGGGCAAAGAGCGTCTTGCCGCTGCCAGTGGGGCCGAGGAGCAGGATGTTGCTCTTTTGCAGCTCCACCTCGTCGTCGCCGCCGAAGAAGATGCGTTTATAGTGGTTGTAGACGGACACGGACAGCGCGACCTTGGCCGCCTCCTGCCCGATGATATACTGGTCGAGCACCTCGCGAATTTCGCGCGGCGTGGGGATGGAGTCGGGCGCTTCCAGCTCGTCGTGCGGCTCATAGCCGTCCTCCAGCACGTCCATGCACAGGCGGACGCACTCATCGCAGATGCGCACGCCCGGCCCCTGGATCATGCGGTGCACTTCGTGCTCGCTCTTGCCGCAGAACGAGCAGCGAAGCTCTTTTTTCCTATCTTCACTCATAAGTCAAACTGTCCTTATCTCTTGTAAATGACCTTGTCCACAAGGCCGTAGGCCTGCGCCTCATCCGCCGTCATCCAGTGGTCGCGCTCGGAGTCGAGCTTGACCTGCTCGGGCGTCTTGCCGGTGTTCTCGGCCAGGATCTTATTCAAGCGCTGCTTGATGCGCAGGAAGTGCTCCACGTCGCTCTCCATATCCGTGACCTTGCCCTGCGTACCGGCGGAGGGCTGGTGGATCATAATCTCCGCGTTCGGCAGCGCAATGCGCTTGCCCTTGGCGCCGGAGGACAGCAGGAACGCGCCCATAGAGGCGGCCATGCCGATGCAGATGGTGGATACGTCGCACTTCACGTACTGCATGGTGTCGTAGATGGCCATGCCGTCAGTGACGGAGCCGCCGGGGCTGTTGATATACAGCTGGATGTCCTTGTCGGGGTCCTGGGCCTCCAGATACAGCAGCTGGGCAACCACAAGGCTGGCGGTGGTGGCGTTGACCTCTTCCCCCAGAAAGACGATCCGGTCGTTCAGCAGACGGGAGAAGATATCATAGGACCGTTCGCCGCGATTGGTCTGCTCGACTACATAAGGGACTAAGCTCATTGGTAAAACCTCCTTGATTTCCGCACCGGGGACCGGCACAGATGACAGATCTGTTCCTCCCAAACCCGATGCGTCTTCCCCGCCCCGGTGGGGCAGGTAAGGCAAAAGCGCCCGGCCCGCCTGCGGGCCGCCGCGCCTCTGCCAACGCACACGCCTATCTTAATATAGACGCCATGCGGGAATCTGTCAAATCGATGTAGAGCGCCTTCCGCCGGCGGAAAAACACACCGCTCCGCCGGGGCCGTCAATTCCTAGTATACCCGGAATTATTTGGATTCAGCAGGCGTCTCCTCTTCTTTTTTTGCCGCAGCCTTCTTGGTGGCCTTCGTGGCAGGCTTCTTCTCCTCGCCGTCCTCGTCCGCCTTCTTGCGGGTGGTCTTCTTGGCAGGCTTTTCCTCAGCGGCCTCCTCACCCTCGGCGTCCTCTGCCTTCTTGGCAGTCTTCTTGGCGGGCTTCTTCTCCGCCTTCACGGCGGTGGCGCTGTCCACCACCACGGCGATGGCCTTCTGGCTCTTCAGCTGGTCCTTTACCTGCTCAGCCTGGAGATACTTCTTCACGGTCTCCAGATCCATGCCGTACTGGTCGGCCATCCGCTGGAACTCGGCCTCCACCTTTTCGTCGGGGGCGTCGATGTTCTCCTCCTTGTTGATGGCGGCCATGGCCATATCGATGCGGACCTGCTTGAGAGCGGGGTCCTTGGCGTCGGCGAGCAGCTGGGC
>ENA-UEQW01001150-UEQW01001150.1-human-gut-metagenome-genome-assembly--contig:-NODE-1150-length-22607-cov-6.834177_pt1 | contig 22607 bp, 19 predicted proteins | sample MGYA00242947_ERZ507947 | MGnify/ENA primary metagenome ERZ507947 (study PRJEB26167, sample SAMN06115421) | human gut metagenome | host: Homo sapiens | place: China:Guizhou | collected 2015-03-17... | reverse complement strand
AGCTGATTTTTATGCCGCATTACAATCTACCCCATAACCACGGACAGAATATTGAAAAAGTCTTAAATAAGATGCCCTCTGCGGAAGGGTTTAAGGATATATCATTTTTATTTCAGCAGCTTGGCGATCCGACCCGGCTGCGGATTCTGTGGCTGCTGTGCCATTGTGAAGAATGTGTATGCAATCTCGCGGCGGCTGTGGATATGAGCGCCCCTGCTGTGTCACATCATCTGCGGATATTAAAAAAGAGCGGGATCATTTCAAGCCGCAGGGACGGAAAAGAAGTCTATTATTCGCTGTCGGACACGCCGCAGGCAAAGCTCCTGCATCATGCCATACCGGGGTATAATACCTGGCAAAGCGTGTGATGAAATTCTCAATACGGCCCTTCTTATCGCTTGCGTTTTCCACAAGGTCAAGGATTTTGGCTACGGTGGATTCCCCAAATTCTTTTGTGGTCTGAATGTTCAGGATGCCGGTCTGGTTGATACAGCCGCTGATGACCTCCATTCCCGGCTCCACCTCGCGGGGCATGGATTCTCCGGTCAGGGCCGAAGTGTCCAGGGTGGAGAAGCCTTTGAGAATCGTACCGTCCAGCGGGATGCGCTCTCCCGGTTTCACAACAATGGTTTCTCCGATCTGAACCTCGTCCGGGTCAACCTGAACCAGTTTTCCGTCCCTTTCGATGTTAGCATAGTCCGGGCGAATGTCCATCAGGCTTGCGATAGATTTTCTGGACTTGGACACCGCATAGGACTGGAACCATTCGCCCACCTGGTAAAACAGCATAACGGCGACACCCTCGGAATGTTCGCCCAAAATGAGTGCGCCGATGGTGGCAATCGTCATCAGGAAATTTTCGTCAAACACCTGTCCATGCAGGATGTTCGTGATTGCCTTCCAGACAATATCCCAGCCGACAACCACATAGCAGACGAGAAAGACCGCCATCTCCGCCAATTCAGGGAGATGGAGCAAGCTGCCTGCAAGAAACAGCACCGCCGCCACGATAATGCGTGTGAGCAAGTGCCTTTGTTTTCGTGTCATAGTGTATTCTCCTTTCGTTGCAGCATAAAGCGTGTCACGCTTTTTCTGTCTATTGATGAAAAACACCGGCTACCTTGTGGCAGCCGGTGTCCAGCTTTTCATTACGCCTTAACAGTCACATCCGGCTCGATCTGCTTAATCAGCGTCTTTGCTTCGGCCAGAACAGCGTCAAACTGATCGTCCGGCGCTTCCAGAACCATCTTCTGACCCAGGAAGTTGACGGATACGCTGGTCACACCATCAATCTTCTTCACGGCGTTCTGGATTTTGTCAGCACAATGGCCGCAGTCCAGGTCAAGCAGTTTAATGGTCTTTTTCATTGAGAAAGCCCCCTTTCATTTTGGTATTTGGTTGGCTTGATATGGCTGAACAATTAAAAGATTGTTTAATCGTTCATGCTGCCAGTATATTCACGAAAACCCTCAAAGTCAATGGATTTGGGAGCGGTTCTGCCCTTTGGATTGGAGAACCTGCCGATTGGATTTGCAGCAAAAAACCTCATTTCTCTTTGGATAAAAAAAGCTCCACTTTGGAGCAGACAAAGGAGAAGCAGGATAAGTATAATGAAAAACGGTCAAAGACCTTGTGCGTAAACTTTATGTTCGGGGCTTTAGCATCTTTCCCCCAAGATGCCAAACGCCCCTTTTCATAACGGTATTTAGTTCCCTACGGGGGAGGGGTACTCGCACAAATCTTTATAAGAAAGAAGGGATGATTTTGCAAAAGGAGCAATTTGACATTACGGGTATGACTTGCTCGGCCTGCTCTACCAGAGTGGAAAAGAGCGTGGCAAAGCTACCTGGCATCAAAGAAGTGTCCGTCAACCTGTTAAAAAACAGCATGGTTGCTTCTTATGATGAATCCGTTTTGGATACGGCGGGAATCGTCCAGGCCGTTGAAAAGGCCGGTTATGGCGCGATTCCCAAAGCCTCCGCACAAAACAAGAGCCGCACGACCACACCGGCAGCAAAACCGGAGGTCAGTACGGCGCAGGTAGAATACAAGCAGATGAAACAGCGGCTGCTGCTTTCTGCCCTTTTTACGATCCCACTGTTTTATATTTCTATGGGTCACATGATGGGGTGGCCGCTCCCCAGCTCCTTGCTGGGGATGGAAAATGCAATCAGCTTTGCATTTACCCAATTCCTGCTGCTGATCCCGGTGGTGTTCATCAACTTCAAATATTACCGGATGGGCTTCAAGACCCTGTTCCACGGCTCGCCTAACATGGATTCGCTGATTGCGATAGGCTCCAGCGCCGCAATCGTTTATGGCATTTACGCCATTTACAAAATCGGCATCGGATTCGGTCATGGGGATATGGCTACGGTTCACAGCTTTATGATGGATTTGTATTTTGAATCCGCAGGCATGATTCTGACCCTTATCACCTTGGGCAAAACCCTGGAGGCCCGCGCAAAGGGTAAGACTTCGGATGCAATTACAAAGCTGATGAATCTGGCTCCCAAAACAGCTACCGTGGAGCGGGATGGAAAAGAGCTTCAGGTGCCTGTGGAAGAAGTGCAGTTGGGCGAAACCCTGATTGTCAAGGCCGGTGAGTCTGTGCCGGTGGATGGTATTGTCATCGAGGGCTTTTCCTCCGTTGATGAATCTGCCCTGACCGGCGAGAGCATCCCCGTGGAGAAGCATATTGGGGACAAAGTGATCGGCGCGACCACAAGTAAGTCCGGCTATTTCAAGATGCAGGCCACCAAGGTGGGCGATGATACCACGCTGGCACAGATCGTCCGTCTGGTGGATGAAGCGACCAGCTCCAAGGCCCCTATTGCGAAACTGGCTGATAAGGTCAGCGGCGTGTTTGTTCCGGTGGTTATCAGCATCGCGCTGATTGCAGTCATTGTCTGGCTGCTGTTGGGATATGGCTTTGAATTTGCCCTATCTATCGGCATTTCTGTCCTGGTCATTTCCTGTCCCTGTGCGCTGGGCCTTGCAACGCCTACGGCCATTATGGTCGGAACCGGCAAGGGCGCAAGCAACGGTATCCTGATTAAATCGGCGGAGGCCCTGGAAACGGCCCATAACATTGATACGGTTGTGCTGGATAAGACCGGCACGATTACCCAGGGTACGCCCGTGGTGACAAATATGCTCTGCAAAGAGGGTGTTCCACAAAAGGAGATGCTGCAAATCGCTGCTTCGCTGGAAAAGCTGTCCGAGCATCCGCTGGCGGACGCGATTGTGGCAGAGGCCGAAAAAGCACAACTTTCCTTCCTCCCGGTGGATGATTTCAAGCAGATTCCCGGTCAGGGCCTTGTGGGTCAGATCGGAAACGAAACGTGCCTTGCCGGAAACCGCCGACTGATGGTGGCAAATGGCATCAATGGCGGCGCACTCCTTCAGTTGGGCGAGGAAATGGCGGTTGACGGGAAAACACCTCTGTTCTTTGCCCGTGGCGGTCAGCTTATTGGTGTCATTGCCGTGGCGGATGTAGTTAAGCCCACCAGCAAGCAGGCCATAGCGGAATTGACCGGCATGGGCATTGAGGTGGTCATGCTGACCGGCGACAATGCAAAGACCGCAGAAGCGATTCGGCGTCAGGTCGGCGTGGATCGTGTTGTGGCAGAGGTATTCCCCCAGGACAAGGAGAAGGAAATCCGTCGTTTGCAGAGCGTCGGTAAGAAGGTGGCGATGGTCGGTGACGGTATCAACGATGCTCCGGCCCTTGCCAGAGCGGATGTTGGTATCGCTATCGGGGCCGGAACGGATGTGGCGATTGAGTCAGCGGACATTGTTTTGATGAAAAGCGATCTGCTGGATGTGTCCACGGCAATCCAGCTTAGTAAGGCGGTTATCCGCAACATCAAGCAAAATCTGTTCTGGGCGTTTATCTACAACATCATCGGTATTCCGGTGGCGGCAGGCGTATTCTATCTTCCCTTTGCATGGAAGCTGAACCCCATGATCGGCGCTTTTGCTATGAGTTTCAGTTCGGTATTCGTGGTGTCCAATGCCCTGCGTCTGCGGTGGTTCAAGGCGAAGCATCAGGCCAATACAGAACGGGATTCAGTCCCTATGTATGAACAAACAACGATTAAACAAGAACGAAAAGGAGCAATTCACATGGAAAAAGTATTGAACATCGAAGGAATGGTTTGCGGAATGTGTGTAAAACACGTTGATAAGGCGCTGCGGGACATCCAGGGCATCAAGGATGTGGATGTTTCCCTGGAGAGTAAGTCGGCCCAGGTGCAGCTTGACCAGGATGTGCCGGATGCTGTGCTGAAAGCTGCTATCGAGGACGCTGGCTATCAGCTCGTCAGTATCCAGTAACGGGCCGTTTATGAAGGCCAAGAAAGGCGATATTGTTCACAAGCTAAAAATCGCCAGAGGACAGTTAGACGGTATCCTGCAAATGGTTGAGGAAAATCGCTATTGCGTGGATATTTCCAATCAGCTTCTTGCTACGCAGGCGTTATTAAAAAGCGCCAATCAGCAGATTTTGCAAGCCCATATACGAAGCTGCGTCCGGGATGCCCTGCAAACGGACGCTGTAAATCCAAAACTGGAAGAAGCCCTGAAACTACTGGAAAAAATGATACAGTAACAACGGGAGCGGAAAGGGCCTTATGTCCTTTCCGCTCCTAAATTCGTTTCAGATTGGATTGTAAATCCTGCGGTTGGGAGCGTACAAAGAAGCCCGGATTTTATATACTTTAAGTGGTTAGTTAGATATGGCTAATCCAGCAAGGCACGTCACTGGCGCGCTTTGCTGGATACCTCGAAATTAAAATAGACCAGGAGGAATAGAGTGATGAAACAGGCACTTGACACAAGAACAAAGCTCTTAACAAAAAGCCCCTGGCCGCTGATGATTGAACTTAGCATCCCTGCGGTTCTTGGCATGGTGGTCGTTGGGCTTTATAACATGATGGATTCCATCTTTGTCGGCCAGATGGTCGGTGACGTGCAGATGGGAGCCATATCGGTATCCTATCCCTTGACGCTTATCAATGCCGGTTCAGCGGCCATGCTGGGCGTGGGTTCTGCATCGGTACTGTCCCGCGCTATCGGCAAGAAGGATGAAAACACAATTAAGAAGATCATGGGCAACCTGGTTGCTATGGTTCTTCTGCTGTCCGTTATCTATACAGTGGTAGGCATGGTGTTCACCCGCCAGCTTTTGTCCCTGACCGGAGCCAGCGACAACATTTTGAATTATGCGGAAAAATATCTACGGATTATCTTTGCCGGTTCCTTGTTTGTAAACTTTTTTCAAAGTGCAAACATGGTCATTCGCGGAGAAGGCCAGCTTAAAAAGGCAATGACGATTATTGCCAGCGGCGCTATTTTGAATATTATTCTTGACCCTATTTTTATCAGTATCCTGAATCCCTACGGTATGGGCATTGAGGCGGCTGCTTATGCAACGATTTTCTCCCAGTTTGTCCAGGCTGCAATTACGCTGTGGTATTTCAAGAAAAAAAGTCCTCATGTGAAGATTGGGCGCATCCGCATTGACGGAGAACTGCTTCCCCAGGTTCTTTCTGTCGGGGTATCTGCTCTGTTGATGCAGATTCTGACCTTGGTACAGCAGACAGTGATCTATCGTGTGGCATCGAACTATGGCGGGGAAACTTCACAGCTTCTTTTAGGTGCGGCGCTCCGCTTCTGGAATTTCTCTTTCGTTCCTCTGTGGGGGATCAGTCAGGGATTCCAGCCTGCCGCCGGTACAAACTATGGTGCAAAGGACTATGACCGGGTAAAGACGCTGACCAGGGTTTTTATTACTGCTGCAACGCTGCTGTCGCTGGTGTTCTATATTCCTGCCGAGCTGTTTCCAGAGAAGATTTTATCCATGTTCCTGACAACGCCGGGTATCGCGGCATCGGGTGCAACCAACTTCCGTATCATGTTCAGCACTTATGTCCTGCAAGGCAGCTTTATGATTGCCGTAACCCTGTTCCAGTCTTTGGGCAAGGCGAAAAAGGCAACTTGGCTGGTGCTGTTCCGCCAGATCATTCTGTTTATTCCTCTCTGCGTGGTTCTTCCGATGATCGGCGGCATGGGTATTCGTGGCGTATGGCTGGCGATTGCTCTGACAGATGCAATTCTGGTGGTTATTACCGTTTCTATGATGCTTTATGAGTTTGGCAAGCTGCCGGAGACTTCTTCCGTAAATCGGTGAGGAGGGAGCGTTCATGTATCTTTGCGATGGAAAAATAGGAAATGAATATAAAGTTGAGGATATTGATCTGCCTGTCAATATAGAAAAGCGTTTGGAGGCCCTTGGGATGACCCGTGGAACCTCTATCGCTGTTCTGAACAGCAAAAGTCGGGGTGTCCTGATTGTGAAAGTCAGGGGAACACGCTTTGCACTTGGGCGCAATATCACAAAGAATATTTTAGTGGGGTAAATTCCGATGAGAGAAAATTTGACTATCGGCTTCATCGGAAATCCGAACTGCGGAAAGACAACACTTTTCAATGCTTACACCGGTGCAAATCTGAAAGTGGCAAACTGGCCAGGTGTAACCGTTGAGAAAGTAGAGGGTGCCATTAAAGACCATGATCTGAATATTCGACTGGTCGATCTTCCTGGCACTTACAGCCTGACCTCCTACACAATGGAAGAACAGGTATCCAGACAGTTTATACTAAGCGATGAAGTCGATGTGATTATTGATGTTGCGGACGCTTCCGCTCTGGAGCGAAACCTATACTTAACTTTGCAGCTTTTGGAGCTGGGCAAGCCGGTTGTGCTGGCGCTGAACATGATGGACATTGTGGAAAAGCGCGGCATGGAGATTGACACACACAGACTGCCGGAAATGCTGGGCATCCCGGTCATTCCAGTTTCAGCCAGAAAACGGACAGGACTGGATGTGCTGCTTCATGCAGCCGCGCACCATAAAGACTGTAAAGATCCGGAGTGTCTGATTCATCATCATAAATATACTCCAAAACACCGGCACGACCACCATTCAGAATACGCAATGGTTTACAGTGATGCTATTGAGGACAAGATTGATCTTATCATGGCAGAGCTGAAGCGGAAATATCCGAACCTGTCCAATTACCGCTGGCACGCCATTAAGCTGCTGGAGCAGGATAAGGAAATCTCTGCACGTTATCCGGTCAATATGCCGGATGTGATCGACCGGAACTATGAATCCGACATTATCAATGAGAAGTATGATTTTATTGAGGAAATCATCAGGGAGGTTCTGGTCAATAAGGATCGTCAAGACGCTTTGACGGAAAAGGCAGACCGTGTATTGACGCATAAGTTTTGGAGCATCCCGATTTTCCTCGTTGTCATGGCGGCGGTGTTCTTCCTGACCTTTACCATTGGCGATTGGCTGAAAGGATTCCTAGAATTAGGAATTGAAAGCCTGTCGGCATTGATAAGCGATGGACTGATTGCTGTCGGGGTCAATGAAGTGCTGCGCTCCCTGTTGGTAGACGGCATCATCGCCGGTGTGGGCGGTATCCTGACTTTCCTGCCGAACATTTTCATGCTGTTTCTGGCATGGGCTTTTCTGGAGGACAGCGGATATATGGCGCGGGTTGCATTTGTCATGGATAAACCGCTTCGTAAGATCGGATTATCGGGCAGAAGCTTCGTGCCGATGCTGATTGGATTTGGATGTTCCGTGCCTGCGATCATGGCGACACGGACACTCTCGAGTGAACGTGACCGGAAGATGACGATCCTGCTGACGCCATTTATGAGCTGTAGTGCGAAGCTGCCAATCTATACACTTATGATCAGTGCATTTGTGCAACGGCAGTATCGTGTGTTTGCGATGGTCGGACTTTATCTGATCGGAATCGTGTGTGCAGTGATCTACGCACTGATTCTGAAGATGACGAAATTCAAGGGTGAGCCGGTTCCTTTCGTGATGGAATTGCCGAACTACCGGCTGCCGTCTGCCAAAAGCGTGCTGCACCTGATCTGGGAGAAGGCAAAGGGATTTATCCAGAAAGCATTTACGATTATCTTCCTTGCCTCGATCATTATCTGGTTCCTGCAGACCTTCGATCTGCGGTTCAACGTAGCTGCGTCGGCAGACCAGAGTATGCTTGCCTTAATCGGAAGCCTGATTGCTCCAATCTTCAAGCCCCTTGGATTCGGTGACTGGAGAGTATCAACGGCGCTGATTACAGGATTTACCGCAAAAGAGAGCGTGGTATCAACGCTTACGGTTCTGCTCGGTGGTGATGTGACGAGCGTGGCAACGTTATTTACTCCGTTTACGGCAATGGTATTCCTGATCTTTACGCTGCTTTATACACCATGTGTGGCTGCGATTGCTACTGTGAAGCGGGAAATGGGCGGCACAAAAGCGGCAGTGATCACGGTTATTGCGCAGTGTCTCATCGCATGGGTTGTTGCATTTCTGGTGCACGCAGTTGGATTAGCATTCGGCGTGGTATAAATGGTTGCTTCATAAATCAAAGCATAAATGAAGTTTTGATTGCGAAAAAAATTCAAAAAAGTACTTGACATTCGTTTTTAATAGGACTAGTATGTCGGTAAACAAAGAGCAAATGCTGAGAACAGAACAAGGTTTTCGAAAGGAAATACTTCAGAGAGCTGTCGGCTGGTGTGAGACAGTGTAGGATTTCGGGAATTATCCTCTGCGAGCAGTGCACTGAATTCCTAGAAGGACATTAGGTGTCACCGGTTTTCTACCGTTACATAGAAGCTTATTTCACAGATGACATGTTGAGATGATGCAAAAGATGCAAATATATCGATATGCGGTCTGTAAGATAAGAATGAGTGGTCGCATATGCGGCAAATAAAGTGGTAACGCGGAAGTTTAAACCTTCGTCTTTATATAAGACGGAGGTTTTTTATGTGTTTACTCTTTGTAACAAAAATATTCAGAAGGGAGCCGCCGCGTGGCGGGTGAGGAAGTATGAATGGTTTAGTAATTGTTTTAATCGGAATTGTAGTGTTGTTCGCGGGCTATCTTTTCTATGGCAGATGGCTTGCAAAGAAATGGGGACTTGATCCGAAAGCTGAAACTCCGGCAGTGAAGTACGAGGATGGAGAAGACTATGTTCCATCATCCAAATTCACGGTATTTTCACATCAGTTTTCATCCATTGCAGGTGCAGGCCCTGTAACCGGACCAATCCTTGCATCTGTATTCGGCTGGGTGCCGGTATTGCTCTGGCTGTTGATCGGTGGATTGTTCTTTGGAGCCGTACAGGATTTCGGTGCTTTGTATGCATCTGTGAAGAACGAAGGAAAATCGATGGGTATGATCATCGAGAAGTATATCGGTAAGGCAGGAAGAAAGCTTTTTATGCTGTTTTGCTGGTTGTTCACATTGCTTGTTATCGCAGCATTTACGGATATGGTAGCCGGAACCTTTGTTGGTAAGGGTGTTGCAGATATGGCGAAGGAGACAAGCTACGCAAATGCATCCGCCGCTTCTATCTCTATGTTGTTTATCGTAGCAGCAATTGTATTTGGTGTAATTCAGAAACATGTAAAGAATATGAATGAGGGCGTCAGAGCTGTCATTGCAATCGCACTTTTGGTAGGTATGTTTGCGCTTGGTATGCATTTTCCATGGTATGCTACAAAGAGTGCATGGATCTACATTGTTATGGCATATCTGTTCCTTGCATCGGTTATGCCAATGTGGTTACTGATGCAGCCACGTGATTACATGACGACATTCATGCTGCTTGGCATGATCATCGGTGCGGTTGTCGGTGTTGTCGTAGCACATCCAACGATGCAGCTCAATGCATATAACGGATTTAATGTCGGTGGAAATTATCTGTTCCCAACATTGTTTGTCACGATTGCCTGTGGTGCCGTTTCCGGATTCCACAGTCTGGTATCTTCCGGTACATCATCAAAGACGATCCGGAACGAGAAGGATATGCCGATGGTTGGTTATGGTGCCATGATTGTAGAGTCCTTGCTTGGTATCATCGCGTTGGTTGTTGTTGGTGCTGTTGCAGTCAATGGTACGAAGCCGGAGGGAACACCATTTGCAATCTTCTCCAGTGGTGTTGCAGGATTCCTGGAGAAGCTTGGTCTGCCGGTTCAGCTCGCAACTGTATTTATGACAATGTGTGTATCTGCACTTGCACTGACATCGCTTGATTCCGTTGCGCGTATCGGTCGTATGTCTTTCCAGGAGCTGTTCCTCGGCGATACAACCGATACATCCAAGATGCCTGTATGGCAGAAAATTTTGACTAACAAATATTTCGCAACTGTGGTAACATTATTCTTTGGATATTTACTGACACTTGGTGGATATACTAATGTATGGCCTTTGTTTGGTTCTGCAAACCAGTTGCTTGCAGCGCTTGTATTGATTGCGCTTGCAGTATTCTTGAAGACAACCGGAAGAACCGGCTGGACACTGTACGCACCAATGTTCATCATGCTTGCCGTAACATTTACTGCATTGGTACAGAAGACAATCGCACTTGTAAAGAACATCGCCGGCGGAAATGCAACAATGCTCGTCGATGGACTGCAGTTTATCGTCGCAATCCTGCTGATGGTACTTGGTGTGCTGGTTGCATTTAGTTGTCTGAAGAAGCTGTTCACGAAGAAAGCAGAGGCTGAAAATTAGGAGAATTACGAAATAATATAACAAAAATCGTACGTATATTACATATCAGATTTGTATAATATAGGATGTATTGAAACTAAGAAGTACTAAAGATGTTCTGATATAAGTTTTGATAACGGACGCAACCGCCGCCGATTCGCCGTCCATGGCTCAGCGGCGGCTTGTTTGAACATCGTGTTCAAACATTGCTGGATATTTACAGAACATCAAGTACTTCTAAGTTCCAAACATATCTATATTCCACAAATCTGATATGTTTATATACGTACGATATTTACAAATAGGTTTCGTAATAACAAATTTTTGACTTTGGAAGGAGATACAGGATGTGTACAGCAGCGACGTATAAGACGAAGGATTTTTATTTTGGACGGACGCTTGATTATGAGTTTTCGTATGGCGATGAGGTGACGGTGACACCGCGGAATTTCTGTTTCCGGTTCCGGCACATGAGTGAAGTGAAGACACATTATGCTATGATCGGTATGGCGTATGTGGCAGACGATTATCCGCTCTACTATGATGCAGTAAATGAGAAGGGACTTGGTATGGCGGGCTTGAATTTCGTTGGGAATGCGAAGTATCAGGACGTGCAGGCAGGGCGTGAGAATGTGGCACAGTTTGAGTTTATCCCATGGATTTTAAGTCAGTGTGCAACGGTGCTCGAAGCACGCAAAGTGTTGGAGAAGATGAATCTCGTTGGAACGCCGTATAGTGAGAAGCTGCCATGTGCATCGCTGCATTGGATGATTGCAGATAAGGATGCCGCAATTGTGGTAGAATGTGTGGAAGATGGCTTGCATGTCTATGACAATCCGGTTGGAGTGCTGACCAACAATCCGCCATTTCCGGTGCAGATGTTCATGCTGAACAATTACATGCATGTATCACCAAGCCAGCCGGAAAATCACTTTGCGAAGGAGCTGCCGCTTGCGACATATAGTCGAGGCATGGGTGGACTTGGACTTCCGGGCGATCTTTCGTCGGCGTCGCGGTTTGCGAAGGTCGCATTTACGAAGATGCATGCAATCTCCGGAGAGTCAGAGGCGGAGAGCGTGAGCCAGTTCTTCCATATCTTAGGTTCGGTAGAGCAGCAGCGTGGCTGTTGTGAGGTGGAACCTGGGAAGTATGAGATTACGATTTATACGTCCTGTGTCAATGCGGACAAGGGAATCTATTATTATACAACTTATGAGAATCATCAGATTCAGGCGGTGGATATGCACCGGGAGAATCTGGATGGAGATACACTTCGACGGTATCCGCTGATCAACGAAGAGCAGATTCGTGTGGTGAATTAAGAAGTGTGGATAAAATAATGAAATAGTTTGCTTTTTGCAGCAGCTAGGGATTTAGGCAGTCGATGAAAGTCGGCTGCTTTTTTATGTTAGTTTGAGTGGTAAATTGGGGGAAAAGTTGAGAAATCGGGAAAATCCCCCAACCGGAAGCTATTGGGAAGCAAGCGTGTTGGGGGAAAAGTTGGAAAATTGGGAAAATTCCCCAACCGGAAGCAGCTGAGAAGCAAGCGTGTTGGGGGAAAAGTTGAGAAATCGGGAAAATCCCCCAACCGGAAGCTAAAGGGAAACAAGTGGGTTGGGGGAAAAGTTGAGAAATCGGGAAAATCCCCCAACCGGAAGCTGTTGGGAAGCAAGTGGGTTGGGGGAAAAGTTGGAAAATCGGGGAAATCCCCCAAATTAAAAAATAAGGGTTGACAGTTGGCGCAATATACGTTAACATAACGGTGTTATGTAAGGAGCCTCCTACAGGCGAAGCCTGTATTAAGATGGAGGCGACGACCTGCCGCATCACGAAGTGATGGGGCGATACCCGAGGAGCCTCCTACAGGCGAAGCCTGTATCAGGATGGAGCGAAAAGGAGCAAGAAAAGTGGAAAAGGAAACAAGGGAGTTGCTGTTGGCGAGTGCCAAGCAGGAATTCTTGGAAAAAGGATATCAGGGAGCCTCGCTTCGATCAATCTGTAAGAATGCCGGGGTGACAACCGGTGCATTATATTTCTTCTTTCAGGATAAGGAAGATTTGTTTGCGGCAATAGTGGAGCCGGTTTTGGAAAAGCTAAAGCACATGCTGCAACAGCATATGCGTCAGGAACTCATGGAACTGCAACAGTTTCCGGATGCAAGGGAAGATAACATGCAGGATGATATGTTTGCAAGTACGCAGATTATCCATCTTCTATATGCGAACTATGATATGTTTACCTTGATTTTGACGAAGAGCCAGGGGTCTCGGTTTGAAAATTGCATCGATGAATTCGTGGCAATTATGGAGAATGGATATCAGGTCTTTGCAGCAGAACAGGCGAAAGTGTTGGGCGTGGAATCACCGGATGAATATACGTTGCATTGGGTGGCACATGTACAGATCAATGCATTTTCTCACTTACTGCTGCATGAGAAGGATGAGCAGAAGGCGTTGAAGCATATGGAACAGGTTATGAACTATCTGCTGGGTGGATGGAACGCCATGTTTCAAAAGCAATAAAGAAAATCAGCTATGTATGCATTAATATGTTGCATAGCTTTTTATAAGACGACGACATAACGATGTTATGTCGTTAGCAATCTTAGGTAAAAAATCTTTCAGCTTAATGCAATCAAAACATAACACTGTTATGCGACAAAGAAGATACAAATAAAATAAAAAGAAAACACAAGGAGGATCAATAGGATGTATGTAGAGGTATCAGATGTAAAGAAAAGCTACGGTGAGGGTGGCAGTTATATGCAGGTATTGAAAGGCGTGTCGGTTGGTGTCGAGAAGGGAAAGATGTGCGTGATTCAGGGAACGAGTGGTTCCGGTAAATCCACATTGTTAAACTGTATCGGTGGACTGGATGTGGTAGATTCCGGTTCGATTCAGGTCGACGGACAGGAGATGGTAGGACTTAAAATGGATGCGCTCTCTGATTATCGTAGAGATTATCTTGGATTTATCTTTCAGTTTTACAATCTGGTTCCGAACCTTACCGTGCGCGAGAATATTCAGGTATGCGAATATCTGACTGATCAGCCGTTAGATATGGATGAGCTTCTGGATGTGCTTGGACTCACCGAGCATCAGAACAAATTCCCATCGCAGTTGTCCGGTGGACAGCAGCAGCGTTGCGCGATTGCCCGTGCACTCATCAAGAATCCGAAGCTTCTGCTCTGCGATGAGCCAACTGGAGCACTGGATTCAAGAACTTCCCGGGATATCCTCATTTTGTTAGAGAAGATCAATGCGCAGTATGGCACAACGATGATCATCGTCACACATAACAACGCAATCAAGGATATGGTTGATCAGGTAATCGTCCTGAAGGACGGACAGATCAAGAAAAATTATAACAATGAAACGAAGGTGCCGGCAGCAGAATTGGAGGATTTGTAAGATGCAGAAAGTATTACGCAAAAGAATTTTCAGAGATTTCAAAGAGAACCTGCCGCGTTATCTGGCACTCGCATTTTTGTTGATTCTCAGCATGTACATGGTTGTGAGTGTTGTTGGAGCAGCAGAGACGGTTATGCGTGGCACAACAACCGAGGCGGAGAAGCAGAACGTCGAAGATGGTCAGTTTTCCCTCTTTGTTCCGATGAAGGAGAGCGAGTGGGACGCACTGACGGATAAGGGAATTACATTGGAGAAAATGTTTTTCTTAGATTATGCTGTCGATGGGGATAAGACAATTCGAGTATTCCGCAATCGTACCGAAATCAATACGATTGCGATTTGCGCGGGTAAGCTCGCACAGGCAGACGATGAGCTTGTTCTTGAGCGGCAATATGCGGAGAAAAATGATATACACGTGGGAGATACAATTGTTCTTGGTGACCGCACATATAAAGTAAGCGGTATCGGCACGGTGCCGGATTACGACAGCCCATTGAAATCACTCAGTGACACAAGCTGTGACAGCCTGAATTTCGGCTTGGCATTTGTGACAGATGAGGCGTACACGACACTACAAAAGGAAGGCAAGAGCGCGAAGTCTGAGGAATATTATTATGCATATAAGTTAAATGATGCGATGACCGATGATGAATTAAAGGCAGAGTTAAAGAAGCTTTCCTTCTCATCCGACGATGTGGATGATGTGTATTTTCAGGAGTATTGGGACCGGACGCTCGGCAGGGAAGAGGAATTTCGCGATGGAATTAATGAGCTTGCTGACGGTGCAAAGGAGCTTGCTGAAGGACTTTCTGAGCTGACAGACAATAACCCCGCTCTTCAGAACGCAGCCGACGGTGCATCTGATGTACAGGATGGCGTGCAGGAATTGAAGGATGAGACAGAGGATATGCTTGATGAGATCTTCACTGCCGATGCCGATAACCTGCTTTCCTTTGTAACTGCAGAGGACAATGTGCGTATCCATGCAGCGGGCGATGATGTGGAGATGAACAAGACAATTGGAATGATCGCGGGCGTTCTGCTCCTTGTGTTGATCGCTTATGTGCTTTCTGTATTCGTGGTACATTCCATCGATCAGGAGAGCGCTGTGATCGGAGCCCTCTATGCACTCGGTGTAGAGCGAAAGGATCTGATGAGGCATTACATCCTGCTTCCGACCTTGATTTCCCTGATCGGAGGTGCAATTGGAACAGCACTCGCTTACACAAAGATTGGCGTGCGGTACCAGATGCAGGATACATATTATTATTATTCCCTGCCGGATATAGCGGTACAGATACGGCCATATACAATCGTATATGGTGTTGCAATTCCGCCAATCATATGTCTGGTCGTGACAAGTCTTGTTATCCGCAAGCGCCTGTCCCGTCCAGTATTGACATTGCTTAAAAATGAGCAGAAGGCTGCAAAGGGCAAGGATGTGAAGCTTGGCAACATGAAGTTTATGAAACTGTTCCGTATCCGCCAGATCCTGCGTGAGAGACGGACTGCACTTACCGTTGTATTCGGTATGTTTGTCAGTATCCTGCTGCTCGTTATGTCAATGGAAATCTATGTATACTGTCGTGCTGTACAGGATGATTATGTCGCAGATACAAAATTTGAATATATGTATACCTATAAATATCCGGGCGAGGAAGTGCCGGATGGTGGCTATGAAGCTTATGCCAAGACGTTGAAGAAGGAAATCTATGGATATAACTTCGATGTAACGGTGCTTGGCATCAAGGAGAACAATCCGTTCTTTGATGTGACACTTTCCGATTCCGCAGATAAGGTAACAATCAGCTCATCCATTTCTTACAAATATGGATTGAAAAAAGGGGATGTGATCACCCTGAAGGATGAGGAAAATGGAAAAATCTACGCATTTGAGATCGAGGCAGTGACACAGTATGCGCCAAGCTTCATGGTGTTCCTTCCATATGATAAGGCACTTGACTTGTTCGGTGAGCAGGATGATTATTATAATGTCGTATTTGCCGATCATGATCTGGGTGTGGAAAGTGGACGTCTGTATTCGACGATGACACGTGACGATGTGAAGAAAGCAGCCGGAATCTTCTCTGACCAGATGCGTTCGATGATTATTACGATCGGCGCGGTATCTGCCCTGATCTTTGCGATTGTCCTGTATCTGATGATGAAGGTTATGATCGATCGTTCTTCATTCAGCATTGCGTTGATCAAGATCTTCGGTTACCGGAATAAGGAAGTCAAGAAGATGTACTTAGATGGAAACTTCTATATCGTTTTGATCGGTGCACTTGTTTCGGTTCCGCTTGCGAAGGTCCTGCTTGATGCGGTGTATGAGCCGCAGTTCGTACCGAATATCGCTTGTGGTGTCGACAAGTCCTTCCCGGCATGGCTGTATCTGGCGATGTTCGCAGGTGTGCTCGTATTGTACTTTATCATCAACCATCTGCTCGTACGAAGAATCAAGCAGATGCTGCCGGCTGAAGTGCTTAAAAATCGCGAGTAAAATGAGAAAAAAACGCATGTATTTCCATTGAGAAGCATGCGTTTTTTTGGTACAATATACATATCTGAATTATGATACGAAAGGGGATTATGACATGGGATTTTTAGAAGGTAAAGTAGCAATTATCACAGGTGGCGGACGCGCGGTATTAAGCGACGGAAGTTGCGGTTCAATCGGATATGGAATCGCAACTGCCTATGCGAAGGAAGGCGCGAACCTTGTCCTGACCGGACGGAACGTACAGAAGCTAGACGATGCAAAAGAAGAAATCGAACGCAAATACGGCGTGAAGGTGCTTCCGGTACAGGCAGATGTAAGCGCCGGCTCTGACAACGAGGCAGTCGTGGCAAACGTTGTAAAGCAGACGATCGATACATTTGGAAGAATTGATGTACTGATCAACAACGCGCAGGCTTCTGCTTCCGGTGTGACGATCGCCGATCATACAACTGCACAGTTTGACCTTGCGATTTATTCCGGATTGTATGCAGCATTTTATTATATGAAAGCATGCTATCCATATCTGAAGGAGACGAAGGGATCCGTGATCAATTTCGCATCGGGCGCTGGTTTGTTTGGAAACTTCGGACAGTGCGCTTACGCTGCAGCGAAGGAAGGTATCCGTGGACTGACGAGAGTCGCAGCAACCGAGTGGGCTGCCGATGGCATCAATGCGAACGTCGTATGTCCGCTTGCATGGACCGCACAGCTTGAGAACTTCGAGAAAGCATATCCGGACGCATTCAAGGCGAATGTCCACACACCGCCGATGGGCCATTTCGGAGATGTAGAAAAGGAAATCGGCCGTGTCTGCGTACAGCTTGCGTCACCGGATTTCAAGTATATGAGCGGTGAGACATTGACATTGGAGGGCGCGCTTGGTCAGAGACCATAATCGGTTAAAAAAAGTAAAATAGAAATTGACAGTTGCCACATAATTCGCTATGATTTGTCATTGAAGAAACGAGTTCCAACGAGGAGATAAGTATGAGACGATGTGCAGATCATAAGCGAATCATTGTGGCAATTTTAATTGCAGCCTTAAGTATTCTGTGCGCAGTATCTTAGATCTTTTCCAGGGTATCGGTACGATGTTTGCGCAGTCACCACAGATTGCGATTGCGAGAGTCGTGTTGATCTTCTTAGGATTCTTATTGGTGTATTTAGGCGTGAAGGGAACGTTGGAGCCGCTCATCATGGTGCCGATGGGACTTGGTATGTCTGCGGTCAATGCGGGCGTTTTGTTCCTCGGTGAAAATCAGATCGGAAACCTGATCATTGATCCGCTGCTTTCCACGACCGATGAGCTGATGACATACATGCAGATCAATTTCCTGCAGCCGATTTATAACCTGACGTTCAGTAACGGATTGATCGCGTGTCTTGTATTTATGGGAATCGGTATCTTGTGTGATATCGGTTACGTGCTCGAACACCCATTTATCAGTATGACAATCGCGCTTTTTGCAGAGCTTGGTACAGTTGCAACCTATCCGATTGCGCGTGCGATGGGACTTGACGCCGGTTCTTCGGCAGCCGTTTCCATCATTGGCGGTGCGGATGGACCGATGGTTCTTTTTGCTTCGCTGAAGCTCGCACCGGAGCTTTTCGTCCCAATCTCGATTGTCGCATATCTGTACTTAAGTCTTACTTATGGTGGCTATCCATACCTGATCAAACTCCTGATCCCGAAAGAAATGCGTGGAAAGCAGATTCCGAAAGAGAAGAAGGTGAGCAAGATCCGTCCAAAGGAGAAGATTGTATTTGCAGTCATTACAAATGCGCTGCTTTGCCTGTTGTTCCCGGTTGCGGCACCGCTGTTTTTGAGCTTCTTCGTGGGAATCGTAATCCGTGAGACCGGAATCTCTGCGTACATCAAGATGATCGGAGAAAATTTCCTGTATTTTGCAACGTTCTTCCTGGGGTTGATGCTTGGAGTTCTGTGTGATGCAAGCACGCTTTTGGATGCAACGGTTGTGAAGCTTCTGATCCTCGGTATGCTGTCGTTATTGCTGTCCGGAATCGGAGGTATCATTGGAGGCTATGTGGTATATTTCTTCAAGAAAGGAAAGTTCAATCCGACGGTCGGCATCGCAGGCGTGTCGTGTGTGCCGTCTACGGCGAAGGTTGCACAGAAGGCTGCTGCAAAGGCAAATCCGGCAGCATTTATTCTGGATTATGCTCTCGGCGCGAATATCTGCGGCGTTATCACAACGGCAATCCTGACCGGTATCTATATTACGTTACTTAGTTAAATCAAAATCCCCTTCTGTGCCGGAGGCAAGCGAAACATGCTCTGGTGCGGAGGGGATTATTTGGTTGAGATTGAGTTTTGTTTGACATAAAATATGATACATAATAGAATTGGTTTAAGAGATAAAAAGAGGTTAACAAATCGGTATTTTTAGAACTAAGGAGGAATTTATGAAAAAGATACTAGTAACAGGGGGAACAACTTTTGTAAGTAAGTATGTAGCTGAATATTTTGTGAATATGGGCTATGAAGTATATGTACTTAACAGAAATACTAAGTCACAAGTTCGGGGAGTAAAACTCATTGAAGGCGATAGACATAATTTGAATGGTATATTGAAAAACCTCTCTTTTGATGTTGTGGCTGATATAACAGCTTATAACGAAAAAGACATTATTGATTTTGTTAAGGAATTAGGTTCTTATGGACAGTACATTATGATTAGTTCAAGTGCTGTGTATCCAGAGTATGGAGTTCAACCATTTCTTGAAGAATCAGAAAAAGCCGCAAATATCTTTTGGGGTACATATGGAACTGATAAAATAGCAGCTGAAAAGGCATTACTTGAAAGAGTGAAAGATGCGTATATATTAAGACCGCCATACCTATATGGGCCTATGAATAACGTTTATAGAGAGGCGTTTGTATTTGATTGTGCCTTAGCAGATAGAAAATTCTATTTACCAAAGGATGGAGATATGAAATTACAATTTTTCCATGTGAAAGATTTGTGCAGGTTGATGGAAGTGATTATAAAGGAAAAACCAGAGGAGCATATTTTAAATGTTGGTAATGCTGACGCAGTATCTATAAAAGAGTGGGTTACAAAATGTTACGAGAGTTTAGGAAAAAAGCCGACTTTTGTAAATGTCTATGAGGAAATTGAACAGAGAAATTATTTTAGTTTTTACAACTATGAGTACTATTTGGATGTGTCTCGTCAAGGCGAGATATTCTCGGAAACTACAACTTTAGAAGATGGATTGAAGGATGCAGCTGAATGGTATCTTGAACATAACACTGAAGTTAATAAGAAACCATATTTTGAGTTTATTGATGAAAATTTAGTGGAAAGTTAAATTTCAGTTTATAGAGTTAAAAAATATAAGTTAAGGAGGCATGTATTATGAAAAAAGTAATCTATCTGCTTGTATTATGTATGGTGCTGGGAATGGCTGGATGTGGAACGAATCAAGAAAATAAAGAACCTGTGTCTGGAAATGTGTCCGTAGAAACAGAAAATAAAGAAAATGATGATGTAGTACAAAATGAGCAAATAGCAGATACTGGCTCATATCCTCCATGTGTTATGGTTGATGGTGTTATATATAAAGACACAGGATATGTAGCGTCAATGCCTGGTTGTGGAACAATGGATGGAGAAATTGTGTCAACAGTGGCAGGGACAGAGTTACCATCTGAAAATAATCAATCAAATTTCGGAAGCGGATATCATTATCAAAGGAGTTCTGAAGGTCAGCTCATAGTAGTCATTGATGACGAACGAATCATATTTAGAGATATTGAAAAAGATGATACGTCTATTCCAATAGAGGTTATCAATTTTAATGCAAAAGTAAAAGAAATTATCGATGATGGAGAACTTCTTGTAACGCATGTGAGTACAGCTGAAGGCTTTTGTCAGATGAATGATGGAGAGTATTATGTATCGGCAGAAAATTTAGCGGAAGATGTTCAGGTGGGAGATATCGTTACAATATGGTTTAATGGAATGATTAAAGAAACATACCCTGCTCAATTGGGGGTAGTTTATAGAATCATTAAAACACAATAATTAGTCAACTTCCAGTTTGTTGAACTGAATCCGAAAAGCATTAGGGCGCAGAGGAGATAGAATCCTTTGCGTAAAAGACTAACGAACATATTTAATGAAACATCGGAACCATCTTCTTTTTGTTGTTTACCTATAATAACGATTGGAGTAGTCGATTATAGACACTGCAATCAAAAAAAACTGAAAACATATTTATCAATATTACATAAAAGTGTGTAGATGCACATAAAATGGGAATGCATATTGAAATTCACGTCGTTCTGTGATAGAATCTCATTACTAAAAAGTGTGCAGATGCACGGAAAGGGGGAGCGTAACGATGGAGATTAAAAGAGACGCTTACCTACAGCAGCTGACCCTGCGAAAAGATAATGGAATGATAAAGGTGATTACCGGCATTCGTAGATGTGGCAAATCCTTTTTGCTGTTTACCATCTTTAAGAGATACTTACTGGAGAACGGCGTTGATGTTGATCATATTATTGAGATTGCATTGGACGGTATTGAAAATGAGGAACTAAGAGATCCTAAGGTGTGTTTCAAGTACATCAAAGATGCCATGAAAGACGATGGCAAATACTATCTGCTTCTTGATGAAGTGCAGTTTATGTCACAATTTGAGAAAGTGCTGAACAGCCTGCTCCGCATGAGCAATATTGATGTGTATGTCACCGGAAGTAATTCCAAGTTCCTGTCCAGCGACATTGTGACCGAATTCCGTGGCAGAGGTGATGAGATTAGAATCTACCCTCTCTCCTTTGCAGAGTTTTATTCTGTCTATGACGGCGATTATGATGATGCATGGGATGACTACATGATCTACGGAGGATTGCCGCAGATCGTAAGTTTCCAGAGCGAACGACAGAAAGCGGACTATCTGAAGAACATCTTTGCAAATGTCTATCTGAAGGATGTTATTGAAAGAAATAAGATTCAGAACGTGGATGAGATTGGGATTCTGGTTGATGTGCTTGCATCTGCAATCGGCGCACCGACCAACCCTTCAAAGATTGCCAATACCTTTGCCAGTGAGCGCCAGATGACTTATGCTAATAAAACCATCTCCAAGCATATCGACTATTTGACAGATGCCTTTTTGATTTCCAAGGCAAGCCGATACGATATTAAGGGCAGAAAGTATATCGGTGCAAATCTGAAATACTACTTTACGGATCTGGGACTGAGAAATGCACGTCTGAATTTCAGACAGCAGGAGCCTACTCATATCATGGAGAACATTGTTTATAACGAGCTGTTGATCCGTGGCTACAATGTTGATGTGGGTGTCGTGGATATCTTCGATAAGGATAAAGAGGGCAAACGTGTTCGCAAGCAGTTGGAGGTTGACTTTGTGGTGAATCAAGGAAACCAGAGATACTATATCCAGGTTGCATATGACATGACTTCGGAAGAAAAACAGACGCAGGAGTTCAATTCTCTGCGTAATATCCCGGACTCTTTCAAGAAGATCGTCATTGTAAATGGCAGCAAAAAGCCTTGGAGAAATGATGAAGGTTTTGTCATCATGGGAATGAAGTATTTCTTGCTGAATGCGAATAGTCTGGAATTTTAAGTCGATTTGAGTTGTTGCTGTGGTGTTGTTCTATTTCAAAAAAGAGTGAAATGATATAAATAAGGCCAGCCGATGTGGTAGCATTTATGTGGGAGTACATGAAAGTACCGGAGGATTCAAGAGAAAAAGTTAAGAATCTGCTTAAAGATGCAAATGAAAATGGAGTAAAAATAAGTCATCAGGCACCAACACTGTATGATGTTGTTCCGAAAGAAGAAATTGCTGAATTTGAAGAGCTTATGCGCAAAACCATAGCTGACATTGTATCAGAAGCCAGTAGCGTTGCCTGTTGGGTGTATGTGCAGAAATATGTGAAGCACAAAACCCTAAACGAAATGCTGCAAGAATTGCCAGACGTAGGTCAATTCATCCTAGCTATGGATACCTGGTTTGAAAAAACTGATGGAGAAATAATCTAGGAAAATAGTTTAAAGTTTACATGTTATGATCATGTATGAAGTTGGAACAAAA
>ENA-UEQW01001140-UEQW01001140.1-human-gut-metagenome-genome-assembly--contig:-NODE-1140-length-22774-cov-4.671542_pt1 | contig 22774 bp, 26 predicted proteins | sample MGYA00242947_ERZ507947 | MGnify/ENA primary metagenome ERZ507947 (study PRJEB26167, sample SAMN06115421) | human gut metagenome | host: Homo sapiens | place: China:Guizhou | collected 2015-03-17... | reverse complement strand
GAAGAACTTTATCAACGACATCAAGAACTGTGTGTTTTGGCTATCGTGGTCATCATCGGCGTAGGTCAGACAAAGGAGGCTGAGTCGACTCGTGTGATGCAGGAGCTTGCTACTATTCGTAGCAGCTTCACCAGCGCTAAGCTTTCTGCTGCCGACAGAAAGAAGTACGTCTGGACTCTTGTATATATGTAAGGAGGCTGGACGGAGGGTGCCTCACGCTCTAGTTACCTGCTCGGATATGAAATCGACTTCGGCCACATGGAGGTCATTACGTTGATTTCTTCCCCCAACTTCCAGGAGAAGCAGGTCGGTTACCTCGCTGCCGCCGTCCTGTTCAAGTGCACCGATAAGCTGTTCACCCTGATCGTGAACTCGATGAGAAACGACGTCATCAACGGCGTGGAGGTGAACCAGATCCTGGCTCTCTCCGCTGTCGCCAACCTCGGTGGTCGCGACCTCGCCGAAACCCTTCTGGAGGACATTCTCCAGCTGGTGCAGAAGGAGACCACCACGCTGCTCGTCAAGCAGAAGTGCGCGCTGACTCTTCTCTCTCTGTTCCGTTCGAGCCCCGACACCGTCGGCACGCAGTGGGTGGACAAGGTGCTTCCCCTGTTCGACGTTCGCGCCAACGTGGGCTGCGCGCTGTCCGTCTCCGGTCTGCTGGCCAACCTCATCCCGCACATCAAGGAGGAGGACATGATCGACGAGATCCGCCACGTGGCGATCGGCGTGCTGCAGCTCCTCGTGCTGAGAGAGACCTGCCCCGACGACTACAAGTACTACGACGTGCCCTGCCCCTGGCTGGTGGTGAACTGCCTGCGCATCCTGAAGTCCTGCCCGTACCCCACGAGCAAGAGCGACATCAACGTGCTCGAGGACTCGCTGCACAAGATCCTGCAGCGCAACGAGATGACCAAGAACCGCAACCACGACAACGTGACGCACGGCGAGCTGTTCGAGGCCGTCAACCTGATCATCTCCTACGGAAACGAGACGGACCCCGAGCTGCGTGCCTCCGTGGTCAGCTACCTGGGCCGCTTCATCTCCTACGAGGAGCCCAACATCCGCTACCTGGGTCTGGACTACATGTCGCGTCTGGCGCTGCTGTCCGGCGTGAGCGACAAGATCAAGAAGCACCAGGACACCATCATGGCGTCGCTGGAGGACCCCGATCTCGCCATCCGCAAGAGAGCGCTGCACATGCTGTTCTCGATGTGCGATGAGGAGAACGCCGAGGAGATCGTGAAGAAGCTGCTGGAGCACCTGAAGACGCCCGACTTCATGATCAAGGAGGAGATGGCGCTGAAGACGGCCATTCTCGCCGAGCGCTTCCCGCCCGACAACCAGTGGTACGTGGACGTGATCACCGACCTGATGCTGTACTCGGGCGACTTCGTGTCCGACGATATCTGGCACAGAATGGTGCAGATCGTGTCGCAGCAGGAGGACCTGCAGGAGTACGCCTGCCACAAGATGTACGAGATGCTGCAGCCCACCAACGTGCACGAGACGATGGTGCGCGCCGGCACCTACATCCTCGGCGAGTACGCCGAGCTGATCACGGAGCCGGAGATCGAGGAGAACGAGCCCGTGGAGCCCGAGTCCATTCTGGAGACGCTGCAGAGACACTACGTGAAGGTGAGCCTGCCCACGCAGACGCTGATGATGACCGCCTTCGCGAAGCTGCTGGTGCAGTTCGAGGAGCTGGAGGACGAGGTGCGCGAGCTGTTCGAGCAGAACCTGTCCCACATCGACAGCGAGATGCAGCAGCGTGCGGTGGAGTACAACGCGCTCGCCGATAGCGAGATCATGGAGGACGTGCTGGACCAGATGCCCGCCTTCGCCGAGGACCGCGAGAACGTGCTGGAGATGAAGCTGAAGGGACCTGAGGAGGAAGAGGAAGAGGAGGAGGACGATGATGATGACGATGATGATGATGACGACGACGACGATGATGATGATGACGACGATGACGACGACGACGACGACGATGATGATGACGAGGAGGAAGAGGAGGAGGAAGAGGACGACGGTGAGGCTGAGGGCATCGACGAGGAGGCGGAGGAGAAGATGCCCGTGTGGTTCAACAAGTGCGTGACGAAGAGCAAGGCTGTCCTCTACCAGGACGACCGCATCCAGATCGGTGTGACCAAGGACGTGCAGGGCTCCGTCGCTCGCTTCAACCTGTTCTACACCAACAAGAGCGGAGCTGCCCTCAAGAAGTTCAGCGCGGAGGTGGAGTCGGAGGAGAGCGGTCTGGCGATCGAGACCACGGAGTGCAACGACACCATCGACGAGGGCGCCAAGGGCAAGCAGCAGGTGACCGTGACGTGCAACAAGCCGTTCTCGTCATGCCCTGTGCTGACGGTGAGCTTCACCTGCAAGGGCAAGGCGTACGAGCTGCCCATCGACTTCCCCGTGGTGGCGTGCACGTTCTGCACTCCGTCCAACATGGACGCCGACGCCTTCCAGCAGAGATGGTCGAACGCCTCGTACCAGGAGAAGGAGGCGAAGGAGACCTTCCGCGCTGCGGAGGACAAGGGCATCGACTGCCTGGAGGAGCTGCTGCCCACTCTCGGACTCAACATCGTCGAGGACGTGGACGAGTCTGCCAACAAGGTGTACGCCGCCGGTTCCTTCATGACGAGCAAGATCGGCGCCAGCGGCAAGCCCGTGAGCGTGGGCGTGCTCTGCCTGTTCGAGTGGGCAAAGACGAAGGGTGCCTACCGTCTCACTGTCCGTGCTTCCAACGCCACGGTTGCCAGCGCCTGCGAGGAGCATCTCAAGGCCGAACTTGCTTAAGTGCATTTGCTTGCTGCTGTTTGTTCCAAACGGGAGTTGTCTGCTCGCTTCCTTTCCTCTGTCGTCTGTTGCTTGCTTCTGTTCGTGACGTTTGCAATGTGAGGGGATGGCTCGCTGGGATAACGCGGTAGGAAGGCGATTCGCAGCGAGACGGGAGATGCGAGCAAAAACGAGTGTGTGTACAGCGAGTCGTTGAACTGGAGTCTCCTGAAGGACGGATCGAATGGAGGGGCGAATGTCTTTGTCCATCACGTCAAATTCCACATCCAGTACAAAATCGATTCTGCGGACAACGAGAAAGGCAAGATTTTGATGTAGCTGGGCGAGTGTCAGGGGTAATGCATAGAAGCCTAACCAAGCGTCTTCCCGACGTAGATTATCAACACATTCAAGTGCGCTTCCAAGTTGTTGTCGGACGTTCCGAGAAGGGCAAGAGTCTTCCCCTCATCACCGTGCCCACCACCTACGTGTTCTCCGACATCGACGAACGATGCCGAGTGGACGTTCCCATTACTGCAGAGATGCGCTGTGGCAGCTCGATCTTCTTCCGAGTGATCATCCAGGAGGTGACGTCGTTGCTCGAATCGCGTCTCATCCCTAGCTTCCTCGACATGGACTGGGAGCTTTCCCGCGAAGACCACTCCGCTCCCATCGGTATCTATAATGCGGGAGCCACGTGCTACCTGAACTCGCTCATTCAATCCCTCTTCTTCGTCCCGAAATTCCGGTCTCTCCTGGAATCCATCCCCACTCACGCCATCATTTCCCAATGCCTCCAATCGCACTCGTATTCTCTCCTGCAGCGTCTCCTTCAGTCCTCCACCTTCGCGCTGCAGAAGGTCTTCTATCTCCTCCGCCACTCGCGCGAGGCACTGGACATCGCCTTTCTCCTCGACTCGTTCGGCTGGAGCGACGAGGAGGCGAACCAGCAGGTAGGTGTCGAGGATTGGGTTCACTCAAAGCACGACGTTCACGAACTCCTCGTCCTTCTCATCGAGAAGCTGGATCGCGAGTGGAAGGAGTAGTCGTGCGTGCTGTGGTTGACTGTAGACTGTTCTGCTGCGACCGAATCCACGACTCTCCGTATGGTGTGTGATGATGTGTTGGTTGAGGAATAGAGCAACTGTTCAAAGGCGAGATGGTTAACACGATCAAGTTGTCCGACCACTCCGTGCACTCCTCGTCGAAAGAGCCTTTCTACGGAATTCCATTAGTATGCGCCATTTCGCTTCGTGTTGTGTAGGAGGTGTTGAATCATCGGTCGTTCGCGGAATCGCTTCGCCACCACTTCAAGAGCGAGGAGTTGACGGGGTCTAATCAGGTGGTGACGAAGGGAGGGAAAAGGAACGCCACGCGCAGTGCCACGCTGACGAAACTCCCATACCTCTTTTCGTTTCAGTTAAAGCGATTTCAGTATGATTCCTTCTCCGGGTGTGTAACAAAGGTTTGACAGGGAAGAGGGCGTTACGTCAAGGTGAACTCGTACTTCAGTTTTCCCGCCAAGTTCCGCCTCTCGTCGATCCTTCCCTCCATCTCGCTCCCGCACGACGAATACGAGCTGGTGAGCGTGTTTATCCACGAGGGCACGGTGCGCACGGGACACTACTACTCGTACAGTCGTGCGGGCGAGCGAGGCGAGTGGGTGATGTTCAACGACAACGTGGTGGAGAAGGTGGAGTTCGAGCGTGTGGTGGCGAACGCGTTTGGCTGTGATGGCGATGCTGGCGATGAGAGGGCGAGTTGTGGCAGAGCGTCGCGTTTGGGGTTGAGTGGAGATTTGAGTGGAGATTTGAGTGATGATTTGAGTGATGATTGGAATGGTGATTTGAATGGTGATTTGAATGGTGATGATTTAAGTGATGATTTGAGTGGTGATGACGTGAACGGAAACAAAGGAACACGCCTCGGTTTGAATGGAGGCAGAGAAACACGCGGAAGCAAACTGCAATCAACGGCTTCGGCATACCTGCTGCTGTATGTGCGACGAGAAGACGGTGTGTGTGATGGACAGACACAACACAACATGGAGGCAAACGCGAGGTTACTTCGCTCCTTTCTTCTTCATCATATGACCACTACCGTATCACTGTACATGCAGGAGCATTGCTACTCCATTCGTCTCCTCACTCTCTCTCAACTCCAACACGCCGCTCTCACGGACTGCACCAACGACTTCGTTCCTGCTTCGTGTTCTTCGCGTTTTCTCTGGAAGGAGGAGGAGCTGACGAGCCAACTGCTTTCCTCGTGGGGAGAAGAACTTGGGGTCCCACCCTCGAAGCAAGTGGAGTTTGGAGGAGGAGTTGAGGGATAGAGTTGGTGGCTGGTGGAGGGAGAGAGAAAGAGAATGACACGCGCGATCCCGAGACGGTGCTACTCACGGTCCATGAGCACGGTGTTTGAAATTCTTGGGGTCCCACCCAGCGAGAATGCGTTGAGTTTGTACTGCAGCGATAAGCGCGACTGGAAGGAAGTGAGAACAAAGACAAGTCTGGTCGTGTTTGTTCGGTGGGCTGAGAAGCGCCACTGGAGATGGAGGGAAATGGTTGTGGACAAGAGCGAGACGCTAAACTCTCTTCTCCAGAGCGTGAGGCAGTGGGTTCCTGAGGTTGGAGTGAAACGCTCTTGTGATGGATAGTGTGAGAGGTGGTGCGTGGAACCAACGGACACTTCAGCACGCACGTGGGGAAGTGATCTCTGTGCGTCGTTGTCTCTCGACGAGTTGGACTTCCACGTCCGGGAGAAGGAGGGAAATGATGTGTAGAGTGGCGATGTGCTGTCCTTCTTCCCGCGCGAAGAAACGCCCACATTGGGTGCGCACGAATTCATCACGGTACACTGCTTTCCGTTAGCCAAGTACAGCACGTGTTATGTCCCCTTTTCCCTCCATCTTCCTCGCGGCGTTTCATTCGCCGAACTCCAACAACGCGTGTGCGACACTGTGATTGCCACAATGCGAGAAGGCACGTTCGCCACCTCAGATTACCACTACACAACTCGTGTTCCGACGTGCAGCACCGACATCCGCTTCTTCCGTTTCACTCCACACAAGGAGGAGGAGGAAGAGGATCCGGAATGGATGCATGATTTGAACTATCTGTCTCAGGAGTGTTCGTGGTTGCGTGAGCGCAGTGTTGTGGAGAGCGTGATGAAGAGAATTGGAGATGGGAGCGACTTCGACCCGTTTTGTGGAAATGAGGTCACCAGCGCTTCGTTCGTCAGCTGCGAAGAAGCATTCCAGAGAAAGCCCCGTTTTGTGGATTCCAGGAGTGATGCGTGCTTTGTATACTACGAGGTGGTTCCACATTACACGGAAGATGTGAGTGTGTACTATGTGAATCTGGTGAAGGAGAACAGTTTCCAGGAGCAGATCTTCCTGATGAAGGATGATTGCGATTGCGGCACTCTGGTGAATGAAGTGGGGAAACTACCGGGCTGGAACGGTCTTCCTCTCACGTGCTATTCCATCGACGAAGGGACGTTTTTCGACATTCAAGAGGAATCCTTCACTCCCTCGTTTGCCATGAAGTACCAGCGGTATGCCCAACTCTGCATTGCCCCACGCGTTGAAGTGACGGAAGGCAGCGTTCTGTGCTGCTGCGCGGTCATCAACGAATGGCAAGAGAAGGAGGGAGCCGTTTTTTCTCCTCACCACATTCCTCGTCTCCTGGCCGTTTCGGTCAACGAATCCTATTCCTTCTTGTTCGAGCGCTTGAGGACCCTCTTCGAATTGACTGGAGAGGAGTGCGAATTGGTCTTCCTCGACAGCTACACGGAGCTGTGCGAGGAGCGCAATCAATGGATCTTCGTGCGCAAGCTGGGACAGACGATTGCCCAGAATCCGGTGGACGAGGAGCTGGTTTCTGAAGAGGAAGACGAGGACTCGCTGCACCCTCCCTTCTTTGCGTTGTACAGAAAGCAATACGCGGTCACACAGAATTCTATCTCGGACTCGTTGCATTTGTCGTCTGTTTGTTCTGTCACTCCGTGGGGTGTTTTTGGGCGTGGAAACGCAAGGGATTATGCACTTCGCCGCCCAGTGATCGGGGTTTTGTGGGTCCTAAACTGATCATTGGGAGAAGAGCGCAGAAGAAAGATACACCGAAGAGAATGAGCAATATTTGTCCGGCGGGAATTGACTTCGGAAACCTGTATACCATCATGTCTGTGTTCCAGACGAACGCTACAGATCCGCTGAAGTCCGTTCCTATCATCGTTCCTGATCGCAATGGCACGAAGGTCATATCGTACGCTCAGTGCTCGTTTTGGGTGCTAATCCGTTAGGTCTGAGGTTCTTTTCGAGAATGGCAACCGCAGAACGGCAACGGATGCTAGTGTTCTGGTACATATCTGATTCAATGCACATCTCATGGCGTAGAGCGACAGAAATCACGCCTCGTGCGTGAAGTTCATAAAATCGTCGATCAAGCGCCCCTTTTCCCTGGTCAGTGACGAGATCAAGATAGCGCTTCCAGCCATCAAAGAGGATGCAAATGGGATCGTGGAGTACCGCATTTCGATCGAAGGCCACGAGGAGCACTTTTGGCCGCCGCATCTCGCCGGTTCTTACCTTTCGGATCGAATTGATGACATAAAGAGCAACAGAGAGATGGACAAGCTCAACCTCGTTCTCTCTGTACCCCTTTTTCGATTTCTTGAGTGTAGGTACCCAAATACTTCACAGACGAGCAGATCAACGACTACAGAGCTGGCTTGCAAGTTGCCGGTATTGCGGAGTACACGCTCATTTACGAGCCCGACGCAGTGGCCATCGAGTACGGCTACTACAAGAACCTTTCAAAGGAGTTCGACGGCAAGCCATTGACCGTTCTGTTCGTCGGCGTCGGCTTCGCGGCCTCTCAGGCATTTATCGTGCAGTACACGAAAGTAAAAACTCCGATGGGGTGTAACACGCAGGACCACTTCAAGATTCTCCATTACGCCTCTTCGCAGGAAGTCTCGTCCAGCAAGATCGATTCGATCCTCTTCGACCTCACGCTGCAGTCCTACGAAGATCAGAAGAACCCCAGCGACCCCGACATCAAGGGCGACAGCGCCGTCTATTTCCAACTATTCCCGCGGATTCTGAAGGCGAAGGAGAGTTTCTCCCACGAGGGTTTTAATCGTGTTTTCTATCCATTGTAGGCACGGAATACGAAGAGGTGGCGATTCCCGGCAGCTCGTTCAACGATGAGATCTACACCGAGATTGATAGCTGCGACCTGCAGGACCGTCTCGAGGAGTCCGGGATGCTGGATACCTTCCGTGGACTGATACAGGAGTGTTTGGACGCTGTGGTAGAAATCGCTCCGATTTGGGTCATTCGTAGAAGGGCACTCCCATCGATCGAATCGAAGTGTGCGACGCTGGCGCGTTCAACACTTCTTTCAAAGCGGCTACCAACGAAATGGCTGCGAACAACAGTTTGAGCATATCCAAATACCCCTCCGTTTTTGTCGCTCCTTCACGGACAGTGTGTTGTGAACACGAGCCGAGTCGTGTCGGAGTGTGTCGCGAAGGGCAACAGTGAGTACGCCTTTTATTCCGCCTATTATGGCGATTCCCATTATTCCCCCGTTTTGAGCGATTTGTGCAAGGATGTAACTCCCATCTGTTCTACGTCGTCTGTCATGTGCAAGGAGCTCGTCAACCACAGCTCTTCCGACTGTAACCGAAATCGTGCCGATTCACGGATAGTCTCTTCGGACCTGAAGAATCGTATCGAGGAGGCGCGCAGTCTGGAGGAGAACGTGAACCAGCTGAGCAAGGAGGCGGTGGAGAACGAGCGTCTGCGCAACGAGTACCACACGGTGATTCGGAGCGTGGAGGACAAAATTGAGGGGAAGGTGGGGGAGTCGAAGACGAAGAACATATACGCGTTATACGAGACGGAGGTGAAGGAGATGCTGAACAAATGGAAGAAGTGGTCAAAGAAGAACAAAGACGCGTCGAGCGCCGAACTGAGCGCGCAGCTGGCGGCTATCAAGGAGGAGGAGAAGGTCACGATTGCGGAGCTGAGGCGCAAACACGAGGCGCTGCTGCGCAAGGAGGAGGAGGAGCGTCGCCTGGAGGCGCGTCGTCAGGAGGAGGAGCGCAGAAGACAGGAGGCGGAGGAGGCGCGTCGCAAGCAGGAGGAGGAACAGGCGATGGTGGAGAGATGGGTGTGGCTGAACGAGGAAGCTTACTTCCTGACGAGTCACCTAACCGCAGAGGATTACGACTTCCTCGTGAAGAACGAGCAGAAGTGAGTTCCCGCCAACTCCTTCATTTTTAGAGTTCGCGAGCTGGTGGAGAGCGAGAGGAGGATCAACGCCAGCTATATCGGATACGACTTCGACCCGCGCGCGAACGCCAAGCCCGAGCGATCTGGGTTCTTCCCCTTCGGGCCGCACAACGCCGGAGGCGCGATGGGCCTATTCGATGTCTTCGGTCCACGTGACGGGCGTCGGCAGGTGTCCGCGCTGGAGCAGTCGACGATGCTGGTGAAACGTGCACAACGTGTCCCAGTAGAGTTTGGGGCCCCAAGGGCGCCGACGGTGGAGATCCCGCGCACGACGGAGGGCGAGGTGGCTGTCCGAGAAAACTACATATATAGGGGACAATTGTTGGACGGTGTCCCAGAGGGAAACGGCACCCTGTACTGCGTGTCGTCGAAGGAGGTGGTGTACCAGGGCTGTTTCCACGAGGGACTGTACAATGGATACGGTGTGTTGTTCTTCGAGAACGCGGAGTGCGCGCGAGGCACCTTCGAGAACGGTCGTCTCGTCCACGGGAGGAGGATTCTGAAGGACGGGTCGATTCTGAACGGAGGTATTGAGGGTAACCGTCTGAAGGGCGAGGGCCGCCTGATCTTCCCGTCGGGTGTGTGCATCGAGGGAAACTGGGTGGAGGGAAAGCCGAAGGGGATGGTGAAGTGCCGCATGCCTGGATATGAGGAGGTGATTGACTATGATTATGACAATCGCGACGACAACACCCGAATCCGAGTTGAGGTGTATGACGAGGTTGTGTTCTTCCGGGACAACACATTGGTAAAGACGGGAATGAATCCGGAGTTCCTGTTCTACCGGAATGGCGACATCTTTGTGGGCGCCACGAAGCGGGGTAAGGAGCCGTCGAAGGGACTCTTCTTCCACTTTACGAAGGATCACTACACGCAAATGGTGATGAACGGTGGCTGTGAGGATCTTAGCATCAAGGACATCTCCTATGTGGACGAGGGACTGGTGAAGAGCATTCGATTTGAGATGTAACTGCGCTGTTTGTTTAAGAGGATCGTTTTGTTCTTCGCCTTCCATGCGGTGAAATATCCCTCCCAACATGATCCGCAGAGTATATATTATTCCAGAAGCGGAACTATGGACTCGATTTCCAACCCTTCCTATCCATCATTCCAGGGTGGAATATCGCCATTGTGCCCATTCCTAGATTCAATCACACTCGTTTGGGACCTCATAGGGCACATTCACACGAGAGGCTTGAAGGAGGAGGAGATTGGTGTGCTGGAGCAAAATCAGAACACGAGTCGTGTCCCTTGTCTCGCCATGACAACTAGGTTCTGATCCCGAGTGGAGGAATGTGACTGTGTATTCAGTCAACGAATCTAGCGACAGCGTTGCTGACTTTTCCTCCGTCCGCAACTGTTCCTTCTTCGACTCTGTCGTGATTTCAGAAGAGATCGGGGAGGCGGTCTATGCCGACTGCATCACTCTCCCCTGCGGTTTGTCGGCTACAGTCTTTCGCAACTGTTTCCTGTTCCCCGGAATTGCAGTGTACAAGAACACCCTCATCGAGAACAGTGTGATTCTGAGAGGAAGCATCATCATGGGCTGTGGTCGTGTTACCTGTGAGCGTACGCCTCTCTCCTCTTCGTCACATGTAGATGACGCCCTGTACGGCAACGGAGTGGTGATCAACATGGGCAATGAAACAGGCGGTTTGCAAATCCGTTCCTTTGCCGATTTGAGGTACGGAGACCTGAGTGATGTGGTGGCGAAGGGGCAGTACGACCAGCATGGTGTGTCGGACTACCTGTGCGTCGATTCCACAGTCAATAACGACTAGAAATACCATTCGCGGTCACTACTCCGTGTTCGGAGAGCACTCTTTTGTGGAGGGATGCCCTCTCCTGAAGACGGTGTACGTGGGCGAGTACTGTCACGTGATGGGCTCGACTCTATCGAACTGCACGCTCCTGAGCAGCGAGGACAACAAAACGGAGTAGTGGCGTTTCTCTCGTGTAATGTGCAGTGTGATGAACGGGGACATCACGGACAGCATCCTGCAGTGGGCCTGTCGCTTCGAGTCGGGCTCGAACTGTGAGTCGAGCATCCTGTGCGAGCACGCGGACACGAGCTGCAACGCGAAGATCGTGAACAGCATCATCGCTCCCAACACGGGCGTTTCATCTGGAGAGTGTAACTCTTCGTTGGTGGGTCCATTCATTGGATTCCATCACAACAGTGTGTTGATCAGCGGTAAGAGTGTGTGGCTGGAGTCATCGCGCAGCACTGTGGTTTGACGGAAAGGGCAACATCGGGTATGGAGCCAACATTGGAAGCAATCACACGGGACGACTGCCCGACCAAGAGTGCATTCCGGGCGAAGGCGTCTTCTTCGGACTTGGCTGCAACATCAAGTATCCGTGCAACCTGCACAACGCTCCCTACACCATCGTTGCCTCGGGCACCACGTTGCTGCCTCAGCGCGTGGATATGCCCTTCTCGCTTATCAACCTGCCCACCAAGGTGCACGCTGGAATCTCGCCAGCTATGAACATATCCATGATTTGTGTTGACGCAGCCTCCTTCACGCCCAAGAGATCTTCCCGGGATGGGTGATTTACGCGAACTACTACATGCTCATCCGCAACGAGGACAAGTTCATGTACCGCAACAAGTCGCGCAGACAGCACTTCGCCACGCGCATTCTTCGCGAGAGTGTGGTTGCGATGATGATGCACGCTCGCGACCAGCTCGCCTTCTTCCACCCCTCCAAAACCCTGTTCGATCTGAAAACGCTTCAAGAGACGACCATGGCGTCGGAAACAACGGTGTTCTTGAAAGAAGGCGAGTGGAGCATTGATCGAGACGATTCTGCTGTGTACTTGGAGGGAGATGTGAGGACGAAGAAGTCGTCTCATGGACAGATCGATGGACTGGGAAAGAACCTGCTGACGGAGCGAAGTCGAAAGAAGGGCGTTCGCGCGTACTCCCTGGTGATTCGGCTCTATCTGCTGAGAGTGAGGATGGAGGTCATGCATTACGCGCAGCGTCTCTTCCAACTCATCAAAGACGTCCTTGCAACGATGGATGACGAGACCTTGTCATATGAGCCTCTCTTTAAACTGCCTCAATGGGAAGGCCTGAAGACGTAGTTACCGCCACACTTCATGACACGTAGATTGCTGAAGCAAGAGTACGAAGCCCTGCTGTTATCCCAGGCACTCAGCGCCTACGGAACCATAGAGTACGAGTTGCTGCGCATCGCAGAGGACAGCAAGAAGAAGGACTTTACGCGCGGCAATCACGTGGATGCGGTAAACGAGAGCGGAGAGGGTTATGTGCAGAGTTACAATACGACGCACGACTACGAAAAGGATATCAACGTGATTCGCAAGCGAAAGAAGTCCAGTTGGTAATGACATGATCACGAGTAGGCAAGTGGACGAGAACATGGAGGAGCTGACGAACATCACGAATCGCGTCATCACCCTCTGTGGCGATTGCGAGTTATGCTCCTAGTACTCATCTTTGTTGGAAGGAATGAGTTTGAGTTCAGGAAGTTGGGACGCTTGATATTGGAGTTCAGTCAATCAGAAAACATCTGAATGCAAACAATCACAAATCACGTGAACTCAGAATGAATCTGAACTCAAGCAATCGGAAAACAAACAGACAACTTATAGTATACGACAACAGCAATTCTGCTTCTTCTCTACACAGTCATTTCCCACCGCCAACACACACCAATCTCTTCCACGACAGGACTTGTGACCGTGGGAAGCATCATGCGAACCATATCCAACGATTCTGGAGACAGTCCCTCCGTCTTCACCTTCAATTCTCCCAACACGACATTCTTGGCCTTCACCAACTCAAATAGCGATTTGATATTCTCGTCGTTGACTGGAACGCCTACGCTCAACGCACACACCAACACAAACCCTGCAGATCCAACCCCACTCCGTCAATCAAGCCAGGTGCAAGCGCCAGGATCAAAAGCGCAGGATCGTTCACACCTTCAATGAAGTCAAATCAACACCAATACGCGATACGGTAATCGTGGCCAATTTCGGGAGTATTTCTGGAATCGGAGCGACCGTTTCGTCTTTGGCGAGGTCGATATCTACAGTCCATCTCACTCGGCAGAAATACCCTCGAAAACGATTTGTCGCACGGACGAGGGCAAGAAGGAGAAGAAGGCGGAGAAGGAGGAAACAGTTTCCTTGAAGCCGGTCAGATGCAGCGTGTGGAGCGAGAAGAGCGGGAGTGCGAGCAGCGAGGCGTTGAAGATGGTGCGAAGAGACGAGTGGAAGCCGTCTAGAGAACATTCGAGAAGGCCTGGCGTTACTGTTCCAACGGAAGAACGAGCAGGTAGTGTTCAGGTAAAACGAACTACCCTGGTTCCAATTGTCGCCCGCGACTACGCCTCACACACCAGCGCTATGCCCACTCTCGAGTGCGGTTTGCAGGCACTTGTGCTCGTGCACGCGGCGCTGGAATGCCACACTCAACGCAAATAGGCGCTTTTCTGACGTGTCACACACTTCTCGCATCCTACCCGACACACGGAGCTCCCGCAGCATGGTGAAGCCGCCCTCGTCGATCGCCTGAAGGAGGGCGCACAGCGACGACATGGGGACGTCGCAGTCTGATGATGATGCGATGATGATGTTGTACCGGTGAGCGTTAGGGATTTGAGGCTGTGGAGACTGCGGTTCTTGCTGATCGAGATGATGGTGTTCGTGCCCTCGGTTCCCAAGTGCTCCTCTAGAATTGAGTCGAAAAGTGGAATGGACGAATTGTGAGCGTTTGGAGCGTGGGAATCGATGTGTTGGTCAGCATAGGTGACAGGAGAAGAATATTGTTCGGAGACAGCTGGTTGTCTACGGGGAAGAGAATGGACAGACGCATTACTCATGATCACGAGATCGCGGAGATTGTCGCTCCTCTCTCTGTACGCTTGCACGAACTGAAGAAATGCCTCGTCCGCTTTTGTGTCTACGTCACACGGGATGATTAGGTGTACTAATGACGGAAAAGGACTCCCAGTACTTGGAGGCCACAATGTGACCCAGTCCCTCGCCACTGATAGGGTTGTCTACGATAAACCACCGTCCACAACACCACTGTCAAACAGAACGGAGACAATGCCGTCGGTGCGGCGAATGAGCTTGTTGATGTAAATGGCGCCCGTCGACGTGATGCCGTTGCCTACGGTCCACAGGAAGAACCAGCCGTACAGGAAATGTCGATCTTGCGCAACGACGGACACGGATTGGGATTCTGGCGACGGATGGTTGACGAAATGATCTCGAAACCGTTGTCGCCGATGCTGTTGTCTTTCGCGTGAGCAAGGAGAAACAGGAATACAAGACAGGTCGAGCGTATCCAGACGCGAGAAGCCCAGACGAATCGACTCGGCGATGCTGCACGCCCCTACATAAGTGATACGGTTGTCTACCTCCTGAACGAGAAGCTCTGTGCCTACGTCCCAACAGCAGTTTCTTTATATGCTCTCGTATCGAGATGTGATCAAAGATGCGAAGAACACGCTTCAGACTCTCATCTGACAACTGCTGATCTACGCCTCAAAAGAGGGAGAAACCAATGTGCTCGTAAGATTGATCTCGGTCGCTTGCGGCTATCCGTTAGGTGTTACGAAGAAGACTCACGTCAATCCTTACAACACCGTTCTCCAACTCGATGGTGTATGTCATGCTCTATCGTGCGGAAGAGTGGTGTAGCCGAAATGCTGGGCTCAAAACTACTGGGTTTCTTCCGCCTCTTTGTTTTCAGTGGAATACCCGCGGTGAATCGTAATCCTCAGTCTGGAGGCAACGATGAGAATGGAGCGAGGGGAGCATTGTGGATGGAAGAAACAGAAGTCGATGTGGTTGTGCTGATGGTGATCATGACAGAAGAGAGTCCAGCATTCCCCTTGGGCGATCGATTACCCCTTCTTGTTGCAACAGAATGCCTCTTTTCCTTCCCTCCACTTCTACCGGTTTCCATAAAGTGGTAGTCTTGCCTCCACACCATGAATTCCATGATCCCGACGATTGTCACCGTTCAAAAGTGGGCGAGGAAGAGACACATCATCCCCAGATTCCTGTCCGCCTTCATTGACAGACTATCAAAAGCGAAGCAGTCGCTCGAGGGCATCGACGGCTCGGTTAGTGGCATGACGGACATGAAACAGCTGAGTACTCGCATCATTCAACAATGGAACACTCTATTTCCAAATAATCCTATCTACAGCATTGACCACGTCAGTTCAAACACGTTGATAGCGACAAAGACGAGGTATGTATTATTCCCGTGTTGTGAGTGTAGAGACGAGGTCGTGTTGGACCGGTCAAACCAGCAGAAGCAAAAGCTCATCATGGAGGTGGAAGTATTGCGCGCGCGGTTGCACGAGCAGCAGGAAGAAACCGCCCACTTGCAAGAGGAGTACGCATATAGTTGCGTTTTCACGTAGAATCACACAGCACAACACAGCCATCAACCTGGGGAAGGGATCCCTGCAGCAGCTGCAGCAGCAACGCAGCTCGCTCATAGCCACCTTGTCTTCGCTGCAGACGCAGAAGCTGAACGAGGAATCCGACTTGCGGGCGCTTCAAGCGACAAAGCTCACAGTCTCTGTGTCTTCAGGGAATGATGCTTAGCTGTTGGAAGAGCTCGTATCTCTCCAGAAGGCCCACGAGGCGGAAAGCACCTCGATCGAGGCGCTGCGAGTGGAGAAGGAGGAGCAGAGAAAAGCGCTGGAGCAGGTACATCCCCCTCGAAGCGTTGAGAGCCTAGTTGCGAAACGAAAGCATTCTGCTGACGAGAGAGATTGAAGCCATCCACCACCAGATTCGTGAAGGGGAGGAAACCATGAGGAAGCAGAGAGAGGAACTGTCCGCGTCTTCTGCAAACCCGTCAAGTACGCTCACGCACCAACTGCTCCAGAGCGAAAACAGCGTCAATTCCACCGTGACCACGCCGCAAGTCTCTGTATCGCCGGATCAGGATCTGGCCAGCACCATGTACATGCAGTGGAGCGTCGTTGGGATGCGGAAGCGCATAAAGCGGAAACAGCGCCATCAGCGAGAACCCGCCATACAGCTCATACAGACCGACTCCAGCACAAACATCTTTGACGACAACACCTTTTGGTAGTCGAGGCGTTTGGTTAAGAAACACAATGAGTAGGGTATAACAACGAACCAACGCTTACTTCTTGGCAGACACACCGACGGACTTGCCGAAGCGACCCGTCGTCTTGGTGTGCTGGCCACGGACCTTCAGGTTCCAGTAGTGGCGGAGACCACGGTTGGCACTACACTATCACGCGAGAAGGAAAGAACTACCGCATCTTCTTCAGACGGTTGAGATCCTCACGGAGATTGGCCTGGAGGTTGTTGGACACGATCTGCTTGAACTTGCCCGTCTCCACGTCCTTCTGTCTGTTGAGGAACCACTGGGGGATGTTGTACTGAAGAGGGTTGCTGATGACGGCAATGAGCTTGTCAATCTCCTCGTTGGTCAGCTCACCGGCACTACAGGATTAGGAGAACAGGATGGGAGAATTACCGCTTGCGAATATCGACCTCAGCCTTCTTGCACACAGCGGTGGCGAAACGACGACCAATACCCTTAATCGAGGTCAGGGCGTAGACGATCTTCTGCTTGCCGTCAATGTTGGTGTTGAGGACACGCAGAATGTGCTGGAACTCTCCCTGGTTCACGAGACTCTATTTCCGTGGTTAGAGAGATATGTCGAAGGAACTGACACCATCCTATCACCTACCATGTTATCCCAAGAATCAATCTGGGAAAAGCGGGCAGGCACTCACACAGAGATTGACAACAAACAGCAAACCGATTCAATTTGAGATATGACCTGAACAAAACTACAATTACGCCTTAAGAGCGAACTTTCTCATGGGGAAAGCGCGCTCCTTCTTCTGCTCACGGAGCGTCTTCTTGGCGGCCTACAGTCAAGCAACGAGAGAACGACCCACCTGTTCCTTGGTCAAAGCACGACGCATGGCACGCGTGGTCTTGGCACGGAGGTCCGTGGGGAGGTACTTGGCGTTGGCGTAGTGCTCCTTCAACTAGGAGTGAGATGAGTGGAGCAGGACGAACGGCAGCTCTCTTCTGCTGGCTGAGCACAGTCAAAGCGCGAGCAATGTTCTTGCGCACCACCTTAATCTGGGCGAGTTTCGCAGGAGCTCCACCGGTCACCTGAGCAACACGGAGCTACGTAACACGGTTTCGATACCCAGTACCTGAGAAAGCTCCTTCTTGTAGTTTTCGATTTCGGAGAGGAGCTCGTCGCGATTCTTCTGACGGAGTTCAACAGCCTTCACTCTGGCTACGCAATCAGTGCACACAGCAAAATGGAGGTACGCATTTCTCAAATCAATCAAAATCAGTGAATAATTGGTGAGAAAGAGTGAACAATACAATTCGACCCCCTTAGTCGCCAAGTGCTTCCGACCATCTATGGATTCCAATCACCCCCAACACCATCTGTTCTCTCCCATTCTCCCCCATTTGCCACCCATTCGTTATCCCTGCACACGGTGTTGCATCGGCACTTCACACGGACTCACTCCCCGTGAGCGCAACGCGCATCGGCACGAGGTGGTTTTTTCTACCCACTAGTCAATCTGAGGAGTGGATCCGCTTCAATCAAACGATGTAGCTTTCTCCGACCGCCTCTCTACAACCTGCCAAACGGCGAAACGCGTCAAGACCATAGAGAAAACCGGATAATACGACCTCGGGTGTGGGGGCGTTTCGGTACTCAAACGTGTTTGATAGAAAAGTGATAATTGGAAGAAGCGAGACGTCCTCTCGTGTCTCTTTATCTCTGTGGGTATACTACAAGTACTGATTACTCCGTTCTGTGCTCAAGAATTGTCTATCACGATATGTCACTACGGACCTCGAGTCACATTGTGTTAAGTCCTTTATCTGTCGAGCAGCAGGTGGATGAGCCCGGTATTGCGACAGAATTGTGCCCCTGTAGTTCACCGCAATGGTCACTCTAATCACGTAGCCTGCAACAGCATTGTTCCCAGTGGTCGTTTCTGTTCCGAGTGCGGTGCTAGGTTCGTGTGTTGTGGGCTCTGTCTCACCGGTAGCCTTTCGGCTCCTATCGTGCCGCCGGACGCTTCACTACGCCTCGATGCAGGTCGTCCTTCTGTATGCCGTTGTATTCGGTTTCGAATTAGTCTGTCCTCAAACGAGACCGGGAATGGCCTGACTCTTCCCTTCCGCCTCTCTATCCCTTGTCCACGGTTGCAGCGAGCGAGTTATTCCTAGTGGCGCTCCCGATCTTTCTGCTTCTCCGAGCCCCTTCCAGCCGCTGCGGCCCTCTCACTCCGGACGTCGTTTCTCTATGGATGCCATGGACAGAGACGCTCTTACGGGCAATTTCCAGTCCGTGGACTCTCAGTTTAGCACCTTCTCTTCTTCTCTATTGTCTCCGAATCCAGTACCCTTCTTCAGCCCACCATGAGCGATAGCTATTGAAGCCTCGTCCGCGTGCATCGACCATCTCGGGGAACGCCTACTCCCAGCTGCTCTCCGCCGACGACATGAGTTTTAATGACGCGTCGTTCGACCTGAATCCAACCGAACCATCATGTACTCCATCATCATCATCTCCACCGTAGCTCTCATCTCGTTCCCTCACTCCTCCTCCCTACTGCCCGACGACAAGGTGTCCGGCGTGCCCAGCCACCACAAGCGAGCGTCGCTCGACTCCTACTCCCTCTCCCGCCCCTTCGACTTCGACTACACCGCCGGCTTCGACGCGTTCCCGCGGTTCGACGACTCCACGCTCTTCTCCGAGCAGAACCCGCCCTACCGTCCCCAGCGCAGCGCGAGCGAGATCGACGAGGACCTGCTGCCCAGCTCCTTCGACTACACGATGGCGTCGGGTCGTGCGGGCGAGGACCGTCATCGCTCCTTGCTGGAGAACTTCAACTGCGAGTCGTTGCGCAGCACGCGACACAACAGTGTGTCGTCCATTCCGCCCCCCACCAATCCCACACTTTCGCAGGACACGAGTCTTTTAGGAGACGGCGCCGCGCAGCCTCCTCTCTCGTCCGCGCCTCTGTACAGCAACGTCGTCAAGGGAACTGTGAGCCTTCGTCCGTACCCGCCGGCAGAGAGCGGCTTCGTGCGCGACTCGCTGCTGTCGCTGTCGTCGTCGCAGTCGCTCTCCTCCTCGCCGTCCTTTCCCTCCATCTCGAGTCATCTCCCGCCGCAGGACCGTCTGGCGTCGCTCGGTGGGTGTTCGGGGCGACATTGACGATTAGACCCAAGCGAGCTGAAGAAGTACAACGAGTTCAATTCCTACCGCGGACACGTCGTGGAGATGGTCTGCACCCAGAATGGGTCGAAGAGTCTCCAGGTGGCGGTTGAGGAGTGCATTGACGATCAGAATTACCTGAGTTCGGACGACATGTCGGAGCAGGTGCGCACGATGGTGGTGGACGAGATCGTGAAGGAGGTGGCGCCCACGGGGCCCAAGATCATCTGCGACACGTTCGGCAACTACTTCTATCAGGTACAGAAATCGGGCCTATTTTGACCGTAGTTGTTATTCAACAAGGCGAACGCGCAGCAGAAGAAGGACCTGCTGTACAGCCTGCTGCTGCCCAAGGGTCCGGAGGAGGGCAGCACGATCTTCGAGATCTCGGTGAACAAGACGGGCACCTTCGCGTTCCAGAATATCATCGACTTCATGAGTGGCGATCACGTGTTGGGTGAGTTGATCGTGCACTCGCTGGAGAGGAGCGCGACGAGCGATGGCGTGACGAACGTGATTCTGCGACTGATCCGCGAGAACAAGGGCACGCACATCGTGCAGCGAATCATGAAGACGTTCCCGAGGTGTGGGTGGTGGCGTGGCGTGACGTGTAGCGAGCAGTGGGAGTCGATCTATGAGGTGTTGCTGAAGAATTGCTACTCGGTCGCGATGGACCGCAACGGGTCGATGGTGCTGCGTCTGTGCTACGACCTGGTGACGCTGGACAAGAAGGAGGCGATCGCTGAGGACATCATCGCGCACGCGTACAACCTGGCGGTGGACCCTGTGGGCAACTACGTGGTGCAGCACGTGCTGTCGATCCCCGACGAGTAGAGGTGGTGTGGTGTGTTGAGTGTAGTGCGACCGAGGAGGAGACGCGCACGTACCGTGGGTTCATTGAGGGCGTGTTGAGTCAGCTGGCGGGCCACTACGTGGAGCTGAGCAAGCAGAAGTACAGCAGCAACGTGGTGGAGAAGTCCATCGTGAACAGCAAAATGTTGGGGAGCCGCGCGGTCTACGACGAGCTGCTGGAGCCGAGCGCCATCGTGCAGCTGTTGGAGAACCACTTCGGCACCTACGTGCTCCAGAAGACGCTGCAGACGCTGTCGAAGGAGGAGCTGAAGAGAGTGGACGCCGAAATCCGCACCCACCGACTCGTGCTCAACGGGCACGGAGCCAACTTGCTGAACAAGTGGAAGCAAATCCTGAGTAAAGCAATGTAATGTCATTTGATCCTTTATGTTGCGTGTTGGTTCAACAAACAGGGCACTAAACTAAACGGTTCTACTAGGAGCATACACAGCGAATGCAAACAACGCGCCAGTGGTGATCGAGCACACCAGGAGAGTCACAACCCAGCCGAAGAACACCTGACCCACGAGCTTCCAGTTCACCGACTTCTTGCCTTCCATCAAACCCACGCCCACGGTGGAGCCGACCTGGCAGTGCGTCGTGGACAGGGGGAGACCGATCTGCGAGCCGGCAACAATCACAAAAGCGCTGCCAATCTCAATGGCGAAGCCACGCGATGGCGTCACCGTCACCATGTTCACGCCGATAGCCGCCATCACCTTGTAGCCCAGGCACGCGAGCCCCACCACAATACCCGCGCCGCCCAGAACGAGCACCCACGGCTCCACGTCCGGCGACTCGCTCACACCGCCCATCTTGTAGACCGCGATACAGGAGGCGAGCGGACCGATGGAGTTCGAGACATCGTTGGCACCGTGCGCGAAGGCGTTCAGCGTTGCTGTAACCACCTGCAGGTAGGAGAACACGCGCTCGGTGTAGGGGTCGAACTTCTCCGCACGCTGGTGCAGCTGGTACACGACGCTCTTCTCGTCCGACAGCTCCGCGTGGATGTTCTGGTGCGTCATCGTGTTCTTCTCCTTGTGCTTCTCTTCCTTCACAGGCTCCTTTTCGGAATCGTTCACCGGCTCTGCCTTCTCCGCTGGCTCCTTGTTGATCACTGGGAGCTCAACTTCCGTCTTCACGACATCAATCACCACGGGAGCCTCGTCCGGCTTCACCGCCTCGCTGTCCGCCTTGCGCTGCTTCTCGATCTTCTTCTTCAGCACGGGCACAACGGTGAGCCCAAGAACCAAGGCAAACACGACGCCAATCGCCAAAGCAATGAGTGTGGCAAGCCACCACGTGAGCTTCGAGCTCAGTCCAGGAATACCCTTCAGCATCATGAAGAGGGACAGGACGAAGAGCGTGAAACCAATCAGCACCGGATAGAAGTGGAAAGCGCGATGGAAGCTGTCCTTTGTGCGGAGGACGTACTTGCGCACAACCCAGAACACGAAACAGGAAAAGAGACCCGACAATACTGGAGACACGAACCAAGAAGCGACGACTCCACCCACACTGGCCCACTTGACCGCATGCGCGCCCTTCGCAACGATCGTCATACCCACCAAACCACCAATACAGCTGTGCGTGGTGGAAACGGGGAGGGAGTACAGGGTTGCAATGATGAGCCACGCGGCAACACCGATAATTACACACAGCATACCGAACATGAGCATCTCCGGATCCTTCTCGAAAGCCATAGGATCGCAAATCTTGCTCTGAACCGTGCTCGTGACGCTGCTTCCCATCAAGAAGGCACCGGCGAACTCAAAGATGCCGGCAATAACCATGGCATTTCTCATTGAAATGGCCTTCGCACCGACAGAGGTTCCGAAGGCATTAGCTACATCATTCGCACCTAACCATGATCAGCCGGAAGCAGCAACTACCCATTCCAAAGGCACTGATGAAGCAAACGATGGTCGCGAAGATAACAATCCACTTGTATTCCGTGAGATCGGCCATGAGAGTATTAATGGCATTTCTGTTTCTCGTGGACAACTGGTGCAGGAGCGGCTGATTGGACGAACGAATTAGGGAATCTTCACTTCCTCCTCTGTCTATCTCATCCCGTTTCCATCCTCTTTCACCCATTCGACACTGCTCGGTGTTAAGAGGAGCAGAATAACCAGAAAGGGAGTGTTGCACTGCGGTTTGCTGTTCTTCTTGGAATCGTTTCATTCTCGGAATTGGAGAGTGAATGTGCATTTTGGGATAAGTAAAATGCAAATCGAACGTGCTATTCTGGCTAGACACTTTCATTCCGTTATTCCTCCCTCCGCCTCAATACAGTTCCTATCGATTTGCAATAGAATGCCATTCCATATACAAACATAGAAGGAGGAATATCCCAGTCTTGACAGACAATTCTATACCAAACCGTATCCTATGTCCCTTTTTGGTAAACGATTCTCGGACATTGTGATGAGTATGGCAGGAGTTGATGACGATTCCGATTCAGAGCATTCTGTCCCTGGCTCCTTTCAGCAGGAGAGGGATGGCTCATCGGCTCCCACAAACCCGTTTTTAGACGATAGGGATAATGGATCGCTTCCAAATCGTTCTCATCGCTGGAATCAAGAGACCC
>ENA-UEQW01001139-UEQW01001139.1-human-gut-metagenome-genome-assembly--contig:-NODE-1139-length-22774-cov-6.680663_pt1 | contig 22774 bp, 17 predicted proteins | sample MGYA00242947_ERZ507947 | MGnify/ENA primary metagenome ERZ507947 (study PRJEB26167, sample SAMN06115421) | human gut metagenome | host: Homo sapiens | place: China:Guizhou | collected 2015-03-17... | reverse complement strand
GCGCAAAATATGTTTTTCCGCCGCGCGGTTTTTTGTCAAAGCGCAAATTTCTTTTTCCCCGCTTGACAAAGCGGGGGCGGGCGATTATAGTAGCATCATTAAATCTCATAGTTCACAAATACCATGACGGGGAAAAATTCGTCCTACAGACGCTTCAGAGAGTTGCCGGTCGCTGCGAGGCAATGCAGAGCGGGATGATGTCACTGGCCCCTGAGTAGCTCCGCTGAGACGATTTTCGTTTAGGCGCAGCCGGATCTCCTCACCGTTACCAACGAGGCGCATTCGCTTGATTTTAAGCCGATGCAGAAAGCGGGCATATTTTATGCCAACAAGAGTGGTACCGCGGAAGTTTTGAGCTTTCGTCTCTTCAAGGGAAGAGACGGAGGCTTTTTTTGTTGCTATGCGAGAGAAAAAAGAGCAGGAGGAACACACCATGAAACGCATTAAAATTTTTGACACGACCCTGAGAGACGGCGAGCAGTCCCCCGGCTGCAGCATGAATCTGACGGAAAAGATCGAAATGGCCCGCCAGCTTGAAAAGCTGGGCGTCGACGTGATCGAGGCGGGCTTCGCCATCGCGTCTCCGATGGACCACAAGAGCGTGCAGGCCATCTCCGCCGCGGTGACGAACTGCACGGTCGCCTCGCTCGCGCGCTGCGCCAAGGGCGATATCGACGCGGCGTGGGATGCCGTGAAGGAAGCGAACCACCCCCGCATCCATGTCTTCCTTGCCACCAGCGACATCCACATGGAGTACAAGCTCAAGATGACGCGCGAGCAGGTCATCGACCGCATCCGCGAGATGGTCGCCTACGCCAAGAGCTATTGCGATGACATCGAGTTTTCCGCCGAGGACGCCTCCCGCTCCGACTGGTCGTTTCTGGCCCAGTGCTACTCCGCTGCCGTCGCCGCGGGCGCGACGACGCTGAACGTACCCGATACCGTCGGCTACTCCACGCCGCAAGAGATGTATGACCTCATCACCTACCTGCGTGAAAACATCGAGGGCGTCGAGCATGTCGACATCTCCGTCCACTGCCACAACGACCTCGGCATGGCGGTGGCCAATTCGCTCGAATGCGTCCGCGCGGGCGCGACGCAGGTCGAATGCACGGTCAACGGCATCGGCGAGCGCGCGGGCAACGCGAGCCTTGAAGAGATCGTCATGGCGCTGCGCACGAGAAAGGACTTCTACGACGCCGAGACCGGCGTGAACACCAAGCAGATCTACCGCTCGAGCAAGCTGCTGAGCAACATCACGGGCGTGCCCATCCCGCCGAGCAAGGCCATCGTCGGCGCGAACGCCTTCGCGCACGAGTCGGGCATCCATCAGCACGGCGTCATTGCCAATGCAAGAACGTACGAGATCATGAACTCCACCGACGTCGGCATCCCGCAGAACACGATGGTGCTCGGCAAGCACTCCGGCAAGCACGCGCTGCGTGAAAAGCTCGAATCCATGGGCTACGAATTGAGCGACGAGGAGCTTGAAAGTGTGTTCACCCGCTTCAAGGATCTCGCCGACAAGAAAAAGAGCATCACCAGCAGCGATATTGAGGCGCTCGTGCTCCACCGTCAGACCGCGGCGCAGGGCAGCTGCCAGCTCGTGAGTCATGTGGTCAACACGGGCCACGGCGTGCCGAACATCTCGTGCATCAAGCTCCAGCGCGGCGACGAGCAGATCGAAGACGTCGCCATCGGCACAGGCCCGCTGGACGCCTCGTTCAAGGCCATCAACCGCATGCTCCAAATGGACGTGAAGCTCGAGAGCTTCAGCCTGAACGCCGTCACGGACGGCGAGGACGCCATCGGCGAGGCCGTGGTCAAGGTCTCCGGCCCCGACGGGCGCTCGTACACCGGCTCGGGCCTCTCGACCGATATCATCGAATCGTCGATCCGCGCCTACGTCAACGGCATCAACAAGATCATGGAATCCGGCAACTGAAAGGAGAAACGCGACATGGGCATGACAATGACGCAGAAAATTCTCGCCAAGCACGCAGGACTTGAGAGCGTGCACGCGGGCCAGCTCATCCAGGCAAAGCTCGACCTCGTCCTCGGCAACGACATCACGACCCCCGTGGCCATCAACGAGTTTGAGTCCGCGGGCTTTGAAAAGGTCTTCGACAAGAGCCGCATCGCGATGGTGATGGATCACTTCGCGCCGAACAAGGACATCAAGTCCGCCACGCAGTGCAAGCAGTGCCGCACCTTTGCCCGCCGCTTCGACATCGACCACTTCTACGATGTCGGCACGATGGGCATCGAGCACGCGCTGCTGCCCGAGCAGGGGCTTGTCGCCCCGGGCGAGGCCGTCATCGGTGCGGACTCGCACACCTGCACCTACGGCGCGCTCGGTGCATTCTCCACCGGCGTCGGCTCGACCGACATGGGCGCAGCCATGGCCGCGGGCGAGACGTGGTTCAAGGTCCCGTCCGCCATCAAGGTGAATCTCACCGGCAAGCTCCGCCCGTTTGTCTCCGGCAAGGACGTCATCCTGACGCTCATCGGCATGATCGGCGTGGACGGCGCACGCTACCAGTCCATCGAATTTTCCGGCGAGGGCGTCAAGAACCTCACGATTTACGACCGCCTGACGATCTGCAACATGGCCATCGAGGCGGGCGGCAAAAACGGCATCTTCCCCGTCGACGACGTGACGCGCGCCTATGTTGAGGGCCGCGTGGACCGCCCCTGGACAGCGTTCGAGGCCGGCCCCGATGCAGAATACGAGCGCGTCATCGACATCGACCTTAGCAAGGTCGACTGCACGGTCGCCTGGCCGCACCTGCCCGAAAACGCGCACAGCGCGCGCGAGGGCAGCGACATCGCCATCGACCAGATCGTCATCGGCTCGTGCACGAACGGCCAGCTCCCTGACATGGCCGCCGCCGCCGCGATCCTAAAGGGGCATCACCTGGCCCCGAACGTCCGCGGCATCATCATCCCCGCCACGCAGGAAGTTTACCGCGCCTGCATGCACGAGGGCTACACCGATATTTTCCTCGACGCGGGCTGCATCGTCTCCACGCCCACATGCGGGCCGTGCCTCGGCGGCTATATGGGCATTCTCGCCGCCGGCGAGCGCTGCGTTTCCACCACCAACCGCAACTTTGTCGGCCGCATGGGCCACGTCGACAGCGAGGTCTACCTCGCCTCTCCGGCTGTCGCCGCGGCGTCTGGTATTACCGGCCACATTTCTCATCCGGAGGAGGTCATGAACAAATGAATGCACACGGCATTGTCCATAAGTATGGGGATCACGTCGATACGGACGTCATCATCCCCGCGCGCTATCTGAACACCCAGAGCCACAAGGAGCTCGCCTCCCACTGCATGGAGGACATCGACAAGGACTTCATCCACCGCGTCAAAGACGGCGACATCATGGTCGCGGGCGTAAACTTCGGCTGCGGCTCGTCGCGCGAGCACGCGCCCGTCGCCATCAAGGCGAGCGGCATCTCCTGCGTCATCGCGGCGAATTTTGCCCGCATCTTCTACCGCAACGCTATCAACATCGGCCTCGCCATTTTGGAGTGCCCCGCCGCGAGCGCGGAGATCGAAAACGGCGACGAGGTAACAGTCGACTTCGACACCGGCGTCATCACAGACGTGACAAAGGGCACGACGTATCAGGCCGAACCCTTCCCGCCGTTTATCAAGGACATGATCGCGCGCGGCGGCCTGATGGCCTCGCTCAAGGCAAAGGAGGCGGCGAAATGAACAAGACCATTGCCATCATCAAGGGCGACGGCATCGGCCCCGAGATCGTCACCGAGGCCATGGGCGTTTTAGACGCCGTGGCCGCGAAGTTTGGCCACACCTTCACCTACGTCGACGCGCCGATGGGCGGCACCGCCATCGATAAATTCGGCGTGCCGCTGCCGGATTCGAGTTTAGCGACCTGCCGCAACGCGGACAGCGTGCTGCTCGGTGCGGTCGGCGGCCCGAAGTGGGACGATCAGCCCGCCGCCAACCGTCCCGAGCGCGGTCTGCTCAAGCTGCGCGAGGGCATGGGTCTCTACACGAACGTGCGCCCTGCGAAGATGTTCTCCGAGCTCTCCGCCGCCTGCCCGCTGCGCGCCGACATCGCGGAAGGCGGCATCGACCTCGTCGTCGTGCGCGAGCTCATCGGCGGCGTGTACTTCGGCGAGCACCGCACGGAAGAGGCGAACGGCGAGCAGAAAGCCACCGACATCATGGCCTACTCCGAGCACGAGATCAAGCGTGTCGCGCGCGTCGCGTTCGAGACCGCGCGCAAGCGCCGCAAGCGCGTCACCTCCATCGACAAGGCCAACGTGCTCGACACCTCGCGTCTCTGGCGCAAGACGGTCACAGAGGTCGCGAAGGACTACCCCGATGTCGAGCTCCGCCACATGTATGTCGACAACGCGGCGATGCAGCTCGTGCGTGACCCGAGCCAGTTCGACGTCATCGTGACCGAAAATCTCTTTGGCGACATCCTCTCCGACGAGGCGAGCCAGATCACGGGCTCGATCGGCATGATCCCGTCCTCCAGCATGGGCGACGGCACGAACGGACTCTACGAGCCCATCCACGGCTCCGCGCCGGACATTGCGGGACAGGACAAGGCGAACCCCATCGGCACGATCCTGGCCGCCGCAATGATGCTGCGCTACAGCTTCGACATGGCCGCCGAGGCCGACGCCATCGAGCGCGCGGTGGATAAAACGCTGCGCTCGGGCTTCCGCTGCGGCGACATCATGCAGGAAAACTGCCAACTCGTCGGCTGCAAGGCCATGGGTGCGGAGATCCGCAGCCGTATCTGAAACGATCGCTTCCAAACTTCTTTATGAACCTCTCCTTTGATCCTCTGTATCGCGCGGCGATGCGAAAAAGGTTCCCAAGCCAATCGCTTGGGCACCTTTTTTCTTCCGCTGTCAAATTTTGCCGTCCAGCACAACGATCCCGCCGACCGCGGCCGCGACAAGAAGGTACCCTCATCGTTCAGGAGCACGTCTACGCCTTCTTCCGCGCCGACCAACTGGATCAGGTGATGGTAGTCCTTCACTCCACTGCTCACGGCTTCTTGCAGAGGCGACCACTCATTTTTCAGGGTGACTACTTCCGGTTTCTTATGAGGCCTGACCTTGAGCACAGTGATTTCCTTCTCTTTGCACATAAACCATACCTCCGCTTTCAAAATTGGGATGGCATCGTACACGAGATTTTCTTGAATTGCAAGCCTTTTTTGCTCAAAATTCTTGCAGAAGCAGTGCCTTGGTTATTGACTATTTCCCCTTAAAATGCCTTTGCCAGTCGTTGAAAATTTCACCCCTATCACGCTTTCCACAGGTTTTCGCGGCAAACATCGTGGACACCCCTTAGAATTGCAAATGAACACTCTTTTCCAATCACCAATATCACAGTTACTTTAAGCCTCAATGTGTATAAAAAATAAGATGACCATTCGCCCTTTTGTTTTAGGGTTTGTTTTGCTCATCTCTAAGAAAACACGGGTTGAGATCATGCGGAGAGGGGGACTTATCATGAACGATATTCTAAAGCGGTTTTGTTGGTTGGACGACAAAATGACCGCCGGTATCGTCCGGCGGTCATTTTATCGTCTTGGCGTTATCTCGGCCTTCTGCGATCGTGCTCGGCGTAGTAGGCGCGCTTGCTCCCGAGCATCTTCTCGTCCGCCTCGCGGACCAGCTCTCTTAGCCCGTTTGCCGCCTCGCAGACGGCGATGCCGTAGGAGATGCCGTAGCCCTGCGCGGCAAGGCTTTCAGAAACCGCCCGCATCCGCGCCTCGTATTCCGCCTCTGCCGCCGGCGCGGGAAACACGACGAACTCGTCGCCGCCGACGCGGTAGAGATCGTCCCTCGGAAACTGCTCCCGCAGACGCTCTGCGACCGCGCGCAGCAGCTGATCGCCCGCCTCGTGACCGCGCTCGTTGTTGATCTCGTGCAGGCCGTTCGCGTCGATATAAATGCAGGCGGCCGGAGCGATGACGCGCTGGTCGCTCTTGCGCAGGCACTTCTCATAGGCGACACGGTTCATCAGGCCCGTGCCCTGGTCCGTAATGCTCATACGGTAAACGCCGCGTCGCGCCGAGGCGAGATACCAGACCATAAAGCCAAGATAGCTCAGCAGCAGCGCGGTGACAATGATCGCCATCATCGAAAGCGTCTGCACCACGCTGCGCGTGCCCGCCAGCGCCTCAGCCTCGCTCACGCCGAGCACAACGCTCCAGTTGTTGATGCCGACCGGCTCGTAGTGCAGGTAGACCGTCAGCCCCGTGGAGCGGGATACGGTGCACATATCGCCGCCGATGCCGTTGGGGATTTTTTTCATCGCCTCCTCGTAGGTGTAGCCCTTGAGCATTTTGCGGCCACGCAGCTCCGAGATGTTGCCGAGCGAGTCATGCCAGGTATCCAGCAGGATGTCGCCGTTGTTGCCGTCCACAAGAAGGAGGAAGGCATTGCCGTTGTAGAGGTCGATCTGATAGTTTCGGGAAAGCTCCTGCAGGAGGACGACGCCGTAGAGGATGGCGATGGTCTCGCCGTCGCGCACCACCGGCACGACGTTGCGCACCACCAGCTTTTCCGGCGCAAAGTAGCTTGTCACGCGGTCTGAGATGTACGCGCCCCGCGCCGCCTCTGTTTCAAAATCGAATGTGTCGGAAACGTCGTAGCGGGTGCCGTCGGTCAGCAGCAGCGTGCCGTCGGGCCGCAGCAGCGCGACGGTGGAGACAAAGGTCTCACTGAGGCTGAAGGATTTCATGATGCGCAGCACCGCGTCATTGTCACGCTCGTCATGCCCCGCGATCAGCTCCGCCATGGCGGAGAGGATGGTCTGGTCCGCGTTCGCCGCGTCGGCAAGATCCTTTGCGATCTGGCGCGTCGCGGTAGCCAATTCGTCAAAGGAGCGCTGTGTGATCTCACGATTCGCCCGCCGGACGAGGAAAAAGACCGAACAAAAGAGCAGCACGCCGATCAGGAGCGTGACCGCCACCATCATGCCTACTCGTTTTTTGTTGACCATGTTCATTTCTCCTTTATCCTTCCCCCCTGTCGCGCGCCGCCAGGCTGCGCAGGAAGGATTCCGCTTCGCGCCCGGGCAGGACGCGCGAGAAATAAAAGCCCTGAATGAAGTCGCAGCCCGCCGCAAGCACGGCGTCGCACGTTGCCTTGTCCTCCACGCCCTCGCACAGCACGCGGATGCCCATGTCGTGCGAAAGACGGATCATGCCCTCCAGCAGCGCGCGGGCACGCGGCAAGGCAGACTCGATCACGATGCTGCGGTCGATCTTCACACCGTCGATTGGGTAGGTGCTCAGGTCGGAGAGCGAGGAATAGCCCGCGCCGATATCGTCCAGCACGATGCGAAGCCCCATCGCGTGCAGCCCCTCGATCGTCCGCAGCGCCGCCTCGCGGTCGTGCGCGTAGGAGTCCTCCGTCAGCTCCACCACAAGGCGGTCGCGCGTAAAGTCGTACTGCTCGACGATCTCGTGCACGCGCGCGAGGATCTTTTCGTCTGCGATGGACTGGCGCGTGAAGTTGCACGAGAGCCACAGCGTCCCGCGCCCCTCCCGCTTCCACGTCTGGAGCTGCACGCACGCGCAGCGGAGCATATAGAGATCCAGCTCGGTGATCGTGCCGGCGCGGATCATCAGGTCGATGTATTTTGAGGGCATGAGCAGTCCCTCCTCCGGATTTTGCCAGCGCGAGACGGTCTCCGCGCCGACGACTGTGCCGGCACGATCGACAACGAACTGGAGGTACGGCTCAAATTCGCCCTTTTCCACCGCCTTGCTCATGCTGCCGCGCAGACGCTCGAGCTGCTCGCTCTCGTCGATCATGCCGCGCGTGCTGAACGCGCAGGGCGTTTCCGTGCGGAACGCGTGGGCGCAGCCCTGGCGCGCGTTGTAGAGCGCAGCCTCGGCGCCGCAGTCGGGGTTTTCCGACAGCGAGCAGATGCCCGCGCGGAACGCGCCGGCATATTCGGCGCGGAAGCCCGCAAGGTAGCCGTCCAGCCCGCGGATAAGCCCCTCGGCGCGCTGCTGTGCCGCCTCGCGGCTGCCGCACTGACACACGAGCGCGAACATCCCGCGCCCCACGCAGGCGAGGTATTCCTCGCGTCCGCAGTCAAGGCGCAGATACTCCGCCGCGCGGGAGAAGATCTCCTCGCGCTCCGCCTCGCCAAAGCGCCGTTCGAGCGAGGGCATATCGCAGCCGATGCAGAAGACATAGACGATGCTTCTGAGCGGGGCGGGGATAAGCGTTTCCATGCAGTTCAGATAATACCCGTCGTTGCCGATGCCGTAGCGCGGGTCGATGAGGGCGTTGGCCTTTTGCTCGGCACGCTTTTTTCGCGCAAAGACTATCAGCGCGACCGCCGCGGCAAGCATCGCCGCGATCAATGCGGCGAGCGTAATGAGCCACCTGGTACGGTAGGCTTCCGCGCCGCTGCTATTCATATAGTCTGCCAGGACGCCGATGCTCTCCGCGCCGGAGAGGTCCTCCAGCGCCTGTGCAAGCGCGCCGGCCAGTTCCGGCGTGAGTGCGTTGGTAAAGCCAACATATATCGCGCGCTCTGCGCCGTCATGTTCTATCGTGCAGAGCAGCACTTGACGGCGCATCGCGCCGCTGTCGACCGTGCCGGAGGGATAGGCGGAAATAATGTCCGCCTGCCGGTTTGCGGTCTGCTGCGCCTGCGTTGTGTTCTTGCTGTACGGAAGATAGACAAGATCGTACCCTGTCTGCTCACTCAGGCGCTCGTACAGCTCCGGCAGCAATCCGACATAGCATTCTCTGCCGCGGTCATAGGACTCGATGGGATAGAGATCGGCGTTTCCCGAGATCAGAAGCGTCTCCCTCGCGCTTGCATCCTGCATACAGCACAGCAGCGCTCCGATCGTCAGCACGGCGCAGAGCGTGATTTCCAAGAGCTTTTTTCGGCGCACAGGCGGCACCCCCTCTATTTCAAATCGATCTTGCGGCGCTCGATGCGCCCCCAGCTGAGTTTTTTCTTCCTATAGCCGATAAAGGCCGTGCAGCGCACCCATGCGAGAATAAAGCGCAGGAACACCAGCTCAAAGAGACACAGACAGACGGCCTTGAGGCCGTCGCCGAACGAGAGCGTGAGGTCCGCCGTGTAGATGCGCGAGAAAAAGGCGGTGAGCGTCAGGACCCCGCCGAAGACAGCGTAGATCAGGAAAAAGAGCAGCATGAACGGCACGTTGATGAGGTCGCACCACCATGCGAGCACCATCGTGAACACGCCGAAGACCTCGATAAACGGCGAAAGCAGCTCGTAAATGAGGAAATAGAAATAGGATACAAAGCTCACCGCGCCGAACCTGTAATTGGAAAACATGACGCGATGCTTGTACATACTCTGGAACAGGCCCAGATGCCAGCGCTTGCGCTGCTTGCACAGATCACGCAGCCGCTCGGGCGCCTGCGTCCAGCAGATCGCGTCGGATGCGTAGCGAATGGCATAGTCGATGTTGTTGACCGTGCAGTATTCGTGCAGCTTGACCACCAGCTCCATATCCTCGCCCATGGTCTTGCTGTCGTAGCCGCCCACGGCGATGACCGTGTCCTTTTTGAACAGTCCGAACGCGCCGGAAATGATGAGTGAGCCGTTGAAGCGGTCAAAGAGAATGCGGGAGGCAAGAAACGAACGGTCATATTCCAGCACCTGCATGAAAGCGAGGATGCTGCGCGGCAGGCGGTAATGCTTCACCCGTCCGTTTTCCAGCTCGACATCGTTGGAGATGCGGACGATGCCGCCAACCGCCACCACATTGCCGTTTTCCAATATCGGCTGGGCGATGCGGCGCAGAGAGTCGTACTGCAGAACGGAGTCCGCGTCCATGCAGATAAAGTACGGGAAATTTGCGGCGTTGATGCCCATGTTCAGCGCGTCTGCCTTGCCGCCGTTCTTTTTTCGGATGAGCGTCACCGGTACCTTCTGTGCGCGTGTCTCATAGACGTATTCCTCGCGCTGACAGTTGATCTGCCGGCGAATGGGCCGGTGAACAAGGTGCATATCAAATGTCTCGGCCAACACCTCCGAGGTGCGGTCCTTCGATCCGTCGTCCACCACAATGATCTCATAGGCGCGGTATTCCAGCGTCAGCAGCGAGCGCACGGTGTCTGCCACGGTGACCTCCTCATTGTAGGCGGGAACGATGATACTGATGGGCAGGTAGTAATCCGAGGGCAGAATGCTTTTGAACATTTCCTGCCGGCGGTGCTTGTACAGCTCAAGTGAGCCGACGACGACCGACAGAAACAGAAAGGTCGAGTAGCCGATCAGATAAGCGATAAAGAAATAGCCCACCCACTCAAGAAACAGCTTTATACCATCGTACATACTGCGTCCTCCTTTCGCTCCTCCAGCTCCCGCACATCAAAGCGATAGCGCAGGATCTCGGAGGCGTAGCGGTCGTGCCCCTCGATCACGTCGATCAGATCGCGGTAGCCGAAGCCGAGCTGCTCCAGACTTTTTGACGCGTTGAAGCGGATATACCAGTTGGGATGATAGAGGTTCCTCTCCAGCACCGCCGCAGTCTCCGCCCCGGGATAGCTCGCCAGCACCGACGAGGCGATGGCTGCATACTCCCAGCGCGCGTTTTCCGAGGGCGTCGCATAGCGCAGCAGATCGGCGTAGGCGGGCGGATAGGGATAGCGGCCAAGATAGCGCAGACAGGCAAAGCGCACCTCGTCGTCCCGCGCGCCGTCGTTGAGGAGCGCGTGTATTTTCTCGCAGTATGCGCCGGAGGAAAAGCGGAAATAGTTGAGCAGCGTCACCTGCATCCACGGCTGAAACGCATCAAACGCCTCCCAAAGCGCGTCGGCAAGCTCCCATGTGTCGCCCGTGTAGTTCAGCAAGCCGTCGGAGAGGAGCTTGCTGTGATAATAGAGGCTGCTCGCGTCGATGATCCGCAGCGCACGCACGATGATCTGCGCGTCGCCCGCCGTGTAGAGCGCCTGCATGGCATTCTCGCGGCAGTAGATGCTCGGCTCGTGCAGCAGTTCGAGCAGCACCTCCTTGAGCGGCGCGTCGTCCGCGCCGCCGAGCAGCCGGTATTTCTTGATGATGTAGGGGAAGTACGCCGCCTCGATCTCCTCGCGGCGGCAGTAATCCTCTGCCAGCGCGATCATTACACCGTTAAGCGCCGTCAGATAGGAGCGGGTCAGCTCTGGCCGCCTCACGCACAGGTGCTCCAGCGCGGCGTCAAAGGCCGCCAGGCCGTTCACGCGGCGCAGTCTGCGCTCCATGTAGCGAAGGTGCTCCTCGTTGACCTCGCCGGTGAGGGCGAGGTGGTCGAGCTCGCGCTCCACCGCCAGCTCAAGGCGGATGCCGGCGCGGAAGGACCGATGCTCCCTGCGCTGCGAAAGGAGCGCCGTTACAATGTTAAAGAGGATCATGCCGGCGCAGATGCCGAGATAGACGTAGATCAGGATTTGAACAAACACCGGCGTTCCTCCTTTTTTGTTTGTTACTTCCAGAGTTTTTGCATGATATAGTACGAGGGCTTGAGCCGCTCGTGATAGCTGACCGTATTGCCCCAGCCCTTGAGCGCCGCGGGATAGAGCGGCGTGCGCTCCTGCGCCGCGCCGTCGGTAAGACCAAGGTACATCGTGTCGATGGTGATGTCGTCCACGCCGTAGTTTTCATAGTAATCGTCGTGGATGGTCATGCGCGAGGGGTCTGAAAAGTTCAGAAGCTGCCAGGGGAGCTTCAGCTCCACATAGTCGCCCGCGAAGATGAAGTCCGCGAGGGAATCGTAGTCCGGCGCGGCAGGGTTCGCGTTGCCGTAGGCAAGATCGCCCGTCTCGTAGGTCTCAGAGCTTGCCTGCCAGTTGCCCGTGAGCAGCGGCGTCGCCGTCTGGAGCATCAGGCTGATGGGCTTGAAAAGCGGCGTGTCCGCGTCGGGCGGGTCAAGGTAGGCGTCCGCGTCGTGCGTTTCGTGGTAGAACATGGCGCGCAGCACCTCGTAGCGCTCCTGCACCAGGAGGCGGCTGTTGTCCCTGCCGTCGATGGCGAGGACGAAGTCCACCGGGTCCTCAAAGCGCAGGCCGAAGTTTTCGCAGTAGGTGCTGCCCGTCTTGGGCGTGGTGTCGATGGGGATGTAGAGCGTTTTCTGTCCGTTCGCAAAGCCCTTTTCATAGGCGAGCAGATAGATGAACTTCTCGTCGTATTTCATCGAAAGGGCGCGCGTGCCGGTATCGAAGAGTTTATCCTCCTCCGTCCACTCCGAGAGGTCGCCGTCCACATAGCAGACGCTTTCCTCCTCGCCGGGGTCGAAGGAGAGCAGGCCGAAATACTGCTCGTTGGTCTGGTAGTCACTCCAGTACGGCGTGCGCTGCAGGTTCACCGCGTGCATGGTGTTCCAGGTGCGCTTGAACCACTCGTCCTGCCAGGCAAAGACGCAGCCGCCCGCGCAGTTTGCCGCGGTGATGTCGCGCCAGCAGTCCACGAGCGCCTGCCCCTGCTCCTGCTCGGACATATGGCCCTGATTGCGTCCGGTGTTCCGGTCGATCTGCGCCATGCCGCGCCCGGTGGAAACACCGAACTCGGAGATGACGACGGGCATCGTGTGATGCCGCCGCAGGGCGCGCAGATAGGCAAGGTAGGTGTTCGCCGCGCCGGTCTCATCGTAGAAGTCCGATCGGCGCAGCACGGAACCGATGGGCGTGCCGGGACCGGTCTCCGCACGGGAGATGACGGCCTTGCCGTCCCAGATGGGCGTGCGGTCCATCGCCGCGGGGTTGAGGATATAGTTGAGATAGTCGGGATAGTAGGGATAGACATGATAGGAAACGAATTGCCCTGCAAGAAAGGCGTCCTCCGCACGGATATGCTCCACATCCACCTGCGCACACTTCATAAAAAAGGTCGTGATATCCTCCGGATAGAGGAACGGATCGGTGGTCGGCCAGTTGGAGAAGGCGACGAGCCGCTGGCTCTTATAGCGGCGGCTCTCGTATTCAATGATCCGGTCGCCCACCTGCGCGAGCATGGACTCAAAGGCGGAGGCGTCCTCCGTCGCGGAGAGGTACGTTCCCTGATAGGGCGGCAGATCGGGGTATTTGTGGTTGGTGTAGGTGACGGTCACATCCTCCCACTCCACACCGAGAATATAGCCGATGACCCAGCGGGAAACGTCCTTGGTGTAGAAGCCGGAGCCCGTTCCGCGTCCGAGCGAGATCTTCTTGTTGCCGTGCAGAACGTCGACCAGTGTGCGCCCGTCCCTGACGAAGGTCTCAAGAAAGTCCTTGTCATAGGCGTCGCGGTGGGAGTTTTGGATATAGTCGTTCACCCATACGCCGTGGATGAGCCAGAGCGGTTCCTCGTTCGCCTCCTCGCGCGCGGTGTTGTACTCGTAGAAGGCGTTGTAGAAGTCGTCGTGGAGCGTAATGTAGACGCGCACGGTGTTCGCGCCCATCTCCTGCATCTGGGCAAACCAGCGCAGATAGGTCTCCTTGCTGACGGCGTAGTCCGTCGCCCACTCGCCCGGGATGCCCACGCCGAGGTTCACGCCCTTGACGGTGAACTCCTCCGGTCCCGCGCCGCGGTCCATATAAAGGTGCTGCGCGTCGGTGGACATGAAAGCGCTGACCGGCGCGTCCGGCTGAAGGTCGATGTACCAGCCGAGGTAGTAGCGCGCGGTGTCGTAGGCGAGATAGCCTAAGATCAGGGCGGTGAGCACGATGAGAAATCTTTTCAAGCCGCCGCCCTCCTTTCTCGATGGTGTGGTGGCTCAGTGGTTGAATTTCTTGTTTTTGGATTCGTGGCTGTACTGGCGAAGAATGTCGATATTCTCGTCCATCCACGCGCCGCGCTCGATGCAAAAGCGCTTCATCTGCGCGACGGCAGCCGCGTGTGAGTGCGGGTTGCGCCACGCGGGGGATACCATGTTCTTTTCCAGCGTGTAGCCCCAGACGGAGAAATTGCGCTCGACGGCGGGGCCGAGCCATGCGGTAACGTCGTCCATGTAGGCGCAGAGATACTCGTCGCTGAGGATGCCCTGACGCAGCTCGCGGTAGCGGTCGATGACGGCGTTTATGAACTTCTCGTCTTTGCTGAGCATATAGTACCAGACATTGTATTGCAGCTCAAAATGCTGCGGCTCTGCGACCGGATGACTGTAGTTGTCACAGGCGGAGTTGAAGTCCCAGATGCACATTTTGTATTTGCCGCGCACATCCCTGTAGATATAGGTGGAAAGCCAGCCCGCATCATAGTTGCAGGTAAACTCGTTGAGGATAAAGTAGTCCACGAAAGAGCTCATGTCCGCCTGCTCCCACCATGCATAGGGCTCGGTATCATAGTCATAGGAGTAGAGTGACTTTTCAAAGTCGGAGAAATCCTGTGCGATCCACGCCGCGCGCTCCGGCGTAAGCCATTTTGTTCCCGGATAGACGATGTCCATATCCTGCAGATTGCGCAGGGCGTATTGGGAGAAGGTCTCGATGTTTTTGACCTCGTTGCCGCTGCCGCGGTCAAGGCGCAGAGCATAGCTCGTCTGCACGGTGTCCTTCGACGGCTCCGTGAGCTTCAAGCGGGCATCCGCGCCGGAGCTGACAGTCTCCGTCATAACATAAAGCCCCTGATACACTCCGTTGAGCAGTACCTCACAGAAGCGCACATTCGGCGCGTAGTCCATGATCTCGCCCGCAAGATTGTACCACATATAATTGCGGATGAGCGTCTTATCGAGGTACGGCCCATGCAGCGCCCACTCGTCGAAGGCATCCATCCCCAGCATGGCGACATCGCGCGAGGCCGCACCGTCGTCCGTCAGCGTCTTGACAAGATAGCTGTGCTTATCAAAATAGCGCGAGGAGTTGCCTCGCACTCGAATGTCAATGACGCTCTGGAGCGTCGGCGTGTCGGCGGGGTGATTGTTGCCCTCGGCATGATCCACCACCGAGACGGACGCGCGCAGCAGCGTACTGCCGTCTGCGGTCGTGGTGAAAGCATCGTCCTCACGGCCGCTGCCGCCGCTCCGGATGGGAACGCCGGGGATCTCCGCGCCGCCGGTGTCGATGAGAACGAGCGGCAGATGAGAGCAGAGCAGATCTTCTCCGTGGTCGGCACAGGGTGTATAGGCGGGGCGCTCAAGATGCTGATGATAGCGTGGGTGCTCATCGGTCAGCACGGCTGACAGGTTTGTTGCGGATAGGAGAAGCAGCAGCGCACAGGCCGCAAGAGCCATTCGCTTGTATTTCATGTTCGTCTCCGCTCCCCTCTTTCCGGTTTCTCAGTTCGACACCTCGTCGTTCTGCATGACAAGATTGACATAGTCGATGCTTCCCAGCGAATAGATGCTGCCGGGAATGTCCGGCGTTGTCTGCTCCGCGCGGCGCAGGAGCTTTTGCGTGATCTCGTAGATCAGTTCGACCGTATCCTCCGTCGTGTTTTCCACACGCAGCGTCGCTTTGGCGCGAAAGAGCTTGTAGACCTGCGCCTTGATCGGCTCCTGCTTGCTGCGGTGGGCGCGGATGATGAGCAGCATCCGGTTATCGCTCTTGATGCAGCCGAGCAGCAGGATCACCGCGAAGGTCACGGCGCTGCCGATGCAGGCCACGGCATAATCGCCCACGCCGCAGCAGATGCCGACAATGATGGACCAAAAAATATAAACCGTATCGCGCGAGTCCTTGATGGCGGTGCGGAAGCGGACGATGGACAGCGCGCCCACCATACCGAGAGACAGCGCGATGTTGTTGCCGATGACGGTCATGACCGTCCCCGTCAGCACCGCGAGAATGACGAGTGAGGCGTTGAACTTGCGGCTGTAGATCGTCCCGCGGTGGGAGATGGCGTAGGACAGGAAGATAAAAAAGCCCAGCACGGCGGCAAGGACGATATTGAGCAGAATATCCTCCCACGACATATCGCGGGGTGTGGTAAAAAGGTTCAGGATCTGTTGTCTCATGGTGTTTTCCTCCTATAGCCTCGTCTGACATCCGTTTTGGCGGGCAAGCACATATTTGCTGACAGAAAGCTCACTGCGATCCACGCTGTTGATCAGCTCGCGAAGATAATCGAGCAGAAAGCCGTTGTACTTGACCTCAAGCACCACGCAGTACGGATCGAGCACGGGGTTCATGTTCAGCCGCGGCGAAAAGAGGTCGAAGCAGCTCTCGACGGAAACAATGCGGCTGTCAAAGGTAATGCGTATTTTGTTCTCCTTGGCGATAAATGCCTTGCGGTCGTATTCTACGATCGTTTTGGGGCGATAGCACCGGCTGTGCATCAGCGCGTAGCACTCCGCGGCAAAAGACTCCGGATACCGCAGCAGCGGCGCATAGTCGCCGCGCGTGAGCGCTTGGGCATCCTCCCGTGTCACGCGCAGAGAGCGCTTGAGCTGACTTGCGCCCTGCTTCTGCTTCATCTCCAGCATGGCGAAGTCTGCCGCCGGATCATAGCAGCGCAGGCGCAGCTTGCGCCGCAGCTCTACGCCCGCAGCCTTTTCGTGGAAGTCCCTGTCGTCGAGCGTATCGAAGTAAAGCGAGCGGACAGGGTAGCCGCTTATGCCGTTGTGCGGGTCCTCGTGCATGACCTGCGCGAGCCGATGGCAGGCTTGCAGCGCCTCCGGCAGCGAGATCAGATATTTCTTTTCCTCGCGGAACACGCGGTTCACCGATGCTCCCTCCTTTCGCAGAGAAAAAAACTGACCGCAGTCCTGCTAAGGCAATACCGCAGCTTTCACTGCGCGGTGTTGCCTTAAGGGTGCGGTCGGTCGATCATAGGGGCTCTCCCGCTCAGACATATGGCCCTGCAGCATAGTCTTTCGACGATTTTCTATCTTAAATGATTATACAGGGCTGCGCCGCATAAGTAAAGTCCTTTCTGGCATTTCCGGCATTTGCGTGTGCCGTCGCTTGTGCGGCGGAAGTCCTCTCGTGCGCGGGAACCGGATATAGAAATGCCCCTCGTCATGCCCATTCGTTTTTTTCATACTGCACCTCCGTTGTTGTGTATGCCCGTGCTTCCGCAATGACTGTCTGCGCCGACCGCACTAATGTATGTTTACTCTCATTGAAGCAGCCGCGCACTGATCTCCTGCCCTCCATTTCCGACCGTAAGAGGGCTTCTCACCTATAGTGTCGTTCCATACCTCCCCAATTTGCCGAATCACTATCTCCTGTTGACCGCAAAACCACATCATTCTAAATTTGGAACATTTGGAACGCTGCGTTCTTTTTTATACTGATCCCTCATTCTGTAATACGTTCCCGCACCGATATTCATCTGTCTGCAAGCTGCGGAAATACTCAGCTCATTTTCTTCTATCTTTGCCTGCAATTCTTCAAAAAGCTCTGTGTGACGCTCCCTGTGCGGGGCACTCTTGACCTTACGCCAATAACGGTAGTAGGTTGTCTTCCCAATGCTCATTTTCCGGCAGACCTCCGCTACGGTCATCTGCCGCCTCTCCACAAGGTCGAAGCACCGGTGCAGCTCCTCCATAAACCGCGACAGCCGCGCCGCATCATCGGTGTTCCGGCCTGTCAACATCGCAAGGTCGGAAAGCACCGCCTGCCAATGACCTGCCGCCGTGTCAATCTTCGGAGACTTGCAGAGCAATGTCGCCTGCCGTTGATAGAGGGCAAGTGCCATCTCCACGAACGCACCGGCTGTGCCGCCCAGCTCACCGACCATCTCCACGGTTACACTGTCGCCCGCTCTCACATACGCAAGCAGCTCCCGCAGGACGTTGCCGTCCCCATCGGCCTCTGTGTAGACTCTGTCAAAACCCTCCGGCGCTGCGCCCTTTCCTCCGCGCCTGTAATAAAACCTCATGCTGCATCACCTCTGCACGAACTGTACCGCACGACCACACCAAAGGCAATGCATCGCTTTCGTTGATAGCGCCAACCCTTCCGAGTGCCGCTTCCGCGTGCCATTCAGAGTGCCATTCCAAGTACCGGCGGCACACGGAATCTGTCCATGACGTGGTTTTTCTCAACCTGTCCCGCAAAAGATGCAAAAAATCCGGTATCGCTCCAAACGGAACAATACCGGATTTTGTTTGTTTTCAGCCAATGATATCTGCAAACGCAGTCACATCAAAGGTTTGCAAGTTTCAAGCCGCTTTGTGAACGCTCAAAAGATCGCTCACATTTCCTTGATCGCAGCCTGTGCGGCGGCGAGGCGGGCGATGGGGACACGGAACGGGCTGCAGGAGACATAGTCCAGGCCGACCTTGTGGCAGAACTCGACGGACGTGGGATCGCCGCCGTGCTCGCCGCAGATGCCGAGGTGGATGTGCGGGTTGGTCTCGCGGCCCATCTTGGCGGCCATGGAGACGAGCTTGCCGACGCCGGTCTGATCGAGACGGGCGAACGGATCGCTCTCGTAGATCTTCTTGTCGTAGTATGCGCCGAGGAACTTGCCGGCATCGTCACGGCTGAAGCCGAAGGTCATCTGGGTCAGGTCGTTCGTGCCGAAGGAGAAGAAGTCCGCTTCCTTGGCGATCTCGTCCGCGGTCAGAGCGGCGCGCGGGATCTCGATCATGGTGCCGACCTTGTACTTCATGGAGCTGCCGGCCTCGGCGATCAGCTTGTCAGCGACCTCGACGACGACGTCCTTGACGTACTTGAGCTCCTTGACCTCGCCGACGAGCGGGATCATGATCTCGGGGATGATGTTCCAGTCGGGATGCGCGGCGTTGACGTTCAGCGCAGCCTTGATGACCGCACGGGTCTGCATGGCAGCGATCTCGGGGAACGTAACGGCCAGACGGCAGCCGCGGTGGCCCATCATGGGGTTGAACTCGTGCAGGGAGGCGATGATGTTCTTGATGTCCTGAACGCTCTTGCCCATGTCCTTGGCGAGCTGCTCGATGTCAGCTTCCTCGGTGGGAACGAACTCGTGCAGCGGGGGATCGAGGAAACGAACGGTCATCGGACGGCCCTCGAGCGCGATATACATGGCTTCAAAGTCGCCCTGCTGCATCGGCTCGAGCTTAGCGAGCGCCTTCTCGCGCTGCTCGACGGTGTCGGAGCAGATCATCTCGCGGATGGCAGGAATACGGTCAGCCTCGAAGAACATGTGCTCGGTGCGGCAGAGGCCGATGCCCTCAGCGCCGAACTTCACGGCCTGCTCGGTGTCGTGCGGGTTATCGGCGTTCGTGCGGACGCCCAGACGGCGATACTTGTCGGCCCAAGCCATGACGCGGCCGAACTCGCCGCCGATGGTGGCGTCGACCGTGGGGATGATGCCGTCGTAGATGTTACCGGTGGAACCATCGATGGAGATGAAGTCGCCCTCGTGATAGGTCTTGCCGGCGAGCTCGAACTTCTTGTTCTCCTCGTCCATGTTGATCTCGCCGCAGCCGGAGACGCAGCACTTGCCCATGCCGCGCGCGACGACAGCCGCGTGGGAGGTCATACCGCCGCGGACGGTCAGGATGCCCTGGGAGGCCTTCATGCCCTCGATATCCTCCGGAGAGGTCTCGAGACGGACGAGAACGACCTTCTCGCCGCGCTCCTTCCACTCTTTGGCATCCTCAGCGGAGAAGACGATCTTGCCGCAGGCGGCGCCGGGGGAGGCAGGCAGAGCCTTGGCGATGGCGGGAGCCTTCTTGAGGACAGCCGCATCGAACTGGGGATGGAGCAGGGTGTCGAGGTTGCGCGGGTCGATCATGGAGACGGCCTTCTTCTCGTCGATCATGCCCTCGTCCACGAGGTCACAGGCGATCTTGAGAGCAGCCTGCGCGGTGCGCTTACCGCTGCGGCACTGGAGCATATAGAGCTTGCCGTTCTCGACGGTGAACTCCATGTCCTGCATGTCGCGGTAGTGATCCTCGAGCAGGTCGCAGACCTTGACGAAGTCGGCGTAAGCCTGGGGGAACTTCTCTTCCATCTGGGAGATGGGCATCGGGGTGCGGACGCCGGCGACGACGTCCTCGCCCTGAGCGTTGGTCAGGAACTCGCCCATAAGCTTCTTCTCGCCGGTGGCGGGGTCACGGGTGAAGGCGACGCCGGTACCGGAGTTGTCGTTCAGGTTGCCGAAGACCATCGGCATGACGTTGACGGCAGTGCCCCAGGAATAGGGGATGTCGTTGTCGCGGCGATAGACGTTCGCGCGCGGGTTGTCCCAGGAGCGGAACACGGCGCGGATGGCCTCGTACAGCTGGGTCTTGGGGTCGGAGGGGAAGTCCTCGCCGATCTGCTGCTTGTACTCGGCCTTGAACTGCTCGGCGAGTTCCTTGAGGTCGGCTGCGGTGAGCTCGATGTCGAGCTTGACGCCGCGCTTTTCCTTCATCGCGTCGATGAGCTGCTCAAAGTACTTCTTGCCGACTTCCATAACGACGTCGGAGAACATCTGGATGAAGCGGCGATAGGAGTCGTAAACGAAACGCTCAAAGTTGGGGTCGGGGTTGCCCGCGATCATGGCGGCGACGACGTCGTCGTTGAGACCGAGGTTCAGGATGGTATCCATCATGCCGGGCATGGAAGCGCGCGCGCCGGAACGGACGGAGACGAGCAGGGGGTTCTTCAGATCGCCGAACTTCTTGCCGTTCATCTCTTCCATCTTGGCGACGTATTCCATGATCTCAGCCATGATCTCGTCGTTGATCTTGCGGCCGTCCTCGTAATACTGGGTGCAGGCTTCGGTCGTGATGGTGAAGCCCTGGGGCACGGGCAGACCGATGTTGGTCATCTCGGCCAGGTTCGCGCCCTTGCCGCCCAGAAGCTCACGCATACTTGCGTTGCCTTCCGAGAACAGGTAGACATACTTTTTGCTCATAGGTTTTCCTCCATATCAAATGTATCGCTGTGGTTTGCAGATAAAACAAATATCAAAGCCCTACTATTATAGACAGAAATCGCGGGACTTTCAATAACAAGTTGTGAAATTTTTGTCGCCCTTTCCACTTTTTTTGTAAGATTCTTTCGCATTTTCCATGAATGGCGGCTGTTTTTGCGCAATCGGGCATGGATATCCTTGCACGCCGCGCGATTTTGCGGTATACTAACGCAGGAATCAACCTGCTTTGCTCGCGGAGGGACGCATGGAGCTGCTCGACTTTGCAAAAACCAATACCGCCGCACGTCTTCGCGCCGCCGCGTCGCGCGGGGCGCTGTCGCACGCGCTCATCTTCAGCGGAAACGGCGATCGCGTGAGCGCCGCGCGCTATGCCGCCGCCGCGATGGAGTGCACGGGCGCGCAGAAGCCGTGCCTCGCCTGCCCCGCCTGCCGTAAGGTGATGCAGGACATTCATCCCGACGTCACGTTCGTGCGGGACGCGGAGCACAAGGAGCTCTCGGTCGACACGGTGCGCACGATGCGCGCCGACGCCTCGTGGTGCCGCCCGCGCCCCTCCCGCAGCCCCGTATCGTGGTAGGCCGCCACGGCATAGACCATATCGGGATTCACCTCGTAATATCGAGCCAAACGCAGGCTCGCAGCGATCACCGTCAGCGCATGGTCGCGCCGGTGCACCCGATCGAACGCATCGTACCGAGGCAGAATCTCGCGTTCGACATACCGGATCAACTCTTCATTCACATTCATCTCCGCAAAAGTAGAAAAAAAGAGCGTCGTTCCGCGCGGGAACGACGCAAATCCGCCGACGGAATCCGGTTACTCCGCTTTCGGAGTCTCCGGCTCCGACGGCTCGGCAGCGGCGGCAGGCGCCGCGGATTCGACCGGAGCGGCGATCTGCTTGGGGTTGGGGCCGTACTTGTTCTCGCCCGCCTGCGAATCGAAACACATCCAGACGATCATCCAGACGGCAGTGATCATCAGCACTGAGAATCCGACCCCCGTCAACGCCATTCCGCTGCCCTTTCCGCCCAGCATCAGCACGCTGCCGATCATCATCAGGATCGTACAGACGAACGCCACGCCGTAGTAGCCGGCCAGCCACCAGCCGCTGCGACCGATATCGTGCAGACGGCGTACCACCACTGTCAATGTCGGCAGAAAAACGAAGAGCCCGTAAAGCGTCGTCAGATAGCGCGGCGACGTCGGATTGTCGGGAGGCGCCCCGAAAAGCAGAATATCGAGCAGCATCGTCACGACCACGAAAACCACATTGAACAACGTGAACATCCAGTACTCCTTGCGGCGCGCACGGCCCTCGAAAGTCACATACTTCCTAATACAAGTCAACCACCATTTCATAAGCTATCGATTTTAAGTTAAACGATCCGTAACACACTCCGCATCCCCTGCGTCCGCCGCCGGAATCTCCGCCGTGGGATCGGCGCCATACCGATTCTCCCCTTTCTCGGAACCGATGCACATCGCCGCGATACCTGCCGCCGACAACAGCGCCAATGCCAGCAGCATCGGCCGCACTACGATCCAGATCGCCGCAGCCGACTGCTGTCCAGACAGACCTTCCAAAGCACCGTCCTCGGCAAATTGCATATACGATGTCGACATCCAATAAAAGCAGACCCAATAAAGCGCATAGTAGCCCAGCAGCCATTTGCCGCTCAGCCCGATGTCGTGCAGCCGACGCACCCGCACGGCCAACCCGGGCAGGAAGGTGGCGAGCATCCAGCCGTACACGAGCAGGAGCAACCCGGCGACAGCCAACGTATAGGCCGTCGCATGCTCCGCCGCATCCCCGCCTTCGGCAACGCTCTTATAGATCACCGCTCCGAGCAGGACGAGACCGACCGCCAGAAGCAACAGATAGACGAGCGTGTTGAACAGCGTAAACATCCAGAACCCCCGCCGGCGGGCGCGCCCGCGGAAATTGACGTAGTTACGCATACATTTGAGCCACCATTTCATCGCACAAGAGGATTTGTTTTCAACCGTTGCC
>ENA-UEQW01001136-UEQW01001136.1-human-gut-metagenome-genome-assembly--contig:-NODE-1136-length-22850-cov-9.978439_pt1 | contig 22850 bp, 16 predicted proteins | sample MGYA00242947_ERZ507947 | MGnify/ENA primary metagenome ERZ507947 (study PRJEB26167, sample SAMN06115421) | human gut metagenome | host: Homo sapiens | place: China:Guizhou | collected 2015-03-17... | reverse complement strand
CAGTTTTACGGCAAGCATTACAGTAAAAGTCAGGTAAGTCGTCTCTTGAACACGGCACGTGAAGATGTAAACGCCTGTATCCGCCGTTTGCTACCATGCGCATAGCTTCTATCGCAAGCATTTTTTCTTCGTCTGTTTTAGCATCCTCAAACGCCTTCATAGCCGATAAATAGTGGAAATAACTTCCATCATATACAAAATTTTCTTCCCTGTAAAAAAAACTGTCCATCAGATACATTGTCCTATATTTTTATGTTATACCGTAAATTTACAAAATAGAAAAAACATTTAACCTCTTTTTATCTCATCGTAAAGGCTATTGAATGCGGGGAATTCACTATTTCGGGAGATATTATATTCTTTATCCATTCTACCGCTCCATCATTTGCCTCGAACACGAACTCTTGCCCTTTCGAAGCGGCAACAAAACAATCCTCTTTCCAAGAGTTTTTATTGTAACTTATGGAAATACCTCGGAAAAAGTCCGGTAAATCCCACGTACTTCGTTTACACCCGCTTTTAGTGAGAACGAGGCGATTATCAAACTGGAAACATGCAGCTCCGGGTAATCCCGGACAAAGAGAAAGACGTTGACTAGCAGTAAAGATGACATTCGGGTTATTCCATCTGTCTGCTTTCACGTGTGGATGGTCTTTTAACCAAGCCGGAACATCTGCCATTCGGTTAATGATTCCCCCTACTTGGAAATACCCGTATATCACGTGCAAATCGGGAGCATTAGGCGTGTAAACGAGGCGATTGTCAATGTATTGCGTCTGCCTAAACCAACCAAAGAAAAGGAAAACATCACCAATACCCACGTTTTGATTTTGAAGATGTCGCAAGGCTGCCTTTTCTTGACCGAAGGAGGGAACCCTCTCCATGGGTCTTTCCTTAACCTCAGAACGAATGTCCGGGTCCAAGTGACAGGTATGATTTTCTTTTATAGAGGAACGTGGGCTTAACATTCGAATTATATCGTAATAAGATAGGTCTCCATGGTGGAGATCTTTGAATTTAACCTCTGGATCCATTTTAGAAGGTATTGGCAGGGATAATAATGTCCCATCCGATAATATCGGGCTCGGGATTTGACCGTATTGCGAATCAAATCCTTTTCTACTCAAAATGATTTTCATATCGTGTCTGTATATTTACATTGTTCAACGTGTTGTCTAACATAATCAATAAACTCGGAAGCGTCTTTTGTGATTGTCCCGTAACTTGTTTGTACTTTGGGAATATTGGGACGTATTTCGATGGGAATATCCAAGGGAGACAAGCAGCTAAAATAGTAAAACTCCTCGCATACAAGCACGTACATTCCTTTCAAATCTTTTATTTTCTTCTCCAATGTTTTATGGTGACTGTTTTCGTGTAAAATAAAGGAATTCGGGTCAAGGGGATTCGGCGTGTAACCGGGACGGGGTTCGTAAATGTTATCCCCGTGATAAGACTCCACGTGTGGGTCATCCAAATTATTGGGCCGTTTTTGCGGGTATTGTTCCCAGTATTCGGGATAAGTTAATTTCTTGGTAACTCTTGCAAGGTAAATTAGACGTTCTTCCCCCACGTTCGTGGAATTATTTCGTAATTTCTTGGAAGTCCAACCCGCAATCCAATTTCCCACTCCAGTATTACGGCGCAAGGCAGGTTTACAGGTCGCTAGTGTTAGCACTCCAAATAGCGGGTTAGGAGCGAAACGTGTGTCATGAGTCATTTTGTAACTGTAAAGTTTGTTCTCTTGTGTTTCCATGTTTTTAAATAAAAGATTAAATATTTCCGTCTGCAATCTTCAAAACAAGCCATTGAATCGCTTATTGGTACTCGTTTTGAAAATATTCTTGTAAGCGTCGTAATTTTATTATGTCATTCTGCTCGTATGCGATACTAATACCCTTTATGATACTTGTCATACTGGAAACTATCCTCACACGGGATTCTTGCAAGAAAATAACTGAACGTCTTCTATTTTACATCTTCAATTATTTAATGCTTCTCTATATATTCTATATGCATCAACAAATTTTTTCGTCTGTTCATTATTTCTTCAGTTGTACTCTTCTTGAATTCCCTTTGAATTCGTAACAAATATTTCACCATAAGCGACAACAGGAATTTGATAATTATCTTTAAATCTCCTATCAGGAGTACCATTCTTATTTACCTTATTCCAAGTATATCGAAGAATTTTACTATCTTCAGGAACAGACTCTGTTTCAATAAATGACGTATTCCGATAAATTAGTTGTAAATCAGTATAATCTACAATTGCATATTTCTCTTGGGATGCATATACTACAAGAAAACTAGGATAAAAATACAAATCATGCCCATTTCTATTCTGAAGCCACAACACTTCGTATGCAGTCTTTATTTCTGGTAATGATTTAAAACCAAATTCAACATTAACCCTATTGATATGTGAACCTGCCGAAGTCCTTTGACTTATTCTTTCTGCTCTACTTAAATTTCTTGAACTAATAATATGCCAAATTCTTTGAGATTGAGATAGAACTTTAAAAGAAGAGATGAAATCTTGATATTTCATTAAGATTTCTGGTTCAAAATCAATGTCTAAATTGACATAACACGTTTTAAGCCGTTCTTCCAACTCTAAAACAGTTTGACGTTGCGTTTTCAAATCATTTTTTATCAATCCAATTTTATGTCTAACTATAGGATATAATGGATACATCAAAAAACAACACCACAAGTTACATCTAATTTTTTTCTTGATAGATTTTATATCTGACTGTATATCTAATCTTTGCGTTCTAGTTTGCTCAATTAATTCTTTCACTCCCTCCATGTTAGGACTACTGATCGTTAAAATATCCGAACTCACGATTGGGGTATAATCAAGCGACGCTTCATGTTCTATAAACTTATTCTGGAATTTCTCATTATCAGATATCTTAAATCTATTATAAATACCAGTCCCAGGAATTCCAATATTCGCATAGGTTCCTTTACTACCATAAGTAACACTCATTCCCCTACCCCCTATTGTTGTACTTACCCCACTTTTACTAAGATTCAAATATACTCCCGGTATTATTTTTAATCTCTTTCTATATCTCCAAGCCATATCCAAATCACTTTATAAACAAGAATCCCCAGTCCCACGGGATTTTACACAAAAAGAAAGCGTGGAACTGCAATATATGTTTTAATTACAGATTGGGAAAGTCGAAAATGAAAAGAAAAGCATAACAAGAGAAAATAAAGTAGTTGTTATATAGTATTTTATGTGGTATCACTTTCGGGACGTACTCTTTAATTTGTCTTAATCCGCTGTAAGTTTTTTCGGGATATATGGGAACATATACGGGAATTTATTTACCTTTGCAATGTAATTCAAAAACGCATTGCCGATGAAAGTTTCCGTCTATCTGAAAAAGAGCAGTTCCTCGACCTCGAACATCTGTTTCCGTGTCCGTGAGAGGAACGTGGATATAAAGGTTGTTTCGCCTCTTGTAGTCCATGACAAGTATTGGGATTCCGATACTCTCCGTTACAAGCGCACGACAGCCGTACCTGCCGTTGAGCAGAAACTGCTGCCCGAACAGATTGCCGCCATCATCGAGAAAGTGGAGAAGACCTTTTCTGACAAGGCAAACAGCGCATGGCTGAAGCAGACCATCGAGGATGTGCTGTACCCTGCACGGGCTTTCGAACGAAACCATCCGAATCTGATATGCCGTATTCATGAGTATCTGGAAAAATTTGACGGAGCGAACAGAACCAAAGAACACATCATCCGCTTCGAGCGCAAGATGATACGTTACCATGAATATCAACGTGAGATATTAGGTAATACCGATTTCACCCTCTTTGTTGAAACCGTCACACTGGAGCAGATGAACGGTTTCCGTGACTATGTGTCCAACGAATACCTGTTGCGCCAGCAGCATCCTGATTTCTATGCCGGGCGTATGTTAATCAACCATGCTCCAAGACCATTGTCGAATACGACCATCATCAACACGATGAACCTCTTCTGTACCTTTCTCCATTGGTGCAAGAAAATGAAGTATTCCGACAACGAGGTATATGGGCTTTACGGATGCAAGGAACCGACTTATGGTGATCCGTTCTATTTGACATCCGAAGAAAGGAATATCCTGTATGATGCGGATTTGAACGACTGTCCTAAACTGGCAGTTATCAGGGATATATTCGTGTTCCATTGCTATATCGGCTGCCGTGTGGGTGATTTGTACAGAATGACGAGAGACAACATCAAGGACGGATTTCTGGAGTATATGCCGCAGAAGACCAAGAAATGTCAGGCGAAGACAGTCAGAGTACCGCTTCATCCCAAGGCATTGAAAATACTGGAACGTTATGAATCAAGTACGGGCAAGCTGTTACCGTTCAAGCCCATACACCAGTACAATCTCGGCATACGGGAACTGTTGAAGCATTGCGGTATAGACAGAATGGTAACCATCCTTGACACACACGGCTACAATACCGTGCAGAAACCATTATACGAGGTAGCCACCAGCCACACGGCACGGAAGACTTTTGTAGGCAATCTGTACAGACAGGTTCCCGACCCCAACCTGATAGCATCCATGTCGGGACATGTGGAGGGCAGCCGTGCATTCAACCGCTACCGCACGATTGACGATGAGATGAAACGCAAACTTGTGGAAATGATAAACTAAGGAGGACGCATAATGAAAGTTACCGCATTTATAAGAAAGACCGCCGCCAAGAATAATGTCACTGACCAGGCACGAGTCTATTTCAGAGTCCGTGACGCGGGAGGCGTTGACATCAAGGCTGCTAGCGAACTCTCCATAAACCCCAACCACTGGAGTGCGGAACGGCAGGGGTACAAGCCCCGTGTCGCACTGGTGTCGGAAGATAAACGGATGGGCTTTGAAAAAGACATCCAAAACATTACGCACCTTATTGCCGAGAAATACCACCGTGGAGTGGACGGTAACTGGCTGAAAGGACTTATTGAGGAATACCACCACCCGAATATCAACTTCCGTGGCGGCAATCCGGCAGACGAGTATCTGCTATCTTACCAGATACAGAAGTACATGGACGAGACACCCCTTGCCGCAGAAAGCTGGAAGCACCATCGAGACAATCTGAAAAAGGTACAGCGTTACGAGCGTTTCCGTCAGGAGGTCATGCACCAGCGGGGCTTCCATCTTTGCATAGATTCCATTACCACTGATGACATCCGTGATTTCAAGTTGTGGATGCAGGAAGAGTACAGGTATATGGAAATGTATCCCGTATTCTATAAAGACGAGCTGCCACGTGATGTCGCCCAGCAACGCTCCGAGAACAGCATGTCGGGTACACTCTACCGCATCCGCACCGTCATCAAATGGTGCATCAAACGCAAGCTCACAAGGAACAATCCTTTTGACCAGTACCAGATAGCCCAGCCCATGTACGGCGACCCGTTTTACCTTACCCTTGAAGAGAGGGACAAAGTCTATTACGCCGATTTAAGCGGTTTGGGCAATTCCTATCCGGTCTATCGTGACATTTTCATGTTCCAGTGTCTGATAGGTTGCCGGGTAAGCGACCTGAACAGACTTACCAAAGCCAATGTCGTGGACGGTTGCGTAGAATACATTCCGCAGAAAACCAAAATGGAGCACGCCAATACAGTCCGTGTCCCTCTCAACCAAAAGGCTTTGGACATATTGGAGAGATATAAGGACTTGGAAGGCGCATTACTTCCCCGGTTCTCGCACTTCGGCTATAACAAGAAGATAAAGGAAATCCTTAAGTATGTGGGTATTGACCGCATGGTTAGAGTCCTCGATCCGAAAACGCGCGAGGATGTGGCACGACCGTTATATGAAGTGGCGACCACCCACACGGCACGAAAGACCTTTATCGGCAACCTCTACAAGCAGGTCAAAGACCCGAACCTGATTGCCTCCATGTCGGGGCATTCGGAAGGGAGCCGTGCCTTTGCCCGTTACAGGCATATCGATGACGAAATCAAGAAAGAACTGGTAAACCTGCTGGATTAAAATCGCCTGTCCGCTGTATTTTATTCTATCCCTATGTTCCATTTATATCCAACTACTTGCAGATAACACTATGCCTGAATCCCGATTGATATACGACCAGTTCAAGGCTGACATTCTCCAGTGGAAGAACAGCCACAGGGAAGAATACAACCGCTTCGCGCGTCTGATGACAAACGGGGACGAGAGGCATTATCTCGCTATCTGCCGTGCCATTTTCAAACAGCTGCCCAAGGTCAAGACGGAATGGGAATTGTGCTGGGGCGATGACAGTGTGGAAAATTTTGACAACATAAGCCTGCTGTTCAGTGAAGAATCCGTCCCGGAACAGATTGTTGAAGCATTCCAAAAGCAGAGGGAAGAGAATAATTCATCAGACGGAACTTCATCGTCCTTTTGGAACAAAGTCAAATCCTTTTTTAGAAGCAAATCCAAAAGACATGGCATTATCCTTTCCGCACCGCTTGTACTGAGCTGGCTGTATTACGGAAAGAGTTTCGAGGCAATGGTCGGTATGGTCAGCAAACAATCAGCCAATCCTAAAGCGGACAGAATGGACAGGCAGAGCTGTTCTTGGGTAGCCGAACAGATAATACAGGTATCCATCAAGAATGGCTTCCGTACTCAATCTGACTGGGACAGATACTTTTCCATGAACGATGCCATTGAAAAGGGCAATATCGGAGAATGGGCATTGCAATCCGTAATAAATGAAAATGGGGGCAATGGCGATATGGTAAATGATACAACCAATACGCTGACCGATACTGACAGTGATGCCACATCAAAAATCCACCGTACAGCCGGAAAGAAAAAGATACAGGAACGACCTCTTATAGATTATCTTGACTGCAACAACAAAGAGGAAGTTTTAGGACATATCCGCAATTTCATTTCCATAAATACGAGTGCTGTCCATCAGGCATTGCCATTTTATGCGCTGAAAGACTTGCGGCTGGTCGCAGGTATGCACACTGCCAAAGAATACAGTGTCGGTCTGGCTTTGCAATTCCCGGATTTGCCGTCGCTCAAAAGCGAGAGTGCCATACGGCAGTCTGTCGGATTCCTGAAAACAGCCAAGTATGTCATCAAGGAGGGCAAAGACCAGTTGGCTCCGCTAATCGAAAGTGACGAAAACCAGGAACTGTATCAAAAATTGGTACAGACAATCACTGACATTACAGCCAGCAATACGACAGACATTGGCGCAAAATAAGGTCAGATGCAGCCGTTTTACATTGTCATATAGACTTATATTGTCGTGACAATTTAAGACAATGTATTCTGTATCAACCACTTTTAATTCCTATATACTTTTGCACCGTCAATCCTTTCCCGAGGTTTGGCGGTGCTTCGCTTTTATAAGCCATCGGAGGCGGGGCATCAGGGAACATGCAGATGGTCATTGTAAATTCCTAAACAAAAGATTTTATGATTACCATAGAAAGTCTGGTCGATATGGGAGCGAACGTGAAACTGGAGGTAACTCCCACAGACCTAAAGATGTTTGCCGAATCAATCATCCAGCGTACTATTGTGGCGCAGCAGGAAGAACAGAAGGCTGCGATGCAGCGTGAAGCGGAAGAGACATACCTGAATACAAAACAAGTCCGCGAGTTGCTGAACGTATGCGAAGGCACGCTCAACCTATGGGCGAAGCGTGGCTACCTCGTTCCCGTCAAAGTCGGCAACAAGAACATGTATGCCAAATCCGACATCCACAGGGTACAGACCGGAGGCAAGTCGGAAAGTGTGACATCCTATTGCAAACGAAAGGAGAAGTGATTATGGGTATCAGACAACTGGATATATGCAACAGGGTGATGGCTCAGGCGCAGGGCATTGCGGAATCGGATTTCCCGATTGACGCTTTCCCTGCCAAAGTACAGTCCGTCATCCTTGGCATGGTGCGTCATGAGAACTTCAAGGTGGAGTATCTTGCCACAGCCATGCTGTCGGCTACTGCATCCGCGTTGGGTAACACTTACAATATCCGTGTAAAAGGACATTGGACAACCAACGCTGCCCTTTATATCATCATGGTGGGGCGGCCGGGACTCGGCAAGACACCACCGCTTGAAGCCGTATTCCGTCCGCTACGCAAAAGGGATTGCCGGGCACTGGAGAAATTCAAGGCTGAAATGGACGCCTATCAGAATACAATGAAAGAGAGCAAGGGCAACAACGATATGGACAGGCCTGTATTGAGAAGAACCATCGTGTCCGATTTCACGCCGGAAGCCCTGATGCTTGCCCATCACAACTGTCCCCGTGGCATAACCATACTTGCGGATGAGATTATGGGCATGTTCAATTCAGCCAACCGCTACAACAACGGGCAGTTGATAGAGCAGCTTCTGTCCGCATGGAGCAATAGTGCCATAGATGTGACCCGTGTCAGCAATCCCATTCCCATACACATTGAGAATCCGTGCATCAACATGGTCGGCACGACACAGACCAGGCGTGTGCATGAGCTCCTCAAAAAGGGATACGAGGATAACGGGCTGCTTGACCGCATCCTGTTCGTGATGCCCAAGTCGTATCTGGTGCCACGGTGGACGGAAAGCGAAGAGGAGGATACCGGGAGTAATCCGGCATCTGCATGGAGGACATGGGAGGCAATCATGGAAAAGATATTCGCCCTTGACTATGAAGTGAATGATGAAGGGAATATCCCTCATCTGATAGGCATGGAAGCGGAAGCGAAAAGGGTTTTCTTCAACTGGCACAACAATACGATCGAACGCATCAATTCCATCAGGGACGAAGCCCTTGTGGAATCGCGCCCCATGAAAAGTCCGGTACAGGTGGCGCGTCTGGCACTGGTTCTCCAAGTCCTGTTTTATGCATGCGGCGAGAGTCATCTGCAATTCGTGACAACGACCGCCATCGAAGGTGCTATCCGTCTGAATGACTATTTCGAAGCTTCTTATAAACGCATACGCGAATATGTGGCAAACGATGCCTGTGACGAGCCGTCGCTGGAATTGCTCGCCCTACTTAAAGATACATTTACCACAGCCGAAGCCCTTGATGCCGGAAGACAACTTATGGTAACGGAGCGCACGGTGATGAACTATCTTAAAGAACTTGCAAAAAACAGGCTCATCCACAAGATCAGGCAGGGAGTCTACGATAAAGTATCATATACCCCCATGAAACAGACAGAGGATGAAAACTGCAATGTGTAACCCCCGTTTGCAGCTTTCAGGATGTTCAGTTTTTCAGTTTCGGGATGGAGCATACCGTCAGCTCCTGCAAAACTGAAAGGACTGAAGACTGAAATTACTGCAAATCAATTTCAGAAATTATCATGGACAACTATAGATTTCATCTTGAAAAGTATTATCGGGGCAGCAAGAAGGCATGTCCCGAATGCAGGCGCAAGGCTTGTTTCACCCGTTATATCGACGAGTCGGGAAAGATTGACTTCCCTTCCCATGTCGGCAAATGCGACCACGAGCACAGTTGCGGCTACCATTACACACCAAAGGACTTCTTTCGGGAACATCCTGATGAATCGGAACAATTCAGGCGGGAGTGGAAACCGCAAGCCGTAACTCCAACAGAGCCAGTCAGTCCTCCGTCTTTTATGGATTCGGCAGTCATGCAGCGTTCCCTGTCACACTATGACATCAACCCGTTGTGCACATTCCTGTCCGACACGATTGGCAGAAGCAATGCTGAAAGGCTCTTCAAACTTTACCAGGTCGGGACTTCCAAAAAATGGAACGGTTCAGCTGTATTCTGGCAGGTGGATTCCAACGGACAGGTACATGCAGGTAAGATTATGGGATATGACGCCAAGACCGGGCATCGGCTGAAAGTTCCTCATCCGCACGTGTGCTGGGTGCATACCGAGTTGCGTCTGTCCGGCTTCAACCTATGCCAGTGTTTCTTTGGCGAACATCTTCTTGTCCGCTACTCCGACAAGACAGTTTTCATCGTGGAAAGCGAGAAGACGGCACTCATCGCAGCCCACTTCATGCCGGACGGCTTGTGGCTGGCGACTGGAGGAAAGAACGGCTGTTTCAACGAAAAGGCCGTTCGTGTACTGGCGCATCGGGATGTGGTACTGATGCCAGACCTTGGTGCAACGGAGCAGTGGAAGCAGAAGACTTCCATGCTTGCTAATGTCTGCCGGTCCGTATCGGTCAGTACGGTACTGGAAGATATGGCAACCGATGAACAACGTGCCCGAGGATTGGACATTGCGGACTTCCTTCTGATGGAGGACACCCCTCAGATGATACTTCAACGGATGATTAACCGGAACCCCGTCTTGCAGACATTGATTGACGAACTCGGGTTGGAACTGGTGGATGCAGAACAGATATGATAATTGGATGGATTGGACAGCTCGCTGTCCTTGAAAAAGGGTTTGTAAAATCCCGTAGCTTATTAGGGCATTTTCCCTGCAATCACTCTACGAGTGGCAGTCAAAAAGTCCATAAGCGGAGGGATGCCCTCTCGACACCCAGTTTTGTCTGTGGCACAAATGACGGGATTTTACAAACCTATAATCAAAGTTATAACAGCATAAACGAAATAGAAATGAGTAATACACAATATGCAGTATGTCACCTGCAACGTGGCAGCGGTAATGACTCCGGCATGTCATGCCATATAGAAAGAAAGGATGCCAAAGGCAAGGTATATGTTCCGACCAATGCCGATGCGAACCGGACATCACAGAACCGGGAACTGCTTACGTTTCCAAATGGAGTAGCCAATCGCACGGAAGCAATCCAATACCGTATCGACACTGCTGGACTGCACCGCAAAGTGGCCAAGAACCAGACAAAAGCCATCCGCATTATTCTGACCGGAACACATGAACAGATGATGAAGATTGCCCTAAAAGGGAAACTGGGAAATTGGATAGATGCCAACCTGAAATGGCTTCGGGAGACCTTCGGCAGTGAAAATCTTGTTTCATGTGTACTGCACATGGATGAGAAGACCCCACACCTGCACGCCACAGTCGTGCCCATTGTAACCGGAGAGCGTATCCGCAGGAAGCGGGAGGGCGAAAAGAAATATGAAACGAAGTCCGGACCCCGTTTGTCGGCGGACGATGTGATGCGTCGTACCAAATTACATGAATACCAGAACAACTATGCCAAGGCCATGAAACCGTTTGGGTTACAGCGTGGAATTGTCGGCTCTACCGCCAAGCATCAGGCGAACTCGGAATACTACAAGCAACAGATGAATAGGTATGAGGAAGACATTGCCAAATTACAGGCTGATATTGAGCAAGCAAAAGAAGGTAGAAGTACAGTCCTGTCATGGTTTGGTAAAGGTGATTTGGCAAAAGCTAAGAAAGAACTTGCGAATAAGGACGAGCAGATTGCCAAACTCAAAAATCAGATTAAAATACTCATGGCAGAAAAGTCCCAGTTACAAGAAAAACATAAAGCGGATATAGAACAATTACGGAATGGTTATCAAAAAGAGATTGACAAGGCCATTCATAGGGCAGAAACGGCAGAACGGCAGTCCAAAGAAAAGGATTCTGTTATAAATAGGCAAAATCAACGCATAGACCAACTTGACCGTAAAGCAAATCCTCACAGATACCAACTCTCATCAGGAGCGGAACTTGTACATTACAACATTCCAAATATGAGGAATCCGTCCATCCATATTTGGACGAGAGTTGGCAATGAGGAATATGATACAAGGACTTATATAGAATATTTCAGTGATATATGGGAACGGTTTAGCAAGGACGAAGCTACCGTTTACGAGCTCATCAATGAAGTATTTGAGCCACAGGAACAGGTCAATGAAGCACAAGCTAATCTTCTTGGAGCAGCCTTTGAACTTGTAGCAGGTGGTCAGGCACAAGTACATGTCGGAACAGGTTCCGGTGGCTCGTCTTCTGAACTTCCTTGGAATGATAAAGATAAATACTCCAATAAACAAACAACCACAAGACGATGATCAAAAAAACAGGTAAGGTATGGAGTTTTATAAAAAGTAGTACCTACGAGAACATCAATTTGTATAAAAAGCAGGCTAGTATCGAAAAATAATATCTCTAAAACCTTTGTTCTTCAAAATAAAAGAGGTATCATATACCTAAAAATGGTATATGGCTACATCCGCGTTTCCACCGACAAGCAGACGGTGGAAAACCAACGTTTTGAGATAGAGCGTTTCTGCAAAAAAGAAGGATTGACGATAGATGGCTGGATAGAAGAAACTATCTCTGGTACAAAGAACTATTCTAAACGGGCACTCGGCAAGCTTCTAAACCGAATTGTCAAAGATGATTTGATAATCTGTACAGAGTTATCTCGTCTTGGACGCAACCTCTTTATGATTATGGAAATACTCAATATCTGTATGACAAAAGAGAGTCGCGTTTGGACGATTAAAGATAATTACCGTCTTGGCGATGACATTCAAAGCAAAGTACTTGCTTTTGCTTTCGGGCTATCCGCAGAAATAGAACGTAACTTGATTTCTCAGCGGACAAAAGAAGCCCTTGCTCGGTTAAAAAAGGAAGGACATCAAGTCGGTAGAGGTCAAGGTCAACGCAATAAGCAGTTGAACGCAAAATGTGTGGCAAAGCACAAATACATAGAGGGTCAAATGACAAAAGGGATAAGCGTTCCGCAGATAGCTAAGAAATTGAAAATTGCAAGGGGTACACTATATCGATATTTGGCATATACCGGATTGAGAACTCCAACAAAATCAAGGAATGGCAGATGGGAGCGTGGTATCTATTAACCGTCCGTTTTTTGAAGACTAATTCTGGCAAGAAAGGGGAAGGTATGCCCGTTGTTCGTAACCCTCAATTCTATTTTAGGGAGGGATTTAGATGGTCTGCAATTAACGGTACGAGAAGTACCAACGATTTAAAATTCTGCTATAAAAGCAAAAGTGTAAATGATGTACAAGGAATGTCTCTTTGTTGTGCAACTGAAGCTATTACATCCCAATATATTACGGCTATCTGTAATGCGGATTTTATTAGTAAATATACTGAAGGATTTGTCAATTCTACAGTCATATTCCAAATAAATGACTGTAGGCAAATACCAATAATCATACCCACTAATGAAGAATTAAAAGAATTTGAAAATCTCTTTGAAGAGGCTAAAATGATAATGTTGAAATGGGATGAAAGTTCTATGATAAAACTCAAAGAATTAAAAGAATGTTTGAATAAAGCAGTTCTTCAACTTTATCGTCTTAGATGAAAGAGGGTTTTTGTTGGATAGATGTCAACTCTACATACCTTAAAGCCAGAATTAAAGCAAATGGCGTTTTTGATGTTTTGAGTATGAGCCTATTCACAATGACAAACCTTCCTGATTGGTACTATGTAGCCCTAATAAATTCAGAATTTATTAGCCTATATGTTGACAATTTCATCAACAACACTTCTCATTTTCAGATAAATGATGCTAGACAACTCCCAATAATAATCCCCCAAAAGGAAACATTTGAGTCATTGCAAAAATTAGTTACTGGTTGCATCAGCCTCAAGAAAGTTACAACCACGGATAATTTCCTTATGGGAGAAAAGCAGTATGAACTTGATAGATTGGTTCGTTCATTATATGGAGTAGAGGATTTTTATTAAATCCTCTATCTCCACTTCAATAGGTTCCAAATTTTCATTTGCAGATTCTTGTTTCTTTTTAATCGCCTTATCTGCCCAAAGTTCTATCGAAGAAGCAAGACTTTTCGTTGGAATAATTATTGGAAGTTGCTTAATATCATTTATTTGTACGTTAACGGAGCAGTTTATGAACTCTCGGTAATAATCAAATAATATATTAGAATTAAGCAATGCAACAATATACTTGTTTGAAAGAATATTGGTAGTGTATAGCGACATAGAACCTACGTCATTTACAGATTCGCCCTTTAATTTTACTTTCAATAATCGTGCATTGGGATTCAAAAGGTTATTCCAACAAAATCCCTCCCTAAAGTAGAACGTATAACCTTGGTAACGAGCTTTCGGGTCTGTCTTCAAAAAACGGACATTCTCCTTAGACCACGCAATAGCGAATGGAGTTTCAAGATACCATCGATTTCCGTCTTTATCTCCTTTATCATAAGGCACATAGTATGGTTTGGTTGTTTCTATACCGTTCTCTTTTTCGTCATCCGTCAAAGAATCCACATTTGCTATTTCGCAATCATCCACAATCTTGTAAAGATAACCTTGACCAAAAATGTCACGACCATACTGTTCTTTGAGAGAGTCGAAGAGTCCTGCGATTTCAGCTTCTGACAGTGATTGCAAAAAAGCTGCATACGATGGGTAACGGTACATTTCAGCGGTAATAGCTTTCGGGGTACGAGCCAAGAAATCTGCCAGTTTCTTAGGACGGGACATGCGGATGTTGTCTGCCCATTTAGTAGTGCTTCTTACAGCAATGTATTTACCGTTATTGGCGGTTGCCAAGCCCTGTCCTCCCTCGGTCAAGCACCCAAGAAGTGCAACATCACCGGGTTTCAGACTCGCCCGATATTCTTCAAGTTCGCGTTTGTTCTTTTCAATGTCACGTGAAGTCTTAATCTTGTCCCACCACTTATCATATAGAGCTTTTACCTTTTCACCGTAAAGCTCATAGATACGCATATTCAACGCGGACGGTTTGAATATTACGCTATTTTGAGTATTGAGATATACCGATTGAGCTACAATCAGACATTCGGGCTGTGATAAATTCTTACGACCGTCCATAAAGCGCACGAGATTGTCTGCGGCAGGCTTATTCTTAACAGCCGAGGTAATGCAAGTGTCAACCATCACCGCTTCAAATGGATTGGCTGTATCGAACACGTAATTAAGTGTATTGGCAAGCAGTAAATCTCTTAAACTGCGCTTGGTTTGAGTTGTCCAAAATGTCTTTGGAGTAATGTATGTAATACATCCGCCCTTACAAAGCAAGGAAAAGCCTTTGAAAAAGAACAGGTTGTATGTGTCATCAGAGAAACCAAATTCCGCCTCGAATAATTTCTTATCGGCAGTAGAAACCCCTTTTGTAGAAATATAAGGTGGATTGGCGATAAGAATGTCGAAGCCCTCTTTGACACCGAACATCCATTCTGGATCAAAGAAAGGAGCGAAAGAATTTTGATCAAACATATCCCACTGAGCAAGCTGTGCTGCTTGCTCATTACCGATACAGTCTTTGTCAAGTAAGAGGTCGGCTATTTCCTGACGCAAGCGAACCACTTCTTTGCGCCATTTTTCCTTTGTCGCAGGTCGGCGAGCACTGAAAATCTTATGCTTGGCAATTTTCAGTTGACTATCTTTTTGCTTTATTTCTTCGGAGTCAAAAAGAGTTGCCTCCGTCTTTTTCAAACCGAGAAGCGAATTTGCAGCAACAAACTTAGCTTCCAAGTTAGGGAGCGGTCGAATGCCAAAGTTATCAGCCGGATTATCATTTCGCTTTTGGTCAATGACGAGCGAAATAAAGAAACGGAGCTTTGAAATTTGAATTGCAATTGGCTGAATATCTACACCATAAATGCAATTTTCGATGAGGTGAAGTTTACGGGCATAGTCCGGGTAGTTTACATTCTCATCGAAAGCTCTCTCAATATCAGCGACTGCTTCTCGTCTTTCTTCGGCGGTCGAAGTGAGGTATGCTTCGGAAGTTTCATCAATGGCAAATTGCAGGAGCATATTCTTCCAACGACTATTATCTGGATCAATCTGTTTGAGGATATGTACCATTTGCTGGAGCACACCCACGGGGAATGCGCCCGAACCGCAAGCCGGGTCGAGAATCCTGCAGTTGTAGAGCGACTGCATAATCGCCAACTTCTGCTGTTCGGTGAGCACGGTCTCACTGTCGGCATAGGCAAGCAACTTACGATATTCGTCCTCCAGTTCATCACCAACCGTGCGTTTGAGGTGAGCGACAAGACTTTCATCGACCATATACTGCACGATCTCGCGCGGAGTATAGAAAGAACCCGTCTGTTTTCGGGCGGTTTGCTGGGTTTCCGGGTTGTAAGATGCTAATAAGTTCTCAAACACCTTACCGAGCAATTCCGGGTCAAGCGACACATCCTTATCAAACGGCATATTCTCCTCCACTGTGAAATTGTAGCGTTTGAGAATGTCGATGATACCACGAGCTGACACTTTCTTTTTGTTGGCATCGCCATAGAACTCAGATAAGTCGATATTTTTACCTGCTTCCTCACCAAAGAAAAGGTAATCTGGCACAATCAGTTGTGCCATAGACTCCTTACGTTCGCTGAAACCATCGTAGTACATTCCCGTGCGTTTTTCGTCCAAGCAGTCGAAAAGTCCACCATTGAGGAACGGTACTGTCTCGTTGGCAAGACGCAAGAATTCGTCAGGATCGTTAAACTCATCACGGTAGCGCATCAATTTATTATCATCAAACTGCGAACGGTTGTCCTTGAATCGGCGTTCTGTCAATTCTGTACTGCCATCCTTGGTAATAGGACAGTTAAGCATTGCAAAGAAAAGGTTTTGCAGGATAGCGCGGTAATAAACGCTGGCTTCTGATTTGCCGAAAAGGTTGTCAATTTGATGCGGATTGAAGCCCTTGATAAGGTGGTTGGCAATATACTCTTGGTCGAAGAACTGCCATGGAATGAGTTTACGCTCTTTCAAGAACCACACAAAAATTAGACGAGTGATAAGGCGGATTGCTCCTTCATGGTTGTGCAGTTTATCATCAGTACGCTTGGTAATGTCGTTAGGAAAAGAGATAACCTTAATAGCCCAAGCATACCAGTCGGACAGCTCTTGATAGAAAGCCTTGGTAAGAACTTCTACCGAGAAACGATCAAAGAGGTCTTTAACATCCTTGACCCTGCCCAGTTCGTTTAGGTATTTATTGGGTGTGTAGCAAGCAATGCCCTTGCCAAGGTAGTAAGAATAGCGACGAGGGTTGGAATAAGTACGAGTAACGTTACTATCATTTTCTCCGATAGAAAGTTGGATTTCAATCAGCGAGAAGCGGTAATTGTTTGCATCATCTTCAGGAACAAATATCACCAAAGCACGGGATTGCTTCTCTCCGGCAAGCATACGAAACGCATCTTTCGATAAACCCACACGGGCATCGTGACGCGAGGTGTGCTTGATTTCATAGACCACAAGGTCAAGCGTTTTCGACTTGCCTAAACAAGTGGCAGCAGACGCATAGTTCATATGTGCCCAAAATGGTACATTACTTTCTCCCTGTTCGAAATCATCGGGAAGAAAATCACGGCGGAGGTAATTGACAAAGTCCGCACGGCTATATGCTTTACTAAAATCTATCATCATTGCAGTTCTTCAGATATGATTAATGTTTCGTCACCCTCGCCGACTTTGGCTTGCACTTCGAGCAAGCGCATAAGATAGTCGGCAGGTATCTCTTTGAATAATTTTTGAATCTCAGACGGTTTCACCTGATTGATGAAACGCACTTCGTAGCCCGACAATGCTTCCGCATCGAGAGCCGCCAAAAGGTCAGAATAGTAATCTTCAGGCAACTTAACTTTTATGGCATTGATTTTTTGAATCGCCTTCAAAATGTTCTTGTCATTGCGGTTCTTTGTATCGCTACGGAACAGCGAAAGTTTCACCCGCTGATACAATCGGTCGAAGTCTTCGGTGGTGGCAAACGGCTTTTCTTCGGGTGCGGCTTCAAAGAGCTGTAAGGCTTCTTCGGCAGAGAGCATTATCGGCTCGCGGTCGCCATCGGAAATTTTGAATACAAAGTCTTCACCTTTCTTTCCGAAAAGAATAACACCACCTAACGGTTTCTCCACGATGCGACCCGTCCGGGCGCGGTGCGGTATCTGTAAAGCCTCTTTGTATTCGTCTGTTCCCTTAACCGATTCTAAGAAACTGCGATACGGGGTGTCCCATGATTCCGTTTCGGAATGCTCGATTTCCGCACGGTAACGGTCGCGGAAGAAAGCGGTACATTCTTCATCGGAAGTCAATGCCTTTGTATCTTCACCCATAATGGCATGAATCATTGCCATTTTCAAGGTGGATATTTCCTTGGCACGGATTTCTGTTTCGCCTACCTCCGTGGGGAAGTAGTTGTAGATATAAAGGTTGTCGAACACCTTTTTATTGATACGGTTGATACGCCCGATACGCTGGATTACCCTTGTGGGGTTGTACGGTATATCATAGTTGAAAATAGCTCCAGCACGGTGCAAGTTGTAACCCTCGGAAATGGCATCGGTGGCAACCAATACCTTGTAATCATCGGCTTGCGTTCCTTGCTTCACACTTGCGTCAAAGTTATTGCGAATGGTTTGGCGCATAGAGGGAGTAGCATCTGCCGAAGTATATTTAAGCGCAGGCAGTCCTGCTTCTTTCAGAGCTGCGCCAAGATAGTTGACTGTGTCGGCAAACTCGCTAAACACAACCAATTTACGGTTAGGCTCTTTGGTGAGTTTATTACGAACAAGACGGATGAACGATTCAAGTTTCGGGTCGAACTTGATTACATCTTCCTCTCCGAACCATTCCAAATAGATAGATTCCAACAGTGCGATGTCGGCTTTCACGTCATTGATAAACTCGTCATTGACAAACTTCATATCAATAACAAAGAAACCTTTGCCTGAATATTTTTCAAACGTATCTTCTATCTCCTCCATGCCGTCATCGGTGCTTTCGTAGAAATCATCCACATCGGGCATACCTCCTTTTTTCCAAACGGGTATCTTCCCAGTACGCTCAATCCAATCAAGCACATTACGAGAAGAATTTATCATAAAGGCAAGCGAAGATTTGAAAGCTGCAACCGAACTTTCGAAGCGACGTACCAACAAACGGCGCATAAATTTAGCCACGTTCGCTTGACGACCGATAAGCATGTTTACATCGTCAAGTCCCGTTTGGCGTTCTATATCCTTGGCTAATGCCTCGCGTTTGTCTTCGGGAACATACAGCACCGGCTTGTAACGAGCCGCCTGAAAACGGTAAACACCATCGTCAGAATCTTCTTCGTTTGATTTCGTTCCGTAAATGAAGTTAAGCGTGCGCAGATACAAGTTTTTCAACTCTTTGAGATCGTAAGTCAATTCAATAGGGTCTTGTGGAATAACCACCTCTATCTTTTGCTTTTTGAGGTCTTCCTTGTAGGTGTCAATCTGCTGAAGGTCGATGCGAGAACGACGGATAACCAAAGGTCCGATAATTGAACGAATGGTACGGGCTATCTTGGCGGTTTCGTTCTTCACATCCTGCTTGGAGAGTTTGCCTTGTCGTTGCAGTTCGCGCAGTTCCTTGTATTGGCTGATAAGGTCGCGGAACTCGATACTAAGATTTTCCACTGTTTTAAGTGTGGACTTTGTAGGTATCTGAAAGAGTTTCAACATAGAATAGATGTCGGCAGGGTCATTGTTGAACGGGGTAGCCGTTAACAACACCACTTTATTGCCTTGGCAAAGATTGTGCAGCATAGCGTAATCTTCCGTATATTCATTGCGGTAACGGTGCGCCTCGTCTACGATAATAAGAAATTGTTCATCAGGCCTCTTCAAACCATTGTAATGAACCAAGGCTTCCGATATTTTGCCACCGCTAAACACAGTACCCGTAAAACCGAACTCGTCCTTATAAGCGTCCCAACCCGACTTCAAGTGTGGGGGCGACACTACAATGGTACGCAAACGGAGATTGTGAGCAATGGTAGAGGCGATGATACTCTTGCCCAAGCCCACTACGTCAGCCACAATCGTTCCGTTGTGTGTTTCGATAGACTTCAATGCAAGTTGGATGGCATCAGTTTGGTATTTCAGGTTAAAGAACTTACCATCGGTAATGTCGAAAGGTGTACGCACATTAGTCTTGGACGGAATGTCAAAATACTCGTTGAGCACTCGTAGATAAAGTTTATACGGTTGAAATAGTCGGTCAATCCATATTTGACTTTCGACCTTTTCTTTCCAACGGTCAACGGTATTTTCGTCCACAATAGGAATAGCATTTGCCCAAAGCTCATCAAAGATTTGTTTTCCTTCCGTATATTTACCTTTGTCTGTAAACCGAACATTGATTTCCGTTCTGCCTTGCAACCCTTGATAGGAAAGGTTGCTTGACCCCGTAATCACATCACCGGGCTGTTCTCCATTCTCGTTGTTACTGTCGTTATAGGCAAAGAGGTACATTTTTGCATGGCACGGGTCTTCTGTCTTGCGTATCTCCAATGTACCGTCATAAATCTTACGCTGGAATTGGCGAAATATTTTGATGGTTTCGTCTGTATCGGTATTGTCGGTTTCATTGATGAGCCTTACCAAGTTATTGAAGTATTCTTCCCGAACTTTGCTACGAATGCGCTGCCACTCTACCAATTCTTCAACCTCACGAACTCGGTTTGAAATCCGGGTGTCAATGTCAAGTCCGACCAAAATACGGAGATACTTGTCAGCGAGCTTGTCTGCAAGATGGGCATACCCCGAAAAATAGAAATAGCCCACAAGAATATCCACGGCATCTGACTTGGGCAAAATACCCGTGATAATGTCGGAAAGCAGACGGTCCCGATTGGTTATGAAACTATGTGCCATATTGAATAATGTTTTGTATTCTTTATCAATCTAAAATATTAACGATAGTTCGGGATAGGTTCGTTTATATCAAAAAGAATGTCCGCCATACCGTCAACGATTATTTTCCCATTCCAATGTCCTAAATCTGTTCTGCAACTCACTCAATCGTTCCATAATCTCATCGAAAGAAGGTGCATTGGCATAGATGAAGCCGATTTGCATCTGCTTATAGTCGTCACGCAAAACATCTTCGATGCTTTCAGGAGGTAGAAACGATATTGTGTGTGGAAGATGACTCGTATAGTCCAATCCACTCCATGCCGTGAACTTTTTACGATGAGTCACAATGTCCTCGTATAATTGTACATCCTGCATTGCTTCCATCGCAAACGATTTATCCATCATCTTTACAATGTCATACATGTGTCGTGTGATACGTTCGATATGCGTACAGCCATTGGGACGGTTAAACTCTTCATGCAAAAGAAAAACCTTTTCCAAGAATGTTCGTCCTGGCACTACGGTAGGAACAGTGAATATAGGTAATGAGAACTCTTCACCTGGATAAGCCTCTTCTACCATAGAACGCATTTTCACATCTTCTGACGGTTCCATGAGTGAACGACAACTTATCTCAACTTTGACTCGCTCGGGTATATATTGCATTTTCGTTTGCAGCACTGAATTATACTCGACAAACAGGACTACAGGGTCAAGGTCACTGACAGATGTCTCCGGAACTATGACCTTACAGCTCTCTGATAGCTCAAACTCTTTTATTCTGTTCTCAACATCGAGCGCAAAAGAGCCATCTATGAACTTCTTGGAGTCTTTCCGCAACTTAGTCCGTTGACTTTTAGTCTCAATATTTGTAAAGCCGAAATATTGGGGATCTATTGCAAGGTCAATATCTTCCGAAAAACGTTCTATCAATCCCCAACCTTTGCTAAGGCTTGTTCCTCCCTTGAAAACAAAAGCTGCTGCATACGGCAAAGAAAATATGGCACGTAACACCATACTGACCCAATAGTCCTTTTCTACGGCATTGTCCACAATCCCTTTATCTTCGGCTACATTAGCCAAAATGGTAAGTTGTTCTTCTTTTGTAAGCTTAGTAAAATTCATAATGCAAGTCTTTGTTTAATCCATTGCGGGGCAATGCTGTAATCGTATTTGATTTCATCAGGACTACCATATTTTTCAATGGCTTGTTTTATGATTGCAACCTGTTCATCTGTCACGTTATCTTTCCCTAACTCTTTCATGGCAGCGACTATAAGTGGGAACAAGTCCGTCTTATAGGCAAAATTGCGGGGTACGCTGCGCTTGAATATGATTTTACGGTTTCCGATAGTAAGTTCCCTTGCAGCGGCATCTGTCAAATAGACCGCATTCATCGTAACCTGTGTGGAAAGTCCTAATTTGTTCAATGCAGTCAATCCGCTGGGAATAATGCGTGCTTTATCCTTCTCAGCAACAGCATAAGCGATTTCCTCTATAGAGGGTCGAAGTATTCCGAACTTATTTCGTGACGGATATAAATATATGCCTTGCGAGAGGCGTATAAGAACACCTTCCTTTTCTAATCTGGAAAGGGCACGAGTAACCAACCCGTCATTATTTAGATAGGCAAAATCCTGAACCATATAGAGTTTGTTTGGCCCATTGCTTTCAATAGTATTGCGTATCTCTTTTGTTAGTATTACTCCCATGATCATTAATAATCTGAATGCAAAGGTACAATATTCCCTCCAACTCAGCAATAAAATGTCCGAAAATCTTAAAGAAAATCGGACTTTATAAGATGTTTGCGATTAGATTGCTGTTTAGTTTAAGAGTAAAATATTGATAACAACAAGCTATTGTAGCTTGAGATTAATTTGGGAAAACCAACAAGAAGTGGGAACTTTACGGTATCAAATAAAGATACAGATGGTATATATTTAGTTATATATCAGATTGATATAAACTACACTTCAGCTCAAGTGTGGGACTGTTAGGATTATCTGTTTTTAGAGGTTCTGGACAAACCCACCACACGAGATAAAACGACACCCCACGCTAGACCATGTATATAGTAGATATATATATATATATACGGCAAGCATGAACGTTTGTATCGCCAATCCCCGTGTGATTCGAAATTGTCCAGATTTCTAAAAACGGGATAAAGCTAAACGCTTTCTATAACCAATATGTCTACCAACGGTATTACCCGTTTCTTTTACAAAGTTAGCGAGAAAAAATGATATATGGAAAAGTAAGGCAAAGATATTGATAGATAGGTGCTTTTAGGGATTA
>ENA-UEQW01001132-UEQW01001132.1-human-gut-metagenome-genome-assembly--contig:-NODE-1132-length-22882-cov-10.573251_pt1 | contig 22882 bp, 20 predicted proteins | sample MGYA00242947_ERZ507947 | MGnify/ENA primary metagenome ERZ507947 (study PRJEB26167, sample SAMN06115421) | human gut metagenome | host: Homo sapiens | place: China:Guizhou | collected 2015-03-17... | reverse complement strand
TCGGCGGAGCCGATCACCACCCGGCGGATGCCGGATGCCAGGATCGCATCCACGCAGGGCGGCTGCTTTCCGTGGTGACAGCAGGGCTCCAGCGTCACATACATGGTGGCTCCGGCGGGGTCGGCGGTGCAGGCTGCCAGCGCGTTGCGCTCCGCATGGGGTTCGCCGTACCGCTCATGCCAGCCCTGTCCGATGACCGCGCCGTCCTTTACGATCACGGCACCCACCATGGGATTAGGCGCCGTCCAACCCCGGCCCCGTTCCGCCAGCGCCAAGGCCAGACGCATATATTCCGCATCGTTCATATCGTTACCTCCAAAAGGAAAAGCCCTGAACGAATCGTTCAGGGCAAGACAGAAAAACACAAGTATCCTTGTGTAAAAGCAAAGCTCCGGAATGTAAACACATCCCAGAGCAACTTCCATAGACGCAAAGCAGTCCCCCTGCGTTGCGTTGTCATCTTCTTTCATCCAGACTGTACTGTCGGCTTCGGAGTTTCACCGAATCATGCCTTGCGGCTCGTGGGCTGTACCACCGGTAGGGAATCACACCCTGCCCTGAAGATTTTCTATTCAATTACGGTGGAAGTATAGCACGGCGGCAGGTGGATTGCAAGGCCATTTTGCAAACCGGGACAAAACCGGGACGGCCAGACTTTCGGGGCGGGAGGTCATGTTGGGATGGCTGGTATGACTTGGCGAACGGAAATCTCCGGGGCGGATACAACGGAGAAAAGCGTATCTGCGGGTGAGGAAATCCCGCGGCAAACCCGCTTTATTCTTCCGAAAGCCCGCGGAAGGCCGTCTATCGGATCTTTCAAAACACCGGCACAATTTAATTGCTCCCCAACTTACCACACAGCCACTCTAACGTGTCTATCAAACCATTCCGATCAATTCACATTTGTGCTCGCACTTTAACAACTTCATATCCAAATAAAAAGATTTACCTTGTAACACATCAAAGTCGTACATAATTTTTCAATCTGTTCACACACAATCACACCTCGTTTCCAGCCGCTCATGCCAGACTGCTTTAGGCTGCCCCAAGTCTAAAAGGATCTTAAACGCGAGCAGAAAACTGTCCTCACACTTGACACCAGGACGGTAGAACTCTCTCAAACCACTACCTATTTCTGCGGTCTCTGGATAGGGACAGCCAAAACAGCCAAAACCACTACCAATTTTTGTCCCGCCTTCACGACAACTTTTGGTAGTTGTTTTGATGCATTTTTTCTATGCAAAATTGGTCCAAAACCGCGTACAGGTGCACTGAAAAACTCCCTGTCAAGCGGGATCTGCCCAAGTAGATCCATTGCTCGCTCGACATCGTCCATGCCCAAAATATAATATTGCAAAAACGCAAAGGAGCCGGAGTATACAGCCAGATCTCAAGCTGTGTGCTCTGGTTTCTCATTGCTTAAAACATTCAATATCGCCAAATTTCAATTTTTGGGTGGGTGTTAATTTTCTGGTCTTTTGTGCCGCGGCAGAAAAGTAGAAGTGCTTTCTTACAGTCTCCTTTCCCCCTAAATAAGTAGGCCAGTAATCAGGTGGCCAAAGGGAATTATTCCCCCCCTCATTTTCCATTTATCACAAAAACGCTGCTTATATTTACTGCAATTTGCATAAAATTTATTTTTCTTTTCTGTCAGGGTGTTCAAAGAGAGGGCTTTTTCTACATTTATAGTGGAGAGTTCGTTTTTGAAAATAATTCCTGATTAGAAAGTGAGACTACTTATGCTACACACAAGAACGATTCGGGAAGCAGCGGCTTGGTTCAAAGACCAGGATCCACAGACCTGCCTGACAGAAACCGCCATCCGCACATTGGTACGCAGCGGCCGTGTTCCATGTGTCAGGGTTGGCAAAAAATATCTGGTCACCATTGAAGCGTTGGAAAATTATCTGTCCGGTCAAACAGAGGCCCCAGTGCCATCCGTGGCCCAGCGCAAGAAAGTCTGGAGGGTCGAGTAATGACAGAGAATCAACACAACGAACTGATCACAGTCACAGCAGAGGAACTGATGGACAGGCAGTTTTTCCCCAGGCACAGTGTAATCGATCATTTTCTGCCCACCGGGACCTTCATTCTGTCCGGACAGCCGAAAATCGGCAAATCGTTTCTGATGCTTATGCTTTGCTGGTGCGTGTCAGAAGGAAAGCCCTTTCTTGGGTTTGATACGCGGCAATCCGAGGTCCTCTACCTGACATTGGAGGATACAGATGCCCGTATCCAGGAACGTCTTTCCCGGATGTTCGGTAACACTGACTGGGATGGAAGCAGACTGCACCTGACCTTTCGCACCACACAGAACGGAGAAGGCCTGATCCAACAGCTCCAGAACTTTGTTTTTGAACACCCCGAAACCCGGTTGATCGTCATTGATACGCTTTATCTCGCCAGAGAGGACGGCAACAGCGCAACGTACAGCTATGGATCTGACTACAAAGACATTCGCCCCTTTAAGCTGTTCACAGATGCCTACGATCTGGCTTTGATCCTCGTCCATCACACCAACAAAAAGCCGGATGAAGGCAATCCCTTCAATCAGATCTCCGGCACCAACGGCCTGCTGGGTGCTGCGGATGGAGGCTTCGTTTTATGCGCAGAGCAGGAGAAGCGGTTCCTCCACTGCATCGGCCGGGATCTGCCTATGCAGCATTATGAACTTCATTTTGACCAGGAGACCTGCCTGTGGGAACTGATTCGGTCCTACAACTCCACCGCTGAACTTATACCAGAGCCACTCCTGTATATGATCGACACCATCGTTGAGGATACTTGGCATGGCTCAGCCACCGATCTCTTGGAATCTATCCAGCGGATCAAACCAGATTTTCCCCTACAACCAAACACTTTGACCCGAAAGCTAAACTCTCTGACCAGTCGTTTGGAAAAGGAAAAGGGCATCATCTACCGGTATCGTCGAAGCAGTGAAAAGCGGGTGCTGGAGTTTACCAGAATCTCGGTCGAATGACGATTATGACGGTAATGACGGTCTCTCCCTCTGAGCCATACATCGTCATAATCGTCATTACCGTCACTGGAAACGACGAAAACCAATCATTTGCACCATGCATTAAGAGGGACCGTGTACGAATTCTGACAAACCATTCCGGACAGCCACGTTGAAGATTCATGCGCACAACGTGTGCACATGCAACGTCCCAAACTCCGTTCTGGACAAACTCATTACAATAACCCCTTGTGTTTTTTCGGTGCCCGTTTTATCATAAAGGTGCTGTATCACAAGGCGTTAATCGAAAGGAGAACGCCACCATGGAAAATACACCCAAGAAGAAGTATAAGTATAAAACCAAAGCGATCCAACTGCCGGACGGCACCCGCAAGTTCCTCCGGGCCAAGACACAAGAAGAGCTGGACGAGAAAGTCCTTAAAGCACAGATCCTGGTCAATTCCGGCGTAGATATTTGCAGCGAGGAGACATTTGGCCACTTCGCCCAGATGTGGTACGATATTTACAAGAAACCGTACCTGCGTGAGAGCAGTCTGAACATGATCAAGTTTGTACTCAACCAGCATATCCTCCCCTTTATCGGTGGGTACCGTCTGCGGGATATTTCTCCCATACAGATCCAAGCGATCATGGCTTCCGTGGCTGATAAGAGCAACTCTCTACAATCCAAAATCTTAGTACTGCTGCGAAATATCTTCCGTGCGGCACTGGATAATGGGTTAGTCGCCAAATCTCCCGTCAGCACGATGCTGAAGCCCTCTGGCAAGAGGACACAGGAAAAGGTTGCCCTGACGCCAGAGGAATGCCGGCTGCTCTTAGAGCGTGTGAAGAATCATCGGGCAAAAACCTTCCTCCTGATCGCACTCCATACAGGTATGCGCCGCGGAGAGATCCTGGGTCTCCAATGGAATGACATCGATTTCTCCAAAAAGATGATTCAGGTCAAACACAATGCAGTTCTATCCGAAACCACTACTACTGTCAGTGAAAATCTCAAAACCGCAGCAGGTTCCCGCACGATCCCCTTGACGGAAGAATTGGAATCTTGGCTGATTCAGCGAAAAAAGACATCTCATTCACAGTATGTCATCGCCATGCAGAACCACAAGCCGCTGACGAAATCTTCCTATAAGAGCATGTGGAAGCTGATCGAGCGTGAACTGCCCAACACCCATGTAACGGCCCACATTCTGCGTCACACCTATATTACTCGTCTATTTGAAGCAGGGCTTGATATCAAAGAGGTCCAGTATCTCGCCGGACACAGCACAGTGGATATGACGCTTCGGGTCTATACCCACTACGACCGCCGTTCCCGCGCAGCGCAGACTGCTGAGAAAGTGCGAACCGCTTTGAAGATCTCTTAATTATAGAAAAATTGTTGCAACAGTTGCAACAATCGCCAGTCTGCTCTCCTCCCCGCTTTTTCGTTGCAGAAGCCATTCTTGGTGTCAAAAGCAAAAAGGCGCCAACCCATTGCAGCACAATGGATTGACGGATTTTAAAATTTGCAACACTTTTGCAACAAGCACACGAAAAACGGCCGTATTTTGCCGCAAATCACGGCAAATACAGCCTCCCCCACTTCCCGGATTTCGGGCAGCAAAAAACCCCAAAAGCCTTGCGGCTCAAGGGGTTCATTTGGTGGACGATACAGGACTCGAACCTGTGACCCCCTGCACGTCAAGCAGGTGCTCTAGCCAGCTGAGCTAATCGTCCGAAGCGGAACGTGTATATATTACATGAGTTCCGCCGATTTGTCAAGCCTTTTCTCGTTTTTTCTCAAAAAGTTTTCCAAGGTGCTTTATATCGGCAATTTTTTCCGACAGGCAACTCCCTTTCAGCGCTTATTCCACGTTGAACTGCCGCAGGCCCGCCAGGTCTGTGACCGGCAGAGAGAACGCCAGCGCCTGGGCCTCGGTCTGCATTCCGGCCTTTTCCATAATGGCCTTCATGATGGGCTTCCGGGTCTCCGCCGAGGCGAGAATAAAGATCAGTTCCTTCTCCGACGCCAGCGACACGCCGAAGAATTTCTTCGCCAGCTCCGTTCCGGTCCCCTTTGCGTGGACCGCCGTGCCGCCGGTAGCCCCAGCCGCCCGGGCTGCGTCCATAACCTGATCCGTAGCGCCCTGATTGGCGATCACAACGATCAGCTCGTGGGTCAATTTCTTTTCCATGCGGTCCTCCGCCTCCCCCTGTAACAAATAATTTTTGGCAGACACGCCGCCGATGCTGGACACCGGCACCGCCATCATAACGCCTCGGCCCGGAACATCCAGCCAGAGGTCCTTGGCTGCTTTCCGGAGCAGCCCCTTCCGGCTGGGCAGCATACACAGCAGCACTGCCTTTTCCGTAGCCTCCAGCCCCAGACAGTCTAAAACCTCCGTGGTGGCGGTGCCACGGCCAAGAGCCGTGAGCACCAGCGTTGCCCCCTGTTCCCGGAACCAAGCGGAGAAGTCTCCGCCCCGGCTCCGGTCCGTGATGGTAAGGATCAGATCAGCAGACATATAACTTCCCCCCTTACAGTTCGATGATCTCGTCGTCCGCCGCCGGCATCTCCGGTGCAGGCGCGGCAGGTGCTTCCGCCGCGGCCTTCTTCAGCTTGAGCTGATAGACAAGGCCCAGCAGTTGGATGGTGATAAGCGGCGTCATGGCCACCATGGCCACTACGCCGAAAGCGTCTGTTACCACATTGCCGCCCAGAGTCTCACAGGCCCCCATAGCAAAGGGCAGCAGAAACGTGGCCGTCATGGGACCAGAGGCCACGCCGCCGGAGTCGAAGGCGATGGCAGTGAAGATCTTCGGCACCACGAAGGATAAGCCGATGGCGCACAGGTATCCCGGCACCAGCAGGGCAAAAATAGAAACGCACGTCAGGACACGCAGCATGGCGAGACCAATGGACACCGCCACGCCGATGGACAGGCTGGTGCTCATAGCCTTGCCGGGGATAGCCCCGGAGGTCAGCTCCTCCACCTGCCGGTTCAGCACATGGACGGCAGGCTCCGCCTGCACGATGAACCAGCCCATCAGCATACCGATGGGGATCAGGACCCAGCTTTGCTCCAAAGCCGCGATCTGGCGGCCCAAATAGCTGCCGGCGGGTAAAAAGCCCACATTCACACCGGTCATAAACAGAACCAAACCGATATAAGTATACAGGAGTCCCACAGTGATTTTCAACACATTTTTTCGAGACAAATGCAGAGACGTCACCTGAAACACGGCGAAAAAGGCCGCAATAGGCGCCAGCGCCGCCCCCATTTCCTTCGCATAGACTGGAAGGCCTTGGGCGAACAGCCGCCACAGTTCCCGGCTGTCCCCGGCCTCCGGCACTACGGAGGGCACATAGCTTCCCGCTGCCGGGTATGCCAGTGCCAGCGTCAGCACCGCCAACACCGGCCCCACAGAGCACAGCGCCACCAGACCGAAGCTGTCCTCGCCGGCCTTGCCGTCACTTCGGGTGGAGGACACGCCCAAGCCCAGCGCCATGATGAAAGGCACGGTCATAGGCCCGGTGGTCACACCGCCGGAGTCAAAGGCCACCGCCAGAAAATCCTTGGGGGCAAAGGCCGCCAAGGTGAAGATCACGATGTAGGACGCGATGAGCAGGCCGTTCAACGGGATCTGAAACAGGATACGCAGCAGTGCTATCACCAGAAAGATCCCCACGCCCACGGCCACCGCCCCGATTAGGACAGCGTTGGGGATCCCCGGCACCTGCCCCGCCAAAACCTGAAGATCCGGTTCAGAAATGGTGACGATGATGCCGATGAGCAAGCTGACACACACCACCACCCACAGCTTCCGGGATTTGGTCATCTGTGCGCCCACCCGCTCACCAATGGGGAGCATGGCGGTATCCGCACCCAGAGTAAACAAGCCCATACCCACGATCAGCAGCACGGCGCCTACCAAGAACGCCAGCAGCACGTCCGTTGGGACCGGAGCCGCGGTAAAACACAAGATCAGCACGATCAGGGTAATGGGCACCACGGAGGCCAGCGCCTCCCTCACCTTTTCACCCAATATCGTTTTCGTCTGGCCGATCCGGTCCCGCCACTTCTTCCGCAGTCCTGCAAACAAACGCACCGCCTCCTTCTCTGATGATCACTTGATGGATTTATCATACCATTTTTCACCTTAGCATCGCAACTTTTTGTCGGAATCTTTTCAAATTATTAACAATATATGTGAAAAGTGCTGTGCACGCCCTTGTTATTCCGCAAAAACTGCCCGGCTGTTGCCGGGCAGTTCCCTACTTGCTTCGTTCCTCCAGCGTTTTTGCCAGCTCTGCCGCGAACAGGCGGGCGGCCAGCTCCGCCTCCTCCGGGGCGTTTCCGGCTGTTCCCACCTCCACCAGCAGAGAACCTGTGGTGGCGTGTTGATTGTACCGGGAATTCCGCAGAAGCAGAGGCCGCATCAGCGTGGGATAGTCCGTCAGCGCCTGCTCCTGCACCGCCACCGCCAGCCGCAGATTCTCCATCCAGTCGGGATGGCTCAGTCCGCCGCCGTCGCTACCCATGATGAGGGAGAGCTGCGCCGCCGTCCCCTGTCCCTCGATCTCCGACACCACTTTCACCTGACTGCCGTCGGACGCCTCGATAGCGTCCCGGTGGACATCCAGCACGAAGCGGATGGACGGATATTCCTTCAAATACCGGTCGATCCCCGCCAGAGACCGGTCATAAGCCCCGGCGTACTCCGGATAGTCATACAGGGTCCGGTCATGGAGCACGGAGATCCCCGCCTGAGCAAATACCTCTGCCATGGCGTCCCCCATGCGAACCACATTGTACCGGGAGTCCGTGGTGCGGTGGTCCCCGGACCAGACGATGCCGTCATCCACCGCCGGGGTATAGCCCTCGCTGCCGTGGCTGTGCAGAATCAGGATCTGCGGCGCTTCGCCGGTCAGCTCCGCCGCGAAGGGCTTCAGCAGCTCCTCGTTGGAGAGGGTATATTGGGTGGTGTTTCGGATGTAGACCTTCCCGCAGACGGTATAGCCGCTGGGGTCTGTGGGGATCAGGGTCTTTGCCGTCACGCCGTTGTCTGCCCCAGCTGTCACCGGAGCGGGCTGGGACTCCTCCCGCACCGGCTGGGTCACAGGGGCGGGGCGTTCGTCCTCCGGTTCCTCCGCCGCCTGACGCCGCAGGTCGGAGATCTCCCCGCGGGCGGAAAGCAAGATTGGCGCCTGACTCAGCATCAGCACGGACGGCGCCGAAAGGCCGTCCCTCTGCCCCATGTCCCCTAACTGCCACTGGAGCAGCGCCAGTGGCAATTCCCTCTTCACGGCCATCCACGCTCCGGCGGCGTCAACGCTGCCCGCCGTGGCATAGACGGTCCACAGTGTCACACCCGCCAGCAGCAGCGCGCCCAACCGCTGAGAGAGCCTTGCAAACCTCTTTCGTTCCATTTGCTTCACCTCTTGGGACAACCTTATGCGCCACAAATCAAAAAAATGACCATCCAATGAAAAAACGCCCGACACATTTGTGCCGGACGTTCCTCTATCTCAATACCATTTATCCAAATTCATTCCGCGAGGCTTCGCATCAGGGCGATCTCTTTGGCATAGCCGGGCAGCTCATTGGGTGTTTCCAGGCAGAAGGGCAGATTTTTCAGCGCCGGATGATTCACCACCCGGGCCAGCGCCTCCTGTCCAATGCAGCCCTCCCCGATCCGGGCGTGGCGGTCCTTGTGGGCGCCGCAGAGATTCAGACTGTCATTCAAATGAATGGCCCGCAGCCGCTCCAGTCCGATGGCCCGGTCAAATTCCGTCAAAACGCCGTCCAGATCGTTAATGATGTCATACCCGGCGTCGGAAACGTGGCAGGTGTCCAGACAGACGCCCATCTTCCCCGTCAGCTCCACCCGATCCAGAATCTCCCTCAGTTCCTCAAAGCGTCCGCCTACCTCGCTGCCCTTCCCGGCCATGGTCTCCAGCAATACCGTTGTAGACTGTTCCGGGGTCAGGATGGCGTTGAGTCCTTCCGCGATATAGGTGATCCCGGCTTCGATCCCCTGTCCCACATGGCTGCCGGGGTGGAAATTGTAAAGCTGCCCCGGTATGTGCTCCATACGGCGCAGATCGTCCGCCATGGTGTCCCGTGCGAAAAGACGGTTTTGTTCCTCCGCGCCGCAGAGATTCAGGGTGTACGGGGCATGGGCGATGATCGGTGCGAAGCAGTGATCCTTCATGAGCGCCACCAGCGCCGCCGCGTCCGCAGGGTCCAGTTCCTTGGCCTTGCTCCCCCTGGGATTCCGGGTGAAAAACTGAAAGGTGTCCGCCCCCAGTTCCAACGCCTGCCGGCCCATAGCCAGAAAGCCCTTGGAGGATGATAAATGACAGCCGATGTGCAGCATAGAAACCTCCTGAAAAATAGTTTCTTCATTATAGCACACCGGCTGCCGCCTGTCACGGGTCTTATTTACGGAGTCTCCGCTTCTATCTCACCGTCCTGCGGCGTATCGGACAGAAACAGTTCCTCCGCCTGCCGCTGAACGGCGATCAGATCCTCCCGGAGCTGTCGGAGCGTTTCTTCGGTATCTGTCAATGCGTTGAACAGAAGCAGGTATTCTTTCGTCAGTGTATGGTTCATATAGTATCCTTTCTTTTCCGAATGAATTGCAATTTCGGAATACGGCTCTATCATACAAAATTTCCGGCTGCTTTTTTGTCGGATTTTGTCGAAGAGATATATTTTTTTGTCATCAAAGGGTATTATTTTCCCAAGCAAGCGGAATCTTGTCCCAAAAAGCGGTTGCAGGTCCAGATGTCGGATGCTATGATAAAAAGGCAAATGATCGTGCAAGGAGGCACTTATGAGTCCTGCGTCTACCGAACAATTCCTTTTGGAACAATATGCCAGGCATCCCGCGTCCCAGCTTCAGGATCTGCGCAAAGCCCTCTATCAAAGCGTCTTTGGCTGCGGACATCTGATCACGGACACCTCCGCCGCCGCAGAGGGTATCCGGAGGGAGGCTGCGGAAGCCGGACCGTGCAGCCGGGAGATTGAAGCGCTGGACGGTCCCTGGTCCCGGGTGCAGCTGGGCGTTCTGGCAGACGGCCTGACCCCCGAAACACTATCTCGCATGTTTGCCCGGTCTGCCGCTATGCCCCATGGGGATGCGGATGCCTTGCAGGAAAAGCTGACGGTCCTGCGGCGGCTGATCCACTCCGGCGCTCTGCCCTATTCTCCGGCAGAGGCCGATGCGGAGCTGGATGACTGGCGAAAAAACGGTTTTCCCGCCTGCCGCCACTCCGAGGAATACCGGGCCGCCTACCGTCCAGCTTACCGGGTGCTGCACCGCACTTATGTCCGCCTGCTGCCGCTTCTGGCGGCCATTGACCGGGCCTTGGCGGAAAACCCTCGGGTCCTGCTGGCCATTGAGGGCGGCGCCGCCAGCGGCAAAAGCACTCTGGCAGATCTGCTGACGGCGATTTATCCCGATACGGCGCTGTTCCATGCCGACGATTTCTTCCTCCGTCCGGAGCAGCGGACCGCCGTGCGCTACGCCCAGCCCGGCGGCAATCTGGACCGGGAGCGGTTGGAATCGGAGATTCTGATTTCTATCAGTCGGAACAAAGCCGCCGTTTACCGTCCCTTCAACTGCCGCACCCTGTCCCTCCGGGAGCCGGTGACCGTCCTGCCGGGGCGGCTGAATATCGTGGAAGGCAGCTACAGCTTTCACCCGGAATTGGCCCGTTATTACGATCTGTCCGTCTTTTTGGACATTTCCCCGGAAACCCAGCGGAGCCGGATACTGGACCGCAACGGTCCGGAGTGGGGTCAGCAGTTTTTTGACCGCTGGATCCCTCTGGAGCAGACTTATTTTCACGAAACAGACACCCGGGGCCGCTGCACACTGACCCTGAGCGAGGAGGCATTATGAAGCTTGTTGTAATCGATGGCCAGAGCGGCCGCACAGGGGCGCTGCTGGTAGAACGGGTCCGCGCCGCAGAACTTCCCTTGGAACTGTTGGCGGTAGGCACCAATGCCATCGCCACTGCCGCCATGATGAAGGCTGGAGCCCAGCGGGGCGCTACTGGAGAAAACCCGGTTCTGGTGGCCTGCCGGGACGCGGACATCATCGCCGGACCCATCGGCATCCTGATGGCGGACGCCCTCATGGGGGAGATCACCTCTGCTATGGCGGTGGCCGTGGGCCAGAGCCGGGCCCAGAAGGTACTGCTGCCGGTGAATTCCAACTGCGGCAAGATCGTGGTCGGCGTCCGGGACCTGACCTTCTCCCAGATCATGGATGAGGCGGTGGAGGTCCTGCGGGAACTGTGCGGTCTGTCCGCCCAGCCACTTTGAACGAAAAACGCAAAAAAGTGCCTGAGATTTGAAATCTCAGGCACTTTTTCATCTTTTATACACCGCCGAACCGGAACACCACGCCTACCGCTGCAGAAAGGCCGATGAACACAATGGGATGCCACTTTTTCGTAAGCTTCACCCAGTTAGTCAGCACCAGCAGCACCGCCGCCAGCGCCAGACCCATCCAGCTTACCGTACCGTCCCAGGAAAACCGCATAAAAAGAGAATCCGGGACTGCAGTGCTGGTGACGCGCAGAAGCACCTGCAAAACAACGCCGGCACAAGCCGCACCGATCAGGCCGCTGGAGGCGGGCCGCAGGCCGTAAAAGGCGTTCTCCACATAGTTACTGTTCCTGAACTTGGTCAGCATGGCCGCCACGATCAAGATGACGATGATAGAGGGCGTCACCTCACCGATGGTGGCGATGACCGCTCCGGGAATGCCCGCCACGGTGAAGCCCACATAGGTGGCCATGTTGATGCCGATGGGGCCGGGAGTGGACTCGGAAACCGCCAGCATATTCATCAGGTCCGTCTGGCTGTACCAGCCAGTGGCAAGGCCGATGTTTTTCAGGAAGGGCACGGTGGCCATACCGCCGCCCACGGCGAACAGCCCCGTCTTGAAAAATTCCCAGAAAAGACGCAGATAGGTCATTTCGCAGCCCTCCCTTCCAGGTTTTTCAGCAAAATCCCCGCCACAGCGGAGACCACCACAAACCACACCGGAGAAATATGCAGGAACAAGCTTCCCGCCATGACGATCAGGAAAATGGCCGCCGTCCGCTTATCCACCACAGATTTTTTCAGCAGCTTCAGCACGGCGTTGAAGATCAGGACACACACGCATACCTGGATCCCGGCAAAGGCGTTCTGTACCCAGGCCAAATGGGAGAAATTCGTGATCAATCCCGCCAGGATCGAAATAATGATCAAAGAAGGAAACACCACGCCCAGCGTGGCCACGATGCCTCCTAACCAGCCCCGGTGCTTCTGACCGATAAAGGTGGCTGTGTTGACGGCGATGACGCCGGGGGTGCACTGGCCGATGGCGAAGTAATCCATCAGTTCCTCCTCTGTAGCCCAGCCCTTATGCTCCACCACCTCCCGCTGGAGAATGGGCAGCATGGCATATCCTCCGCCGAAGGTCATCACGCCCACCTTGGCAAAGGTTCCGAACAAATCCAGATATTCGTTCATTCAGTTCTCCTCTTTCCAACATCAAATCGGAATTTTATTATACTCTTTCTGAGCAAAAAAACAAGCCCGGCCCCCATGTGATACTTCACAAAGGGACCGGGACAAGGAAGGCCGAAAATCAGGGAAGCTGAATATGCGTCCGCTTCAGGGACCGCCGCAGAGCCACGCACAGCGGGGGCGCCAGAATGATGGCCACCGCGCCGTTGAACAGGGAAGCGGGGATCTTCAGAGGCAGAGCCGCCGCCGCCACGGAAGCGGTGAGACCACCCATCAGCAGGCCGTCATACGCAAAGGACTTGAAGAAATAGAGAATGTAGTAAGCCACACAGCCCAGAGCCGCGGAGACGGTGCAGCGCCCGTAAGCAGGCGTCTCCCGGTCCTTCATGGCCAGACCGGCTACCATACCCATAACGCCCTTGGTGAGAAAGGTGATCCAGCACTCCGGAGCGTAGGCCGGGTTGGTCAGGTCATAGATGGCGGAGCCCAAGCCGGAGGCAAAACCGCCCACAGGCCCCAGCAGCAAGCCGGACAGGCAGCACATGATGTTGGCCAGAGTAAAGGAGGTGCGGCCGCCGATGGCGATGGGCATGGTGATTCGCAGATAGTTGCTGACAAACACCAGCGCCGTCATCATGCCCAGCATGGTCAGCTTATTGACATTCTTCTCATTCCGATTCATAAAAAGCACTCCTAAGTTGTTTGTTGAAGCTATCATAGCATGTAATTGACTTTGTGGCAAATGCCAGTTCTTATAAATTTGATAAGGTCAGTTTTGACAAGAGCAGTCCCGCGGCTTTTGGGCCGCGGGACTGCTTTGCTTCACTGTTTATGCCTTGGGTTCTTCGGACTCGAACACGGTCTTGGCGCTGGCCGCCAGACCCGCCAAGCCCTGCAATTCACTGGGGATAATGATCTTGGTAGCCTTGCCGTCCGCCACCTTGGTCATGGTCTCCAACGCCTTCAGTTTCACCACCTGATCGTTGGGCGCAGCCTCGTTCAGCAGCTTCAGGGCATCCGCCGTGGCCTGCTGGACCTTCATAATGGCCTCGCTCTCTGCCTCGGCCGCCAGGATCTTAGCGGTCTTTTCCGCCTCGGCCTCCATGATCTTTGCCTGCTTGGCGGCGTCGGCCCGCAGGATGGCAGACTGCTTCTCGCCCTCCGCCACCAGGATCTGACTCTGCTTCTGGCCCTCGGCCTGAAGGATGGATTCACGGCGCTCCCGCTCCGCCTTCATCTGCTTTTCCATGGCGTTCTGGATCTCTTTGGGCGGGATGATGTTTTTCAGCTCCACCCGGTTAACTTTGATGCCCCAGGGGTCCGTGGCCTCGTCCAGAATGGAGCGCATCCGGGAGTTGATGGTATCACGGCTGGTAAGGGACTGGTCCAGTTCCATATCGCCGATGATGTTTCGCAGGGTAGTGGCCGTCAGATTCTCGATGGCGTTCATGGGGTGCTCCACACCGTAGGTGTAGAGCTTGGGATCGGTGATCTGGAAGTAGATGACCGTGTCGATCTGCATGGTGACGTTATCCTTGGTGATCACAGGCTGGGGGGCAAAGTCCGCCACCTGCTCCTTCAAGCTCACCTTTTTGGCAACGCGCTCGATAAAAGGCACCTTCAGATGCAGTCCCACATTCCAAACGGTGCGGAACGCGCCCAGCCGCTCCACCACATAGGCCCGGGACTGCTGAACAATGACGATATTGCTGACAACCAAAATCAGGAGCAGCGCAACGAGGATAGGAACAATGATCCACTTCATAATGAGTACCTCCACTTTTACAACGGTTTCCAAAGGGCTTGCTGGTTGGCTTCATCTTACCTTATTTTAACCGTCAGCGCAAGCGTCATTTCCGCTTTCGCTCCAAATTGCAAAAAGAAAGAGAAACGCGGACAGTCCAATGGACTGTCCGCGCTCCCCTTTCCAAAACAGAAAGCATGTATAAGAGAAGAGAAAATGGAAATTTACTTTGCAGCAGCCTTCTTCTTGCCGGTGATAGCGTCCATGAAGACAGCGATAGCGCCGTCGCCAGTGACGTTGCAAGCAGTACCGAAGCTATCCTGGGCGATGTACAGAGCGATCATCAAGCCGCACATGGTCTCATCGAAGCCCAGCATGGACTGCAGGATACCCAGAGCAGCCATGACAGCGCCGCCGGGGACGCCGGGGGCAGCAACCATGGTCACGCCTAGCATCAGAATGAAGGGGAACATCTTGCCGAAGCCGATGGACTGATTGGTCATCACCATAACAGCCATAGCGCAGCTGGTCAGGGTGATGGTGGAACCAGACAGGTGAATGGTAGCGCACAGGGGGCACACGAACTCGGCCATACCGTCAGAGACACCGTTATTCTTGGTGCACTGGGTGGTAACAGGGATAGTAGCGGCAGAGGACTGGGTGCCGATAGCGGTGGTGTAAGCGGGCAGCATGTTCTTGATCAGAGCGAAGGGATTCTTCTTGGCAGCGCTGCCGGCCACGGTGTACTGGAACACGATGATGACCCAGTGCAGAACGAGGATCATAGCGAACACCTTGATGAAGGAGCCCATGATCTCCACGATGGTACCGGCATAAGCCAGCTTAGCGAAGATACCGTACACATGGAAGGGCAGCAGGGGGATGACGATGTTGCTGACCAGCTTGTCGATGATCTCAGCAAACTCGTTCATCACGGTCTTCATGGTGTTGCCCTTGATGACAGCCATGCCCAGGCCCAGGATGAAGGCCATCAGCAGAGCGGTCATAACGCCCATGATGGGAGGCATCTCAATATTGAAGTAACCAGCCAGAACGGTCTCCTCAGCGTTGGCGGCGTTCTCCATGAACATGCCAGCGTGGACCATGTGGGGATACAGCAGGGAGGCCACAACGAAGGCCAAAGTGCCAGAGATGATGGTGGAGCCGTAAGCCACACCGGTGGTAGCGGCCAGGGTCTTACCAGCGCCGGCGCCCAGGTCAGCAATACCGGGGGCGACGAAGCCAATGATGATCAGAGGGATCACGAAGTTCAGGAAGTTGCCGAAGATGCTGTTGTAGGTAGCGCCGATGCGGATGATGACCTCACCGAAGGCACCCATACCGGGGGTCACGAAACCGACCACGATACCGAGTACGATGGCGATGACCAGTTTGAGCAACAGGCTCATCTTTTTCTTTTCTTTCATTTCTCTCGTCCGTGTGATCTCACACGGACATCCTCCTTTTCTGATTTTCCTTTTTTCTCTTCTTTTATATCCAGCTGCTGCCGCTTACGCGTCCAGCAGAGAATATCCCTTTGCAGTCAGCTCATCCTTGATCTTCTGCACGTGATCGGCGTTCCGGGTCTCCAGAACCATGGACACCACGCATGCGTTGACCTCGGAGTTCACATCCTCACGCTCGTGATGGATGCGGACCACGTTGGCGCCGGTGCCGCCGACAACGTTCAGCAGGTTGGCCAAGCTGCCGGCACGGTCAGCCAGCTTGGTGGTGATGGTAGCGAGACGGCCGCCGTAGGTCAGGCCGCGGGTGATGACGCGGGACAGGGTGGTCACGTCCACGTTGCCGCCGGAAACCACGCACACAGTCTTCTTGGTGGTGTCGACCTTGCCGGACATGCAGGCAGCCACGGGAGTAGCGCCAGCGCCCTCGGCAACAGTCTTCTGGACCTCCAGCAGAGCCAGGATGGCAGCGGCGATCTCGTCCTCGCTGACGGTGACGATCTCGTCCACATACTTCTGGCACATCTCGAAGGTCAGGCTGCCGGGAGTCAGCACATGGATGCCGTCAGCCAGGGTCGCGGCATCGGGCACAGTGGTGACCTTACCAGCCTGACGGGAAGCATACATGGAAGCCACAACGCCGGCCTGCACGCCGATGACCTTGCAGGAGGGCTTGAGCTGCTTGATGGCGAAAGCCACACCGGAGATCAGACCGCCGCCGCCGATGGGGACCACGACCTGCTCCACTTCGGGGAGCTGCTCCAGGATCTCCAGACCGATGGTGCCCTGACCGGCAATGACATACGGATCGTTGAAGGGATGTGCGAAGGTGTAGCCGTGCTCCTTGGAGAGACGTTCGGCCTCGCGGGCGGCGTCATCGTAAACGCCGGGGACCAGAACCACTTCAGCGCCGTAGTTGCGGGTGGCCTCCACCTTGGAGATGGGAGCGCCCTCGGGCATGCAGATCACGGACTTGATGCCCAGCTTCGTGGCGGACAGAGCAATGCCCTGAGCATGGTTGCCGGCGGAGCAGGCGATGACGCCGTGAGAAGCTTCCTCCGGAGTCAGGGAACGGATCTTGTTGTAGGCGCCGCGGATCTTGAAAGCGCCGGTGAGCTGCAGGTTCTCAGACTTGATGTAAATGTTTTCGCCCAGCCGATTGGCATTTTCCAGCGGAGTCTTGCGGGCAATGCCCTTCAGAGACTCCTGGGCTTCCTGAATCATCTGTAAAGTTACCATAATAATCCCCCTATTTGTCTATGATTCAAAAACCGCAATTAACTATACTGTCATTGTATGACGGACAGCGTTTGTTTTCAATACACATTTCCGCCAAATGTTCTTTCAATAAACACGCATTTTGCACAATATTGGCCTGATTATGGCCCTTTTTGGTTTCATTTTTGGCAAGAATGGCGTTCACTGGCGGACATCTGTGCATCATATCAAAAAACAGGGAGGAAAATTCAAGTTACATCGTGCACTTTTTCAAATGCACTTTCTTGATAATGCAGGGAGAATTAGCGGGATTTTAAGGCGGCCGAGCCATCGGCACAGCTGACTGCCGGACAACTCAAGTATGACTGATCCATTATATCAAAAAAACGGCACACTTATGTGTGCCGTTTTTCTGGTGACCCGGCGGGGATTCGAACCCCGGACCCACTGCTTAAAAGGCAGTTGCTCTGCCGACTGAGCTACCGGATCAGAGTAAAACACTTATTACCTATAAATCACTGGCCGAGAGGCCGTATTCATGGTCAATGGCAGGGACGGCTGGACTCGAACCAGCGAATGAGGGAGTCAAAGTCCCTTGCCTTACCACTTGGCTACGCCCCTAAGTGGAAAAAAGAAGGGACCGGGGATACCCCGGCCCCCTCATGTCTGGGGTGGGTGATGGGACTCGAACCCACAACACCTGGAACCACAATCCAGTGCTCTGCCAATTGAACTACACCCACCACATATAAAAACCGATCAAGCCGACGCCGCCCAGAGAGCTGGTACGCCAGGAGGGACTCGAACCCCCGGCCCACTGCTTAGAAGGCAGTTGCTCTATCCAGCTGAGCTACTGGCGCAAATCTGGAGCAGGTGACGGGAATCGAACCCGCATCCCCAGCTTGGAAGGCTGGTGCCCTGACCATTGTGCTACACCTGCATTGCCCTCCGAGTAAATCGTCAGCTTGGTAAGGATACCACGGAAAGGCTTGATTGTCAAGCACTTGACGGCAATTTCTTGTGATATTTGAAAGAATTATTCAGCCAGAGAAACAATAAGCCGTGCTTATAGGGTGGATGGAGGACATTACACACAGCGTTTCATTCGGCTGCCATCGGCTATCCCAGGCTGTGTTTGGTTGCCAAAAGTTGCCACGAGAAGCGCTGTATTCCGCGAATTTTAAGTTTACATAATTTTCGCCATAAGGCAGAGCAGGAAAAACACTTGCGTCACAGCTTTTAGCGCACCGAAACTGTTTGAAGGGACCAGCCGCAGTCCACGATCCCCCGTCTCTCTTTCGCAGACATCTGTTTTTGTTACGAGCAACAGTAAAGTATGCTATACTACATTATTATATTATATCGGATAAGACATCCGCAGCCACGGTATTCTTTTGGAAGGGGTGGGGCTGATATGAAAAAGAGGATCGTTCTGTGTCTGCTGGCGCTGGCGCTGCTGTCCGCGATGACAGGGTGCGGAAAGGAAAAGGACGCAGACCCGCTGACCGTGACGCTGTGGCATGTCTATGGCGGCGAGGTGGATTCCCCGCTGAATAGTTTGATTGAGCAGTTCAACAACACCATCGGCGCGGAACAGAACATCCGGGTAAAGGTAGAGCTGGTCAGCAACAGCGGCAGCATTCATAAAAGCGTGCTGGCCGCCGCCAACAGTGACCCAGGCGCCCCTTCCCTGCCGGATATGTTCGTGTCCTACCCCAAAACGGTGCTGGCTCTCCCGGATCAGGACATGATCGTGGACTACCGGGACTATTTCAGTCCGGAGGAACTGGAAACATTTATCCCCGCCTTTGTGGAGGAGGGACAGATCGGCGGGCGGCAGGCCATTCTGCCCCTGGCCAAATCCACTGAGGTACTGTTCGTCAACCGGACGCTGTTTGACCGCTGGGCAGCCACCTCCGGGGCCAGTTATGACGATCTGACCACCTGGGAAGGCATCTACGCCTTAGCGGAGCGGTATGCCGCGGATACTGGGAAGTGCTTTCTTGTCAACGACTATCACTTCAACTACTTTCAGGTAGGGGTGGAGTCGCTGGGGGAGAATTTTTTCCAAAATGACGGTGTCCGCTTCGGCCCAGCCTTTGAGTGGGCATGGGAGCCTTACGCCCACGCGGCGCTGGAGGGCGGTGTGTGGTTACAGGACGGCTACGCCACGGAATCTCTCCGCACCGGCGATACCATTGTCTCCGTAGCGTCCTCTGCCAGTGTACTCTATTACTCCGACACGGTGACTTACCCTGACAACACCTCGGAGCAGGTGTCTATCATCTCCATGCCCTACCCGGTGTTTGACGGCGGCGAAAAACTTGTCATGCAGTGGGGCGTGGGAATGTGCACGACAAAATCCACCCCGGAGCGGGAAAAAGCGTGTATTACCTTTCTTAAATGGCTGACGTCGCCGGAGCGAAACGTGGAATTTGTCACCAGCCTCGGCTATATGCCGGTGACGCAGGAGGCATTTGATGCCTACCTTCCCGCCGCTGTGGAGCAGCTCAGCAACCCCATGTATGTCTCTCTGTATGAGACCTATCTCAAGATGCAGGAATCCTACACCTTCTATTACGCGCCGCAGATGGAGAACTATCTGGATCTGGAAACACGGTTTGAAAATCTGTCCCGGCTGAAGCTGATGGCTGGCCGTGCCCAATATCAGAAGGGCTCCGGTACGGCGGAGGAGTTGGTTTGGGACACGCTGGACAGCTTCAAGCTGGACTATGGTACATAAGCGGGGGAAAGCAAATGCGGTCGATCAGGGAAGCAATTCAAAAAAAGCGTGCAGCCGGTCCCAGTATGGGGCTGCGGCTGCTGCTGTACCGGTTCACCATGGTGCTGCTGATGGCGGCGATTTTGTCTACCCTGATGGCCACTGGCGTGTTGTCCCATCCCGCGCATCTGCTGTCCGGAACGCTGGATATTCAGCAGAGGAACACCTACGCCGCTCTGGACTCCCAAATGGACGCACTAACAGCGCAAAGCATGGCTATGTCGGAAAAACTGGGAAAGGAACTGGACGCCTTTCTTGCCGCCAAGGGCATCGCCATTGATGAACTGAACAACGATCCGGATACCATTGCGGAGTTGGAAAAGCGCCTGTATACGCCTTTAAGCAACACTCTGGGCGCAGCCTCGTGCAGTGGGATCTTCTTCGGTCTGAACGTCACCGCCAACACCTCTCTGCCAAATGCAGAGGATTTCCGGGCGGGGTTATACCTCCGCTATTCCGGCTTACAGCCAACGGTGGCCTCCGAGCAGGATGTGATCTGCTTCCGGGGTGCGGCGGAAACGGCCCGGAGCTTGCAGCTTCAAATGCACAACCGCTGGAATCCGGAGCTGAACGCCGCTCTGATCCCCGGCAGCGATCAGGTCACCGCCTATCAGGGGGCCCGACTGGCAGATGGCTGCCTGTGGACAAAACGCACAGAGCTGCCGGACACTTGGGAGCAGGTCATGCTGCTGTGCGTACCCATTTTGGATGGCGGCGGTACCGTAAGGGGCTTTTGCGGTGCGGAGATCAGCGATCTTTATTTCAGTCTTTCCCATAATACAGTCCCCAGCGCCTTCGGCAATATGCTGACGCTGGCAGCCCCCATAGACGGCGACAGCCTGCTTCTCTCCGGGGCCATGCTGGGTGCCACTGACGGCTCCCGCCTGACGGCCAACGGCATTCTGCACATCAGCGACGGAAAATACTACACCACTTACAGCGATGGGAAGAACACCTATCTGGGGCGGCACCAGCTTCTGGATGCTGCCACGTGGGACGGCATCCCCCCTGCCGCTGTGACGCTGGTGCCGGACGGGACCTTCCGCAGCTATGAAAAGGGGTCCCAGATCGCATGGTTCTTAGGAGCGGTTCTCTTTCTGCTGGCCATGCTGGTGGTGGCAACGGTGCTGTCCCGCCAATTCGTAAAGCCCATCAACAAAAGTCTGGCGGCAGTCCGGGGCGGTGCAGAGATGGTCGCTTCCGGTATCCCGGAGATCGACGAGTTGCTTGCCGCCATCCGTGATCGGCCAACGGGAACGCTGCCGCCGGATGTGGAGGCACGGCTGCGGGGCTTTGCAGAGCGGGCCAGTACGCTGACCGGCACGGAACGTACCATCCTGCAATATTATATGGACGGCTATACCGTTAAGGATATCCCAGAGCTGGCGTGTATCAGCGCCAGTACGGTCAAGAGCCACAACCGTAACCTCTACCGCAAGCTGGAGGTGGACTCCTTTGACGAGCTGAAGGTATATATCGAGCTGTTTGCAAGCTGCGGCCGCAGCAGCGAACTGCTGAACAAGTAAATATTTTAATGAGCAGAGTGCACAATCCGATTTGCAGCGGGTTGTGCACTCTGTCTGCGCCTAAGGGTGATCTTTGAGTTTCCAGGCAAAATTCACCCTTATCGAGGAGATCCCAAAACCTACTATAACTGTTTGGATCAACTATGCAAACGCGTAAAAAATGTGAAGGAGCAGACCGCAGGTACGGTCTTGCACACCGACCAAGGCGCAGTCTACTCCTCCAGAGCTTTCTCAAGGACTCATTCTAATTATAACATAATTCGCTCAATGTCAAGAGCCGGAACACCTACGGACAACCCAATTATCGAATCTCTAAACGGATGGATGAAGGCCGAATTGATTCTGGATTTTGGTATCAGTAAAGTTTCCAACCTCAAAAAGACACTAGATCAATATGTCCTATACTTTAACTCCGAACGTTTTGCCGCTGCCTTGGATTACAAAACCCCAATCCAGTACAAAACTGAATTGGGATTCTGATGCTATGACTTTTTATTCGTGTCTACTTTTACTTGACAGATACACTTCGTAAAGAAGCCTCCCCCTTTTGGTTTTTCACATTCCATTCGTTATCCTGTTAAACAAGACAGAGCGGCTGCAAACCGAGATTTGCAGCCGCTCTCAGCGTGTCGAAAAGGTTTTCCGCCCCGCTGACCCTATTTTCCGAACTTTATAAAAGTTCTGAAAATGTTTGATTTCAATGGCGCAGGACACCCTTCTTGGGTTTCCCGCGCACACCCTTCCTTTCCATCGAGGGAAAATTACCTCTTTATCGGCAAAACCAGATCGGCTGCAAACCTCGGTTTGCAGCCGATCTGTCTTAATAATAAGCATAATAAGCATAATAAGCATCTGAACGTCTGTGTTTGAGGTGTTTTACGCCTTGGATTCGTCAATGTAGCTGTACAGAGTGTACTTGGAGATGCCGAAGAACTTGCATACCCGGTCGCCGCTCTTGGTGATGAGGAAGGCTCCGGTCTCATTGAGAAACTGCACCGCCTTGACCTTATCCTCCTTGTTCATCAGGGCCACTGGCTTACCAACCACCTTCACGCTCTGCTCGATCAGCTCATCCAGCAGGTCAGAGACATTCCGGGCAATCGGCTCCGGCTCCTTCTCGTCCTTTTCAGTGGCGGTAAACTGCTTGATCGCATTCTCCATGGCCAGCATCAGGGTGATATCGTAGTTGATGCCGAAGATGCCAATGGGGGCACCGTCGTCATCTCGGATGTAGATGGTGGTGGATTTCAGGATCTTCCCATCCTTGGTCCGGGTCAGATAGGACAGGTGATCGTGGAGCTGTTCGGGGTTCCCCCGCAGGGCTTCCAGAACCACATGGGAGGGCCCGTCCCCCGCCTTGCGTCCGGTGACGTGTCCGTTTTCAATGGCAACGATGGACCGTTCCGGGTCATTGGTGGCAAGATCGTGGACTACCACCTCGCAGTTGGGGCCGAATTGACTGGCGATCCCCTTTGCCAGCGTCAAGAGAAATTGCAGCGTAGATGCATTCGGCACGTAAATGCCCTCCTTTTCCGGTCCGCAGCAGAAACGCCCCAAAAAGAACAGGGCAAACTATGGAATACACGGTCTGATCCGTTGCCGCTGACAGGCCTGCCATGATTATTCCATTATTGTATCATAATTTTAATGAGTT
>ENA-UEQW01001128-UEQW01001128.1-human-gut-metagenome-genome-assembly--contig:-NODE-1128-length-22933-cov-25.155320_pt1 | contig 22933 bp, 35 predicted proteins | sample MGYA00242947_ERZ507947 | MGnify/ENA primary metagenome ERZ507947 (study PRJEB26167, sample SAMN06115421) | human gut metagenome | host: Homo sapiens | place: China:Guizhou | collected 2015-03-17... | reverse complement strand
TTACAAGTTCGTCCAGAGAAAAACCGGTTTCCGATTGACAAAACGACAAGTCCATGCTAATTTTACCCTGCATCTGCGTTTCCTTTATGTTGGATTCTGAGCAAACTCAAAATAAAGGACAGATGTACCTCTGTCAAACAACACGTTCCATCACAAAATTTGGGACATCATCTATTGCTTTGTCAAACCGTACTGTTCTTAATTGCTGAAAGAATGTTTGCCTGAAGACGTGGATAGGGGGTGTGCACGGAAGCCAAACGTTATCTGAAGACAGTAGATCAGAGATGACTCAACCTGTCTGATGAGAGTATTTAAAACTCCATTTTTACTGGGAAAGAAGAAGGTATATCTGACTTCAGCGCGATAGACAGTTGATCCCTCCTGAAGAACGACTGTCTTCAGGAGGGATCAAAACAGATTGAATTCCTACAATGACTGCCAAGTCGGACATGTTGTACAGTCGAATAATTTATGAGTTCAGTTGTTGGTTTTCTGGGTTGAGACAGTCAAAATTCGTTGTCAGACGCTTTACTTTCTCTGCAATAGCGGGCATAAAAAAGCCTTTTTAGATTCTCTCAGATAGAGATACTACAGCTGAGTAACTTCATCGGATATGTTAGTCCGAAAAGAATGCCTGGTCAATGCGATCAGCTTTCTGAATTGCTCGCCGTTGCGTATCCATGACTTCAACTTCGGAAGAAGGTTGAGCCTGCGCCAGTCCTTGTCGCTGAACTGATCAAGGCATGGACAGGCCGTCAGCAGCTCTGCGGAACAGAAAAGAATGCTCCACCACATCGGTTTTGTGAACTGGTCTTCGCATGGACAGTGATTCCAAAGCCTCGGGTTGTGTTTAATGCCCCAAAACCAGTCGCCCTTTGTTTCGGTGAAAGTGGAGCGGAAACAGATGCTTCCTCAGAGATGAATGCTGCACAGTTCCATTCCAGATCAAGGAAGACATTCAGTTCTTGTTCGGTCATGGTGATTGTCTTTCATGGTTATTTTTGAATGCGGGATGAGAATAGTTCCCGCTGGTGTTTGGGTGAGGCGTCTTTCTGGTTGACCTTGGCAAGGTAGCTGCAACGTCGGAAACACTGATCGTATTTGCGTTCATATTCGGGATCATCCTTTCTGAGCATGACACCGTTTTCCTGCGGTTGACCTTGCCGGTTCCTCATACAATCGTCAATCAGTCCGTAGCTGGTTGCACGTCCTGCGTCATCATGCTTCGGTGACAGGTTCAGCGTCTTCTCCCATAGCCGTTCCGCTGTCTGGATATGGTCGTGGATATTTTGCGTCTTGTGGCCGTTCATCATCAGAACGACGTGATAGTGTTGATGTTTTTCCCGGGAACGTTCGCGGACTGCAATGTATGCAGGATCATATCCCTCGCGTTTACGGTTTTTGATGAAGCTCTCCTGAAACTGGCTGAAGAGTTCGTTGTCATTCGGATAATCGTAGCCTTGCGGGAACCGGACATCATACCGCATGAAGAAGACTTTGCTGTGACGGTTGCTCATGTCAGTCATGATCTGATCGATCTTTTGCAATATCGATTCCTTGCATCCGAACGATCTGGCTTTATCGGTCATGATGGGATGGCCCTGGTACTGGTCTTCGTAGGTGATTCTTTCGTTTCTCATATTACTGTCTTTCTCTTGCTTACTGCTTATTCTGTTTTTCTGTCTGCAGGGATGAGCCCCCGGTGATGTCTGAAGCCCTCACCGGGGGCTCATATAGGTACTACCAATTTACCTGTTTTTGATAACGCGAAACATGCCTGCTGGCGCGGGGACTTTTGATGCGTGATCTCCTGCACAGCGCAGTTGGTGCTTTGACCGGATTATTCCCCCGCATAAGATGACGGAGATAAATAAATGATATGTGCAAGCATAATTTCACACAGAACAGCGGAATCTCAGAGCGCGGGAGGGGGGCAAACTCACAACGAAACAGAATCATCTCATTCAACGGCTTCGCTGATTTTCATCCTGTTTATGCAGGGAGTTGGATATTTGAGAAGTAAGTTTTTATCGGGTTGTGCTGGTCTGGGTTCAAGGTCTGTTTTATGCAATTTCAAAGTTAAACTTGGAATCTGCAAAGAGCACAAAAGATTGAGGTCTGAAAAGGAAATAAAAAAATGTGGCAAAAATGTGGCAATTTCTGCAATGAATACAGCAAAAATCAGCTTGATTCAGGATGAGGCAGAGAAGTTGGATTTGTGTTACTTCTCGCTTGAAATCAGGGAGTTAAAATGGTAGCCCGGGCGGGAATCGAACCCACGGCCAACTGCTTAGAAGGCAGTAGTATCTAAAATGAATTTTACTGTTTTCCACCTCAGAACTGCTTGATTTTTATGGAACGTAATAGTATGTTATGGTATGAAAAAACCATTAAAAAGCATGGTTTGAAAAAATATCGGCACCATAATGGCACCATAATAATTCTGGTTGAACAGCTGCTTCGGTGGCAGCTGCAGGAGGAGCGTTATGAATAAAATAAAATTTACAATCCGATGGCTCAACAGCCTGAATCCGGGAAGTCCGGAGAAATTCGCCGATACCGAAACTCGCGGATTTCAAGTGTGGGTTACGAAAACTGCCGTCAATTTTTATTTCGTGATGAAACATAAGGGGAAACAGTTCCATCAGTGTGTCGGCAGATATCCGGATATGAAGCTGGAAGAAGCTCGCGCGGAAGTGCTGAAACGGCTCGGAGGGTTGGCAAATTACGGAAAAATCAACGCGCCATCCTCCCGCCGGATGCCGACCATTGGTGAAGCTATCGACGCTTTTTGTGAATCATTCCAAAACGAAAAAACCAAACGGAACTATATCGGATATTTACGGACCTTCGCCAATTTCCGCGATCGGAAAATATGCGAGGTGAAACATGATGAGATCGTTCAATTTCATTCAAACATGAAAAATCATCCAGTCATGGCAAATCACGCCGTGAAGGCTCTGGCCACCGCGATTTCCCGGCTTTATCAATCCCTGGAAATTACCGATTACAGCAATCCTGCACGCGATATTACGCTCTACAAAGAACTCCCCCGTAAACGATTTCTCAACGAACGGGAAGCGCCCGCTATTATTCAGGAACTGGAAAAAATGACAACTGAACCACGATATCGTATTCAGGCCTTTTCTCTCTTGATGATGATTTATACCGGACAAAGAAAAAGCAATGTCCTTTCCATGGATTATTCAGAAATTTGGAATAATGAAACATGGCTTGTGCCGCGAAACAAGGCAAAAGGAGGAGAGGATATCGCGGTTCCTCTCAATGATTTTGCAAAAGATATTCTAAGGACTCTGTGCGGAAAAGATTCATTCCCCAAAGCTGGACCGGTTTTCGTTCGCCGCGGTGTACAGATGCAGAATGTGCGAAAAACAATGGATGAAGTCTGTCGCCGGTGCGGGATCGAAAATTTGCATATCCACGACCTGCGACGTTCACTTGGTTCATGGATGCTGATGAACGGTGTGGATATTGCCGTCGTTTCCAGAACGTTGGGACATAAATCAATTGCCGTAACGGAAAAAGTCTATGCACACCTTCTGCCGGGAAAAATATCTTCGGCAACTCAATCAGCCGTTACTGCAATGCGAGACGGGAAGATTCAATGAAATCATCATGATGTTTTGATGCGAAATGATGCATTACAGGGTTTCCCCCCCCCTGCACCCCCCCCCTATCCCAAGATATATCTCTATAATATAATATTAATATATATAAAGGGAGATTTTATATATAGAGATATACCCTGTTTACAGGGAAGAAAAATTTTCGCCGATTCTCTGATGCGCTATTTGTTGAATTTTAATTCGAAGGAATAATTTGAAGATGTTTTCCCCGGAATAATTTCAATGATTCCGATTTCGTCAGAAATCCGATAGCTTACTCTGCCATCTCCAGCATTTTCTGAGATTGAAGCGTTTTCCTGATTCACCCAACCGGGAAGCGGAAACGGCTTCTCCAAATTCATCCATTTTTCCCCATTGACTGACACATTATAAGGAATTTTCCCGGTTTTATGGCTGTAAGTAATCTGGTCATCATTCAAAAAGAAAATTCCTTTTCCGTTGAAGTCTCCGGAAAATGTCAGCGATGAAATTTTTTTATTCCCCAAAGACAATCTGTGAATCATCCGCTCTCTACTGTATGTGTAATACTCCAATTCTTGATTTCCGTATTCCTTCTTCTTGATGAAATAGAGAGTGATTTTACCTTGCTGTATTTTTGGACGCAGGCATTTTTCTTCGTCAAAGTTATCCGGAGACAAATCATCCACTATTATTTTTTTCAGCAACTTTACTCCACGATCGATTACTTTTGTGGGAGGAAGGTAAACCGGATTGCTATGGATTGCCGGAGGACGTTCATAGGCGGATACCGCCTCACTGTATTGAGGCCCAACTATTCCGCGATCCCTTATACGGATAATTTCTGCGACTGCGGCAGAGTCATCATATATAATGTCTCTCTCGTATATCCCCAACAGCATGGAACCGTTTCTGGAAGATATTGGTTTAAAAAAATATGATGATTCGAACTCTACCGTGGCCGCCTTGAACTCTTTTTCAAACCGGAATTTTCGTTCCTTGTCAGAATACTTCCCCCGGAGATCGTCCGGCAGTTCCGCAAACGGGATCGAGGCACTGCCGGAATCATGAAAAATCTGCAGACCGTCTTCCTTGACCTTTACCACTTCGAAGTTCTTGTAAACCTGTCCTGACTTCGTAATCAGATCGGCTGCTTCGGAAATGATTCCAGTGAGTGCGACACATAAGATGAGTTGAGAGAGCCTTTTCATCGGATAATCCTCCTCACAATCCGCGATTGCTTAGAAATTGAACGACGACGCCGAGCCACTCCACATCGCCCGGCTCAATCTCAAAATCAAGGCCGTTCGGGTTGTCGCTGGTGAGTGTAAGTTGTCTGCCGAACTTGCGAAGTCGCTTGCAGACGATGCTATCCGAATACTTGCCGCAATCGGCAAACTTCACAACCACTACCTTTTTATCCGAAATATCATCAAAGGAATTCCGACGCTCCGCAAGAATGATGTCATTGTCGTTGATCGTCGGCTCCATTGACAATCCGGATACTCGAAACGCCTGCGTTTCCCGCCGAACCCCGACTGGTACCGCAATGGTTTCCGTTGTATCAGGATTCCATTTCTTCATGACCGGAGAGCCGTTCCCCCCCACGATAGCGGAAAGATGACTGGCCGCATTCGCCCAGTCAACAATCGGCAGTGGACGAATCAATATCGCTCCATTGTCGAAAAAGCCATCCGGAAGCAGCAGCATCCGCTCCGCGGTCGTTACCGGCACATCATCGTGCCCGATATGAAGCGACTCCAGCACGGCGGAAAGCACATCAGGAAACCAATTCAATTTGCCGGCAAGAAGACGTTCCATGGTATGCACGCTGTCATAACCAATCAGCCCATTCAGTGCCGCGGCATCCCGGACGCCCTCGCGAAGCATGGCGTCCTTGATGCACTCGCGAAGTTCCGGAGTGTTCCGGATCGTATCAGGAGCTTGATGAATCGGCTTCTTTGAATCAACAGGAACAACTTCTATGTTGTCGATATGGGGGATAATATATTCTTTGAGCTTGTCCCAGTTGTCATCGCTGATGCTTTGAGTTTCCCCGTTGAGGTATCGGGATATATTGGACGGAGAAACTCCCGTTTTGCGCGCAACCTGCGCAGGGCTTCCCATTTCATCGACAACTGCTCTCAGTGCATTTATGATTTCTCCAGTTATTTTCATGCGCCAATACTCCTTTAAAAAATATTTTGTTTTATAATATCATGAATGCAAGCAAATTGCAAGTCATTTTTAAAAATATGATATAAAAAAGTAAAAAAACTGCTTGAAAACTTGCATTCATGCAATTATCTTAATTCCATGCAAGCAACAGCAGAGGATTTGATATGAAAAAACCATTCTCGTTCTTTTTGGAAGAAAGATTCCGTGAAGCAGCTAAGAAACAGAGCAAAATTCAGCGTTCCCCCTCATTTTCTGAGTTTTCTGCCGAAGCATATCAGGCAGGAGTCAAGATGAAGAAGATTGCATTCGAGAAAAATATCGATATCGATGATCTTCTTTTTTATATTGAAAATTGCATTGATGCAACTGAAGTCAAAAAGGCGGCTGCCGTTTTGTAATTTTACATAGGAGGATGTGAGAATGAATGAAATCATCAAAATCACCACCGCAACGATCAACAATGAGACAATCAACGCCGTGAATGCCCGGGATCTCCATCGGGAACTCGGTGTCAAAACGCAGTTCAAGGACTGGATGCCGCGGCGGATCGATGAATATGGCTTTGAAGAAGGCAGGGATTTCACCGTGCTCAAAAATGAGCGCGGCAGAAATGCGAACGGAAAATTCTGCTCGAAAGAATATATCATCAGCCTCGATATGGCCAAGGAACTGGCAATGGTGGAAAATAATGCGCAGGGGCGTAAAATCCGACAGTACTTCATCGAGGTGGAGAAGCAATACCGGAATGCCGACAACGTCGCCGCTTCGCTTCTCCAGCTGGTGGAACACCGGATCATGGCGTATGCGGAAACTATCGCGCGGCAACAGAGCGAATTGCGATTCCTGCGCGCCTTCGCCCCCGTGGGAACTCCCGGTGAGATCAGCCGGGAAACCGGAAATCCCAAATATCGCTACCGCCGCGGCTACTACACCAGCGGCAAGGGGAAAGCCGTCACCGCTCTCATCGAACGCTATGACCAGCCCGGTCTCTTCGATGAAATTGAACTCCATAAATTGAACTGAGCTGGATGAAAGCACGGGAAAGCACGGGAAAGCACGGTGAAAGCACGGGAAAACGGAAACAGTGAGGAATGGCATGATTACGTTTGTCTGTACCGGGTGTGAAGGGCGCGTCTGCGTCACTTCATGCGAAAACCAAGGAAATGAATTGCCGCGGTTCTGCTCGATGTCGGGGAAAGATTGCACGGAGTGGAAGGTTGTGGAGAAAAACGAAAAACAGGATGACTCCCATGCCGAATAAAAAGTTCAACCCTGTTTTCGACTTCTCCGAGTGTCACGGGGATTGCGGGAAATGCCCTCAGACCGAATGCTCCAATGCACACGATATTCCGCTCCGCTCTCTCGTCGCCTCGGCAATCGTGATGATTGCGCTGATTGCCTTGATCGCCGCGGCGATTTCGTGGAGAGGAGCCGTTTTTTTTCAAAGTCTCATCAACGAAGGAATGGCACAATGAATAAAACAGAAATCAAAAATCTTCTGCTTTCCCGCGGTCTCTGCGGAGTTGCCTCCACCAGGCGGGTCGCCGAAGCTCTCCGCTTGAGCGTCCGCACCATCACCGCAGCCAAGAACAATGGGCAGCTCCCCCAGATCGACCGAAATACTTTCACGATTGACAGCATCGTAAACTGGCTGCACGGGCATCAGCGCTACCTCGTCAAGATCACCAGTCAGAATTCGGGAGAATGAATCATGAACCAGGTCAAAATCACAAGCTTTGAGGCGGAGAACATCAAACGCATTCGGGCGGTTGCTTTCACGCCGGGCCCGAAAGGCCTCACCGTCATCGGAGGAAACAACCGGCAGGGGAAAACCAGCGTGCTCGATACGATCGCATGGCTGCTCGGCGGGGCGAAGTTCGCTCCTTCCAACCCGCAGAACAGCAATGGACACGGATCTCCATTCGGCAGGATTACGCTCTCCAATGGAATCACCGTTGAACGAACCGGGAAAAATTCCGCCCTAAAGGTGACCGATCCGACGGGGAAAAAAGCAGGCCAGGAGTTGCTGAACGAGTTCATCAGCTCTTTTGCGCTCGACCTGCCGAAATTCATGCATGCATCCGATAAGGAGAAGGCATTCATTCTCCTCGATATTCTCGGAATCAAAGAGAAGCTCTCCGAACTCGAAGCGCGCGAAAAAACGCTTTACGACGAGCGGACCGAAATCGGCCGCGTCGCCGATTCCCTGACGAAGCACGCGCAGGAGATGCCGTATTTCTTCGATGCCCCGAAAGCGGAGATGTCCGCCGCGGAAATTATCGAAAAGCAGCAGAAAGCAGTTGAACAGAACAACGCGAACGCCGAAACCCGCCGCCGCCTGGAATCCACCCGGCAGAAACTCGAACAGGAGAAAAACCGTCTCGCGTCGTTCGATCTCGAATCCGCCAAGCTGACCGCAGAATATGAAGAAAATCTCCGGAAGCTGGATCAGGATTTCCAAACCAGCATCGCCGCGAATGAAGCACGGATGAAAGAGCTGGAGGAACAGATCAGGAAACTGCAGGAGGAAAACCGCGCTCTGAGTGTGAAAACGATGATTGCGCGGAACAATCTGGAGAACTCCAAAAAGATCCGTGTGGAAGAGCGCTCAAAAGAGCGATTCGCCATCGAGAACGGTATGATTTCCCTCTCGGAAGAGGAGAACCGGATGACCGGCATGGTGGATACTCTACCGCCGTACATCGATCTGTCAATCTTCAAAACCGACATCGAACAGCTTGAAGAAGCCAATGCGAAGTTCCGCGCGAACATCGCCCACGACAGGGCCGCGGCTGAGGCGAAGGAAAAACAGAATGAATACGACTCACATACCGAAAAAATCGAGCAGGTCCGGCGCGAGATCATGGGGCTTCTGGCCGGCGTGAAAATGCCGCTGCCCGGCCTTACGGTGAAAGATGCCATTCTCTACTACAATGGGCAGAGATGGGATTGCATGAGCGGAGCGGAGCAGCTCATCGTCGCCACCAGCATTGTCAGAGCGGTAAAGCCGAACTGCGGATTTGTTCTCATGGACAAGCTGGAAGCGATGGACCTGGAAACCCTTGCCGAATTCAATGAATGGCTGCTCAAAGAACAGTTGCAGGTCATCGCCACCCGGGTGTCGAAAGGAGATGAGTGCACGATCATCATCGAAGACGGCTGTGTAGCCGAATGAACTAACATCAAGCACAAGGAAACGCGGAAAATGGATGAAAAGATCGATATCGACAATGATGAACAGTTCAACAGGATTCCTGATTTTTTGAAAATTCCAGCAAGCACGGGCGGTTTTTTACGGGATATCGAAATTGATGAAAATATCAGCGATTCCCATTTCAACGAAAAAGAATATTTCATTCGGGAGATCAAGCCGCTGTTGGAAGCCATGCTCGACAAGTGCAGCAGACAAAACATTCCGTTCCTCTGCTGTATCAACCCGATCCATGAAAAAGGAAAAGGCAGTGGCATCTACACTGCGGCGGTTCTTCCCGGCATGAGAACTCCGGCCAAAATCCGTTTTGCCGCTGATCTGTTCAAGGACAAGGCTGGAGAAGTCATTGATGAAATCATTGAGGCACTTACCCTCAAAAGATTTTTCGATCTTGCCAACGAATTCAAAAAAGGAGATGTGGACCATGAATGAACTCTCCAGAAAAGATGCTCCGTCAATGCTTATCGGAAAAATGCAGAGCCAGTTTGCCAAGGTTCTGCCCAAGATCATCACCCCGGAGAGATTCTGTCGGGTGGTGTTGACGGCGATCAATAAGAATCCGGCTCTTGCCGAAGCTCTGGCCGATCCGAAAAACCAGCCGAGTGTGCTTTCCGCTTTCATGCGCTGCGCCGAGATGGGGCTGGAGCCGGACGGACGCCGCGCCACGATCAACTGCTATCGCAAAAAAAATGGCGGCTACGATGTGACGCTCATCCCGATGTATCAGGGGCTGGCGGAACTCGCGATGCGTTCCGGTGTCATTTCGACGATCCACGCGGACAAGGTGTATGACGATGATGTTTTCGAATGGAATATCGGCAGGATCGTCAAGCACATTCCCCGCTGGAAGGAGCCGCGCGGAGAAGCCTATCTCTTCTACGCACATGTCGTCTTCAAAGACGGCATGGTCAAGGACGAGGTCATGACCCGGGCGGAAATCGACGCCGTTCGCGAAATGTCAAGCGGATACCAGTATGCGAAACGGACCGGTGGAGACTGCCCGTGGATCAGCCATTATGAGGAAATGGCGAAAAAGACCGTCTTCCGCCGCTGTTCGAAATGGCTGCCGCTCTCGCCGGAAATGCGGAGCGTCATGGAAGTCGATGACGAAGATTACTCCGAATCCGCCGCCGAAATCCGCCATGCCGTCAACGACAAGTTTGCGCAGACGGTCGGCGTTTCGGAAGTGTCGGAAGAGTCAGACATTGAGGCAGAAGCAATTCCCGATGGAACGGTATTGGACGAAGCCTCGAATCAGAAAGCAAATGAATCTCTCTTCGGAGACGGGAAATAAAATGAAACGACTCCATCACGAGTTTTCTCCCTCCAGACTGGACCGTACTGCCGGATGCCCGTGGAGTTATCGGAACTGTATCGGATGGGAGAGCGGAGAAAACGAGGATTCCGGCCGCGGGACTCTGCTGCACCGTGCCGTTTATGATGATTCCGCCTATGACAGTCTCGGAGAGAATGATCGCGGTATGATCGACTTTATTCGGGATGAGCATATCCGCCCCTATTCCGGCATGAAAATGTACCATGAACTTTTCGTTCAGGTGTACGATTCCGACACCTTGCTCACGGAAGGAGTGGCGGATTGTCTCACCATCAGCCCGGATGGGACGAAGGCGAGCCTGAAAGACTGGAAATTCGGAAACTATGAAGTGGCGCCCGCCGCCGAAAATATGCAGATCAAGGCGTATGTATGCGGAATTTTCCAGAAATTCCCGAAGATTACGACGGTCTATGCGATGATCGTCCAGCCGGTCTACGGCTCCGCCGATTATGACAACCAGTGCGAATTCCGGCGGGAACAGCTTTCGGAGATGATTGCGGAGATCGCTTCTGTCATCGACCGGGCAAAGTCAGCTACGGAAGCAGACGCAAATCCGACTGCCGAGAACTGCCGGTACTGCAATAAACTGCATTGCCGGGCTTTCTGCGGGAAAATGGAGCAGAACTTCGAGATCATGAACCTGCAGAAAGAAGAGCTTTCCATCGAAGAGGAAAACATGACGCTGGAGTTCGCGGACCGGTTGATTTGCGCCGAGAAGGAGATCAAAGACGCGATGAAACACCGCACTGACATCGCGAAAAAACTCATCATCGCCGCCGGCGGCAGCGCAAATTTCCGCGTACAGGCGGGGCGTATCACCAGAAAAACCGACTGGAAGACGCTCGCCCGCGATAAACAGATCAGCGATGATGAGATCGCCGCCTACACCACCGAAACGACCGGAGAACCGTACCTCATGCCGAGGATGCGGAGACCGAAACAACTGAAAGGATAAATCATGAATTTCGAGGACAGGAAACTGCGGGTGTCCGCGTTCCGCATCGACGGCGGATGGAGTTCGGACGATCACGCCGGTGCGTTGGAACGGATGCGAGTCAAGCGTGCGCTCAAACTGGATGAACTTCCGTTCAATCTGGAAACGGTCGATGTCGGCTGGGCCGGCGGAAAGGTGGAACTGGATGTCGAGCTCAAAGAGGAAAACTGCATCGTCGGCGAAGAACTGTATCTTACCATGCGGATCGCCAGACGCAAACTTCCGGCCAGCGTTGCAAATGCGCTGATGCGGAAAAAGATGGCGGATTACCTCCGCGAGAACAACGCAGAATTCGTCCCCTCCAAAGTGCGGAAGGAGATCAAGGAGGAGGTGCAGGAGCAGTTGCTTCGCAACGCCGTACCGACACTCAAGAGCGTGTGGGTCGTCATTCGATCGAACGGAGCGGTTTATGCCGGAACCGCCGGGGACTCCGAACGCTATCAGCTGATCTGTCTGTTTTATCAGACATTCCACAAGGAGCTCGTCGCGCTGAACGATTATTCGCTCGCGGCGGAGGACAAGACGAAAATTGACTGCGAATGCCCGGCATTCGAGTTCATGACCGACCTGTTCCGTCGCAGTGAGCAGGATCAAACCGTGGATTTCGATGTGGCTCCTCCGTTTGACTTCGTGGCGGTTGCGACGGAAGAGCTCTGTACCAGGGCGCTGGCCGCAGGGGACTGCGCGGCGCACAGCCGGGAGGTCCGGGCCGCGCTCGACGAGGGGAAGCTGCTCAAGAAAGCACATCTCGTCGTCACCGGAACGTACCTCGCCGGCTATTCGGAACGAGACTGCTGGAAGTTCGTGCTGAACCGGAACTTTTCCATGACCGGGCTGGAACTGCCGGAACCGGAGGAGATGGAGTTCGCCGCCCGTTTCGTCGAACGTCTTGCAATGATCGAAGCCATTTTCGGATGGCTGCGCGAACAGTTCGCGGTTTTCCGGCTTCGGGTGACGGCTCCCGGTTATGCGAATGCGAAAAAAGAGTGGCTGGAAAATCGGTGAGGTGGCTCTATGCCGGACAGACGCATTCGTGAAGGGTATCTGGAAAGCGCCCGCGTCGCTTCGATCGGTGCGCTGGCGGAACGATTCTATTTCCATCTGCTTCTTGCTGTGAACGACGACGGAATCTGCGAAGCTGATCCGCTCCTGTTGAAAAACCGGTGCTTCCCCGCTCGCGAGGATATCCGCACCGCCGACGTGCCCCACTGGATCGCGGAATGCGAGAAGGCCGGGCTCGTTCGCCTGCGCGAGATCTCGGGAACCGGGAAAAAAGAGATCGAAGTCCTTCGCCATGAACCGTCCAGGTCTCGCGGAAACAGAGAGCAGAAAGCCGTCGCGGATGATTCTGTAAGCTGCTTCCCGTTTTCCGCATTCTGGAACGCCTACGGGAAAAAGGTCGAACGGAGAAAATGTATGGAAAAATATGCCCGCATCAGCGAGGAGGAGCGGGCCGCAATCCGGGAGAAGCTGCCCGGCTACATCGCGGCCACTCCGGATGTGCAGTTCCGGAAAAACCCGCAGACCTGGCTGAATGGTCGCTGCTGGGAAGATGAGCTGCCGGCGGAGCATGAACCCCATACGGTCCACGGAAGAAAGGGATTCTGATGATTCGCGAGATCAGAGACGGAAATGCCTTCTGCATATGCCGGAACATGCTGGCGGATGGAACGGAATGCGGCAGAGAATTTGTCGTGCCGTTTCAGACGTGCGGCGATGAAGGAATGGATAAAATTCTCCATACCTCAATAAACGCTCTGATTTGCGAACAGTGCCGGGAAAAGGAGGCGGAAGATGAGAGAGTTCGGCAGGGTGAGGAGCAGAAACACATTCTGGCGGAGTCTCTTTCGGAACGGATGGAGAGGACAGGAATCCCCCCTAGATTTCGCGCAATGGATAAACCGTGGACCCGGCCGGCGGCAGAATGGATTTTCCGCCATCGGAACGAGTCGCTGTTGATCGCCGGCGAGACCGGTGTCGGGAAAACTTCCAGCGCCTGTTTTGTCATTCGCTGGATGATGCGGCAGCAGTTCCTTCGCGTGCGCTATTACACGCGGCAGACGCTGATTGCCGAGTTCGTTCAATCAAAGACGAGCGACAATGACAATGAGCTGCGCTTTCTGCACCGGCTGGATCAGCTCGATTATCTCATCATCGATGAGCTTATCGGGAAGAAGGGGGAGGCAAAACTATCCCCTTCCGGCCAGGAGCTTTTGTTCAACATCGTAGACGGGGTATACAGCTGGGCGCGGGGGACAAAGGTGTGGATTCTCGGCAACTTTCAGGCCGGTTCCATCGATCGTCTGGTCGACGACCCGAGGCCGTTCCGAAGAAGGTTTCAGGAGAGTTTTCGGATCGCATGGTTCGACGGCGATTCCGTCGATGAGTCATTGAAGGTCTTTGACGAAAATCAAACAGAAGAGGATTGAAAAATGTTCGGAAAACAGAAACACAAAATCGTCGCGGATTCTCTCAACGGATTTCGAATCAGCATGAACGCATTCTATGAGTTCCTCCCGACGCATCTTGAAGTGGAAAGCGTTTCGCTCTGCATGAAATGGTTCAACGGCGACTATTCCCCTTTCAAGCCATACTATTCTGCCGTCATCATCACGCGGAAATCGGGAAGGAGCTCCGGAAAATGAACTGGAAGATTCTGATTGCCGTCGTCGCGCTGATCGCGTTGGCCATTTTGCTCGCTCTCCCTGCGTTTCACCGCTGGAATGCCGGACGAGTCAATGATATTCGGCAGGAGTACATCATCCAGAATGCGCAGGGCAGAGTTGCAAGCTACGAGTGGTTCTACGATATGCAGGAACAGATTTCCGCGACGCGGAAAAAAGCGGAGCTGGCGAAGGGAACTACGGAAGAGCGCGGGATCCGGATGGTGCTCGCCGGCATGATCGCGGAGTACAACGCGAAAAGCCGCATGAAGTCCACCCGGGCGCAGTGGAAAGCTGCCGATCTGCCGTATCAGATTGAACAATAACAGGAGAGGAAAAAAACATGAAAAAGATCACCATTTTTGCAGTTGGAATTATGGCCGCCACCATGTTGTGCGGCGCACAGGGAGGCGGATGTGAAGATCCCGGTCGTGAGAGTCGCGCACAGCGGGCGGTCAGTTCGACCGCGCTGGAGGCTATCCCGATTCCCTCGGTCAGCTATTTCCAGGAGCGTCGGACCATCAGTAAATGGACTACCCGCTGGGACAAGCCGAATTTGCCGTGCTACGTATATCTGGTGAGCTACGGTAAGATCATCGGATACTACGTCACCGACGGGAAACCCTCCAGCACCAGAAGCTATCTTCTGCCCGAGGTCAAGCACATTACACATTCAAACGGAGGATGCTGTCATTGGCCATCGCCTGACCTTGACGGGACCTATGGGGAAAACAATCCTGGAATCCGCTTCTTTACCGCGGAAGGAACCGCGGTCGAATGGGCCGGCGACGGTGCAAGCTATATCTATTCCGATGCACCGCTTCCGCTCAACGTGCCGAAACTCAACCGAAAGTGAACTCAATATGGCCAACGCAGAAGACGGAAAACTCGCGGACAAAACCTCTGGAACGATCGAAGAGGAAGTGTTGACCGAAACGAAGATGTGCGAAAAATGCAAAGAGCGTCCGGCGCATGATCGTTCGCGTTTTTGTGATGTTTGCCGAAAACAGAACAGAAGGAATTGGCAGGAAAATAAACGCAGGAAAGAAGCCGGATTGAACCCTCGCTTCCCATTCGCATTCGAAGCATTGGTTGAATGGTGTAAGGAGGAAAGAATCAGGGAAATTGCAGGGAGTTTGTCGAAATGAGCGCGGAAAAAGAATACAGGGTCGGCGAGGTTTTTCGGAAAGAAGGAGAAACTTACCTTTGCGTAATCGATGATTCAGATGGCGATGTAGCTTGTAAGCGATGCGAAATAAAGCATTTATGCTGGGATGGAATGGAGTGCAAAGCAGAAGATCGCTCAGACAATACCGGAGTTCATTTTGTCCGCGTCACCGAGCCAAAAGCTGGGATGACGTTCAGAGCTTCCGACGGGAAGCTGTATGAGTTGAAGTGCGGGAAAGATGAAAAATGCGTTTGTCATTCTTCTGATACTGACCTTACTTGCAGAGATCTTGACGACGAGGCATTTGAGAAAACTTATTATGATGATGACCTGTTTTGGTGTCCGGTCGAAGAGAAACAGGAGGAGAAAAAAGAGGTGATCGACTACTCGAAAATTGACCTGCGAAAAGTCTATATGAAGCGGCATCTTGAGCTTGCAGTTGTTGCTGTTGAAAACGATATCGTTAAATTCAAGGTTGCTGACCAATTTTATTTCGGCGATGAATTCAGCAAGCAGGAAATAAAGAGCGAATTCAAGGCAAAGAACCGGGTTACTATTCGTTTAGAGGGAAAACTCGAATGGGATGAGTACAGCGACATCTTGATCATCCGCAGATTTTGGAGCCTTGGCAATGTTAATGAAACAACTGAATGCAATGTTCACAATTTTGCTGACATCATGGAGGCCGTCAACGAATACAACGAAACTGACGGAAGGGGTTACGAAAATCCGTGGCCGCAGAATAATGACCGCTATTACTGTATCAGCGAAGGCGGGTTGATTTACCACACCAACTTTCATGATGATTATGCGTTTGATAATAATCGCCTGTCATTCGGCAACTTCTTCCGCACCCGCGAGGAAGCCGAAGCCGCGCTCGAACGGGTCAAGAAAGCACTGAAAGGCATTGACGAAAACAAGCTGCTGCGTGAAGCGCTCGAAGAGGCAGTAGCCATGTACGGCAAACCGGGCGGCCCGTGGAACGTGCCGGGCGACGCTGGCGGATGGATTAGCAAAGCGCGCAAAGCGCTGGAGGTTGGAAATGAGTGAGGAAAAGTTTACGCCGGGGAAATGGGTTGCAAGAATCGAAGATCACTCGTTTTGCGATACGGGGGATGTGTATACATCGTTTACGGTTGCTACTGAGGGGGCTGGCAAATACGACTGCTTTGCAGAGGTGTTCGCAAGAAACGACGACATTGATGAGGCAGCTGCAAATACAAAGCTAATTGCAGCCGCGCCGGAGATGTACGAATTCATCCGTTGGATTCGTTCCGTACAAGGGCAATGTGCTATTATGAAGTGGAGAAAATTTCTTCCGGAAATACTCGATAAGGCAGATGAAATTTTGCAGAAAGCGCGGGGAGAGGAGTGAACTATTACAACGAATGCGACCTCAACGCTGTTGCATGGTTGCGGGAATTGATTTCAGGCGGATTGATTCCCCCGGGAAACGTGGATGAGAGGAGTATTGTCGATGTATGTGCAGATGACCTTCGAGGATATTCACAATGCCACTTCTTCGCCGGCATTGGAGGATGGAGCCTCGCGCTTAAACTCGCCGGATGGCCGGAAGATCGGCCCGTATGGACCGGAAGCTGCCCATGTCAGCCGTACAGCGCCGTCGGCAAACAACGTGGAAACGCCGATGAACGAGACCTCTGGCCGGTGTTCTTCCGGCTCATATCGGAGCGCAGACCTGAATTTGTCTTTGGTGAACAAGTTGAAAATGCGATTCGTCATGGCTGGCTCGATCGAGTATATGCAGACATGGAAGGCGAAGGCTACGCCGTCGGGGCGGCGGTACTGGGTGCACACAGCGTCGGAGCGCCGCACCGCCGGTACCGGCTCTACTGGGGAGGTGTCCGCATGGCCGACCGCATCTGCGAGAGACTGGAAGGATACTCCGGGAATGAAAAAAACCGGAACCAATCCGGACGGAACGGGACGGAAACGACTGGATCAATTGCCGCGGATGGCGTATCAGGTGTTTCTCCCTGGCGAGACAGCCGACTCCTCCTCTGTCGGGATGGAAAGACTCGCCGGGTACCGGTTGAATCCATTTTTCTCCGCATGGATGATGGGATTCCCACAAGCGTGGACGGAAGCTGGATTACTGGCATTTCGGAAGCTGGAGGGTTCCCGGTCACGACGCAGAAAGAAGGTCGCGTGATGCTCCTGAGAGGATATGGGAACGCCGTGGTACCGCAGGTTGCGGCGGAGTTCGTAAAAGCATTTATGGAGGCGGCGCAATGAACATCTATCTTCCCGGCTTTGAGCCTGACGCGGCGGAGAGAGCGCAACTCCGGTTTGTCAACGGCGTGCTGGATTTGCGGCAGTTCGATAAGATTTTCATCAGCGTAAGCGGCGGCAAGGATAGTCACGCGATGCTGTTTCTGGTGCGCGATCTGGCCGACCGGCAGGGCGTTCCGCGCGAGAAACTGTTGGCGATGTACGCCGACACCGGGATGGAGTGGCACAATGCCGGAGAGCATGTAAAGGCGCTTTGCAAGGCGGCTGGCGTGGAGTTGGAAACGGTATATCCAGTCAGGCCGATGATCGAAAAATTCAGATTCAATAGAGTCGCGTGGAAAGATTGCAGATGCTGTTTTCCTACACCGTCTTGCCGGTTTTGTACAAGTAGACAAAAGGGAGCTCCGCTGGATAAATTAACGCGCACTTTTACCGGGAGACTTCTCAAGGTTACCGGAGAGCGTTGGGCGGAGTCGAAAGCGAGAAGCAGTTACGCTGAATTTGTTTCAATTTCTCGCCTCAACAGTCGCGATCGACAGGTGTTTGGATGGCGGCCGATGCTGGCGTTCAGCGAGGCGGATATATGGTCGATGGTGCGGGATACCGGCGTGCCGAGGCACGTATGCTACGACATGGGGTGTGACCGGCTAGGGTGTGCTGGCTGTATTTTCAGCTCTGACCACGATTTGAGAATCGAAATGAGAGAAAATCCGCATATTTTCGAGGCTCTCGACAGACTGGAGGTCGAGTCAGGCTACACGATGAGTGTAAAGGGAAAGCGAATCAGGGACAGAATACGATGAATCCGTAGCTCAGCGGTTAGAGCAGGGAGCTCATAACTCCCCGGTCGAGGGTTCAAATCCCTCCGGATTCACCAATTTATGAAAGGTTCTGCGATGGTTGAACATTACGTAAAACTTTTTTTATACCGGATTTACGATTCCGGACGCTCCGTTGATGGCGTCAATGCGTTTTTGCACGCCATTCGCGTTGCGGATTTACTGCACGACGAAGAGCAGTGGATCGTCGGCGCTCTGCATGATGTGGTGGAAGACGGCAAGGCGACATTCGAAGAGCTGCAGACGAGATTCCAGCTCTCGGAGATTCTGATGAACGCCTTGAAGATGCTTACACGCAACGAGGGGGAAAGCTACTCCTGCTACATCTCCCGGGTGAAACGCAATGCGCTTGCCGTACAGGTGAAACTTTGCGATTTGAAGGATAACATCCAGCGGTGTGCAAACGATCTGCCCGGGAGATTGTCGCTCCTGAAACGTTACCTCCGCGCGTATGATGAGCTTTACAAAAAAGATTTCAGCGAAGATTGATCCAAACCACAGGAGGAACAAATGAAACAGGAAAATGAAATGAAAAAAGTGAATGAAGCGACCGGTCCGGAGCTTCTGGAAAGCACCAAGCGGCTTCTGCTCTTCGTGAATGAGTCGATTGTCAATTTCCGCCCGGTCAGTCCGAGAATTTACGATTATGCGCGAAGCCTCGCGGTCTGCATGAGCCCGCTGCTGGTGAAAGATCTCTATCTGGAACTGGAGGATCAGGAGCGGGAAATCGTCGCCTACTGCCGCCGCATTCGCGACCGTCAGTGGCACAATCTCGATGAGCTCTACGCCGGATACTGCAAGGAACATCCGGGGGAGAAAATCGGCATCATGCGCTTCCTTTCGGTCGTTCGCAATACGCGCCTGGTGAATGTCATCTGGCGGAAAGGTGATCGCCAGATCGTTTTTCTCGATATGAATGATTGACAGTTGTTGCAGATTTTGCAACAGTTGGAGGAGGTGAAGAAGTGAACGATCGATTCAAGTTTCGCGTGTGGGGCAAGGAGCGAAAAAGATACACAAGCGTTAATCCGGTATTTATGCGTATTGATCGGCACACGCGAGAAATTGTAATGCCTAACGGAGATGGTCAGTACGTTATCGAACAGTGTACCGGACTCCGTGACAAGAACGGGAAGCTGATCTACGAGGGGGATGTTTTGCAATACACTGACACAAACGGGTTCAAAATCCGACAAGAAGTGGTCTGGAATAACGAAAACGCGAGATTCGCTCATATCGTTGACCTGGGATGTTTTTGCCGGACTTTTTCCCCTCTCGATCAGGAACTTTGTTCTCAAAAAGAGATTGTCGGCAACATTCACGAGGTGGAGAAATGAGCGAAAAAGGAATTCTTTTTTCCGGGGAGATGGTCCGCGCGATTCTGGATGGGAGAAAAACACAGACGCGCAGAATCATCAAATGTCAACCTCCTGCCGGAGAGGCCCCGTTTTACATAGCAAACCCGCCGCGCACATTTGCGGCAAAGTATCTTGCCGTCAGATCGCCATTTTTTGTCGGAGACCGGATGTACGTCAGAGAGACTTGGGGATTTGATGAGGCCGGAGACACACAATATCGGGCCACATATTTCCCTGCAGGTAATGGCTCCCCGTCAGATGGATCAGATGTAAAAAGATGGCATCCATCAATTCACATGCCGAAAGAGGCCGCCAGAATCTGGCTGAATGTCACCCATGTCAGGGTTGAACGACTGCAGGATATCAGCGAGGATGACGCCGCGGCGGAAGGGGTATCCACGGCCGGTCTCTACCCGGTTTCGGCAGAGTTCGGCAGCGATATTCACCGGCACGCGTTTTCCCGGCTCTGGGACTCCTGTTACGGTTCCGGGGCGTGGAAGAAAAACCCGTGGGTGTGGGTAATTATGTTCAAAAAAATCGAGGAGGAAAAATGAAAATCGTCGATCCGGAAGTTGAAATCATCCACGAAGAAAATCCACTTCGTCGAATCGAGCTGTGCGGCCGGGTTTGCTACAAAAGCGAGGGAAAAATCACGGAGGATTCGGCAGGAAAGTTCGTTGCCGGCCTGATCGAACGCGGGCATACTTCGGTTCTGGAACACGCGAGGGTTATTGTGCCGGAATACAGTGTGAAACCTCTGTTGCTGAAAGCGCAATCTCCGGGGAATCGTTTACCGTATGGGGCGGATTACCGTAACCACTGGGTGCTTGGTCGTTGTCCGGGTTACGATTATTATGCGCTAAACTGCCGCGACTTCTGCGCAATCGGAGGAACTCCGGACGAGCTGGATACGCTGAAAAACGCGGACGATTACATGACTGTTCGCTTCACCTGTGACCGGGCGATTGCGAACGAGCTGGTAAGACACCGTGTTTTCAGTTTCAGTCAGGAGAGCACCCGCTATGTGAACTATGAAAAGAGGGAGCTTGCATTTGTACGGCCGATTCCGTTCGAGTGGGCGGAACTTTCCGTTGACCAGTCGGAGCTCTCGGGCAGCATGGCTGACCCGCGATTTCAGGCGTGGTTTTTCGGATGCGAACAGGCGGAGGCCAATTACCTGCATCTGATACGGGAGGGTTGCCATCCGCAGGAAGCCCGCGCCGTGCTTCCCCTTTCGGTGAAAACGGAGCTGATCATGACAGGAACTTTTCCACAGTGGTCTGAAATGCTGAAACTGCGGCTCCGTCATTCGGCCCACCCGCAGATGAGGTATCTGATGCAGATGCTTATCGCAAAGAAGGATTTCCCTGCCTCACGAATTCAGCTTCCCGGGAAGGAGGAGAAATGAACGAGAGATTCATTCTTGACGGGGAAACATACAAAACTGTTCCGGTAAAAGACGGCGAGAAACATTGCGGAAAATGCGCCTTTAAAGGAGGAGGAGATTGCGAATATTCGCCGGATATCCCGGATTGTGACGCTGAAAAACGTGAAGACCGGAAAGACGTTTATTTCGTCAAAGTGAACACCAACTTTGACCGGATCACTTCCGGCCAGAAAATCCTGGCGGAAAAGCTTGTATATTCGGTTTGGGACGAATTCAACGGATACCGATGGACAAGTACCGTTATTCAATACGCATACAAGAGGCGGATAGAAGCCGTTGCCGCAACGCTGGAATGGCTGGAAAAGGAGGTGGAGAAGTGAAAATTCTTGAGCAGTGCAAGCAGTGTCGGAAACGCTTGTTTTGTCATTGGGGAGAGTACGAATTCTGGCAGATAATGCACGATAATCATTGTCCACATTTCGTGCAGAAACAAGGCCTGGTCCCCCTAATGAACTTCGATCGGATCACTGGTGATCCGAAAACATTGGCGGAACAGCTTGTCTATCATTATTACGATGAATTCAACGGAGATGAATGGTTCGGCGTTACCGGAGACGGTATTCGAGAGTCATTCAAGACGCGGGATGAAGCGGTAATCGCGACGCTTGAATGGCTGGAAAAGGAGGTGGAGAAGTGAAAAGTATTGATGAAGTTGACCTCTATTTTGCCGTCGCGTTCATTTTGTGGGCGTTTGACAAAATTCCGTTTGCGATAGTGGCTTATTTTATTAGCTTCCTTTGCATTATCTTAAAAGGTTTTGAACGTGCAGCGAAAAGACGGTTCAAAAATAATAAGATGGAAAAGGAGGTGGAAGGATGACCAACTTTGAACGAGTGGCAAAAACGAAAAGGAAATTGGCTAAGTTTCTGTCTGAAATCGCAATAAAGCATGGGTGCAACAACTGTAAAGCTGGATTTTCAGGTTGCCTCGGAGGAGAAAATTGCGAGCAGAAATGGTATGCATGGCTAAAAGAGTACGAGTTTAGCCGAGGAGACGAAAACTTCAATGAATTGGCAGTGTGCCCAGAAATTCTGGCTTATTTTATCGCGAATGAATTGGCAATCGAAGAGGACTGTAATTGCTGCCCGGTATCGCCTTGTTACCGGGATGAAACGTGTTATCGCAACATAACGGAATGGCTGTATAATGAGGTGGAGAAATGATTTTTTTGATGTACCTGCCGGCATTCGTCCCGTTTCTGGCATGTGCGGCAATCACGATCGCCGGATGTTGCACCGGCAATATGGCTGCGGTGTGGGCGGGGATCATTTTGATGGTGCTTTACGACCCCAAGCCGGAAATGGCAATCATCGCCAGGACGAAAGTTTTTAACAACTGCACTGTCAATCTGGTTTCGGATACTGAACAGTTGCAGATTTTGCAACAGTTGGAGGAGGTGAAGAAGTGAATCTTTCCGAAATTGACTACATTCAGGTTATTGTGCGGATACGCGGCAAGTACCACATGGTTTTGCTGAATGAAGCGACAAAACGGATGTTGCCTGAGCTCATCGCCGGAATGGAGGGAAGAATCCGACTGCTTGAAACGGAACTTCCATTTGAAGAAATCAGCATCGAAGAGATGAAGCGAATTTCTGAAATGAACAAGCATCAGTAAAATAGTCTGGCATAAATAGTAGCAGAAAGAGGAGGTAACAATATATGAGAACTTTTTGCTCGTGGTGTGCTTCTAAAGATTTATTTATATTGACATCTGAAGCTCAAGTCTGCCGTAATTGCAGTACACTATACTTGAATGATTGCTGTACAAAAATACTTTCATGTAAAGAATTGACATATCTGCTTAGATCGTGTCGTCAATAGTTAAAAGACCCAAGCTGCAATACACCTGATTTGTACTGCAGCAAGAAACGAAGCGGTG
>ENA-UEQW01001125-UEQW01001125.1-human-gut-metagenome-genome-assembly--contig:-NODE-1125-length-23030-cov-6.818019_pt1 | contig 23030 bp, 19 predicted proteins | sample MGYA00242947_ERZ507947 | MGnify/ENA primary metagenome ERZ507947 (study PRJEB26167, sample SAMN06115421) | human gut metagenome | host: Homo sapiens | place: China:Guizhou | collected 2015-03-17... | reverse complement strand
CTTGGAAGAAGTGCTAGAACGTTACAAGAAAGAACTGGACGATGCCTCCAAACTCAGGAAAACAATTATCCAAGAAGCCCAAGAGAAAGCCAAAGAACTCATCTCCGGGGCTAACAAAACGATAGAAAATACCATCCGGCAAATCAAAGAAAGTCAAGCCGAAAAGGAACAAACCCGACTGGCCCGACAAACATTTGAAGAAGAAAAACAACGATTACTGTTCAGCGAAGAAGAAGAGGAAGAACGCCTGAAGAGAAAAATCGAGAAATTGAAAAACCGGGAAAAGAAACAAAAGGAAAAAGGGAAACGCCCCCAAACCTCCACGTCGGAAGAGACCGATCAACAGCAACAGGCGCCGACTTTCAGCAAAGGAGATCTCGTGCAACTGGATAATAAAGCCGTGGGTGAAATTATCGAAATTAACGAGAAAAACGCGGTTATCGCTCTCGGCGGTCTCATGACTACCGTGAAAGTGGAACGCCTCTCGAAAATATCGAACAGTGCAGCCAAGAAAATCACGCAAAACAGGACGCCACGCCCCTCTTCCAATTACTTGGAAAACATCAGCCAGAAACGCATGGATTTCAAACCGGAGATCGACGTACGAGGACTACGGGGAGACGAGGCGCTCATGAAAGTATCGGAATTCATTGACAATGCCGTTATGCTAAACATGAAAGACCTACGCATCTTGCATGGAACAGGTACAGGAGCCCTCCGGCAAATCATACGGGATTTTTTAAAGACCAATCCGATCGTGGGATCATGCGGGGATGAACACGTACAAATGGGAGGCTCGGGAATTACCGTGGTGAAACTGGATATATAAACCACACGCGGTTATATTCCGGATAAATCCGCATCCTTGATATTCTCGAAAACGAGGGCAACCAACAAAACGAGAATTGTTCAAGAATACCCTAAATTCGTGTTTCAACACTCACGGATTTAGGGGTGTTCTACAACAACTTAATGCAAAATAATGTAAAATAACGTTACCAAAACAGGATTATCTTGTTATCATATTGTGAGCCGCTCCCACTCCGCTCCCATTCCTCCCCTATTCCGCTCCTATCAAAATAGCAATATATTAGATTACAATAGTAATTATTAACATCCGGATAAGTCTATCATAACAATTTGAAAACAGGATAATAACCCCATCAGATAGAAATTTCATTTGAATGCCCACTTTACTGGGACAAATCAATATTTCCCCGACTCCCTATGAGCGTGGAAACAATTGCTTGTATCGAATTCGTGTTAAAATAATCCGGAATTAAGAATAATTGAAGGGCTATATGTTCAATGCTTTTTGGATCATTTTTTGATACTCTTCATCATCCAATTCTACCTCCAGCATAATCTTCCGTTTGGACGATATTCTCTCTGTTTTTTGGGAATGACATGCTCCGATAATATCATTTTCTTCTCTCAATTTTTCAGAAAACAACTGAAACAGATCCACGTTCAATATCATGCTAATCTGATACAACAAATCTGTATCAATAGATTGACGCTTGAAAAGATGATATACCAACGTCCTTTCCTTGTTAATCATCCGAGCAAACTGACTGGCACTCAATCCACTTTTCTCGAACTCTTGCCTTATTATCTCTCCTATATCCAATTTCATAATTCAAAATTACGAGATTTATCACGAGAAAAGTTTCAATAATCGTGATATTATATACACAAAAATGTTGAATAATTCTTGCACATGTAAATATTATCCAATACTTTTGCATTCGAAACACAACAATTTAATTGCAATGTATTAAATGAACTATAGAATTATTGAATGTTTAATTAAAAAACAAGATGTTATGAGAAAAATAAGTTTATTATTTGTGTTGGTAACGATCGCCCTACTGTCATCCTGCGTGGACGACAAGGAATCAACCACCGTTGAACAAATCCGGACGGCGAAAACAGAATGGCTGAAAGCCCAAGCCGAAATGCTGAAAGCCCAAGGTGAAACTCAAAAATTACTGGCAGAAATCGAAAAATTGAAAGTAGAAAATGAAGCTAAAAACGAAGCTGCTCGCATTGAGATTGAACGTTTGATTGCAGAAGCCAATGCAGCCAAAACGAAAGCAGAAGCCGAAAAACTACTTGCCGAAGCTGAAAAAATTCGGAGTGAAGCAAAAGCTGCTGAAATGGCAAATGAATATCAACAAAAAATTTATGAACTTGAATACGAAACTCGGAAAGCCGAGGAAGCATACAAGCAACAAGATTTCTTGAATAAATTGAACGCTGCCATTATTGCCGGTAAACTTAACCCGGAACTAGAGGAAATGTATGCTGACTATGTTAAAGCTCTGCGGAAACTTCGTAATAATCAAAATCAAATCGCCTATTACGAGGGTGAAATAAATTGGTTCAAGAATCGCATTTCTGATAATTTCGCAAACCACCTTGCCGGTTTCCAGGAAATGATTAAAAATAATCAAGAGAAGGTGGCCGATGCAAAAGAGATGATTACCGAACTAGAAGCCTCAAGAACGCTGACAGAAGCCGCCATGGAGAAAAAAATCAAGGAACTCGAAACAAAACTTGAAGAACTCACCAAAGAACTTGACTCCAAAACAGCAGAAATGATCAATACGGCTGACGAGGCGAAGAAATTATTGAAAGCTATTTATGATGCAAAACAAGCGGTAGAAGCTGCAGAACAAGAGGCTGATGACAAGGAAGCCGCTTACGAGGAAGCAAAAGAGGCTTACCATAGCAATCCGACAAGAAAGTTGGTTGCCCCGTTCAATATAACAGTTACGACAAGCCAAGGGACTGAAAAAACATTCTCTTTCGCGGGATACCCTGAATTCGAACAAGGAATTCTAACCCAAATTAATGCCGAGAAAGAAAAACAAGCAAATGCAATTAAAGATGCCACCACGGCAAAAGAAAAAGCTGAAAAAGCATTAGCTGATACAAAAGCGAATTTAGAGAAATTAGAAAAAGCAGCAGCGGATGCAAAAGCAGCCTTGGCTCCGCTTGAAAAAACAGCCAAAGAACAAGAAGCAAAACTTGAAAAAGCAACAAAAGACAAAGCTACTTACGAGGGTAAAGTAACGGAATTAAATAATAAAAAGACTGCAGCTCAAACAGATTACGACGCGAAAAAAGATTTAGTGGCAAAATATACCGATGAGCTGAAAAATCCGGACCTTACTCCCGCGGAAAAAGCCGAGTTAGAAGCTTTATTGGGTGTTGCCAAGACAAATGAAGCAACAGCTTTGGCAGAACTGACCAAAGCGAGCGATGCCGTAACGACAAACGATGCCGCGTTAGCAACAGCTAAAAAAGATATCGCTGATGCCACCAAAGCTATTGAAGAAAATGAAACAGCATACGAAAAAGCAAAAGAAAATGTCACTACTACACAAAAAGAATATGATGATGCCGTTGCCGCTGTTTCAGAAATCAATCAAGGTAAACTTGTTCAAGATGTACAAAAAGCAATCGATGAGTTGGAAATCGCAACGTTATTAGCCGATGAATTCAACACGATCGTTGACAATGCTGCCAAAACAACCGAAACGTTGCTAGCAGAAATGAACCAAGCAAAAGCAGATTGGGATGCAGCGGTAGCCAACATCGAGACGGCTGAACAGAAAAAAGAAGAAGCAATAGCAGCTTTAGAGAATTCAGCATACGCCACATTGATAAAAGAAGCTAAAGAGTTAAGTTCTCAAATAGAGTGTACTAATCAACTATTAGAATTCCTAACTTCAAACAGCGAAGGCATCGACGCCCAAATAGAGAGCTACAAAGAAGAGATAAAAACAGCAGAAGAAGCTATCGCTAAAGCAGAGCAATCCATCAAAGAATTCAATGCTCTTGCCAGTGACGAAGAAAAGAACGAAGAATTAAACGCTTACATCAAAGCACAGAACGAAGAATATCAGGCAGAAATCAACGCACTTAATAACGAGATTTCAAAACTCAAGGAAATTCAACCCGAACTACAAGCACGTGTTGACCGTTTGCAAGCAGCTATTGATGCCGCAGAAGCAGTTCTTGCCGAATAAGTAAAACCCAATACCAGTGGGGCAATCCCCACTGGCATTCACTAAATTTGTATATATGCTAAAAAGAGTATTGACAATTGCCATGATAATGACGGGTTCTGTTTTATTGGCGGACGCACAACAAGAAGAACTATCCCCCAAGAAAGGAGACAAAAGTGTTTCTCTAAACTTTGGTGTAGGTTCTTTTGTCGGTATGGAAGCCCCGGCCCCGGATTTGAGCACCTACAATATCTCCGCCCCTCAAACCAGTTGGTTTGATAAACAGTTATCCCTAAATTTCGAATTCAGATGGATGTTCGCTGAGAAATGGGCACTGAAGGCAATGGGAGGATTTTCATTCAAGCACAATCCCGAGTATAGAGCTTTACCCGGGAGTAGTACAGATGGGAAATTCGAAACCGGAGACATCCCCGATTACAATTTCGTAACATCAAAAGATAAAATAAAATATGCTATCGTACTTGGAGCAGAAAGATACGTGAAAACCAAGTATGACAAACTGTTTTTCCGTTATGGAGGAGAATTCGGATTTTCTTACGGGAAACAAGAGGCAAAAGCAGATGACGAAGTCTATCTAGGGAAATCTATTGGAGAAGCTTTCGGGTATCGAGTTGCCGGAATCACCGGATTCGATTATTTTGTTTCCAAAGCATTTTTTATTTCAATCGAAATTCGACCGGTTGCCTATGATTACACTGTATATAACATCCGACCACAAGTTGGATTGAAACTTTTATCATCAGACACTCACGGATTCGACTTCCTATCCAATCCCATGCTGAAAATTGGATTCAGATTTTAAATTCACATTTTCAAAAGAAATAACCCATCATTTGCAAAATTCCGTTTGGGTTATCAAAAGTCATCCCGGATTATCCCGGGGTGACTTTCAATATTACATCAATAGCCTCTGTTAAGCTAATTATGTCGATATTTACTTGTAATTATCATTTTTATTCTTTAATTTTGCGAAAATATTTGGGTGAACTATTGCTCTAATTGAAACTAATGTATGCAATCCACTTCAAAAGTGGCAGAAAATGTTGAATTGCATGCTCAAAATATTAAAGATGCAACCAGCTCAAAGAGGCCGGACAACTCTTCGAGATACTGAAAGGGGTACATGACGTATCCCTTTCTTTCTAAAATAGTGCATATTTATTTTCGCTTTTTGCATAATTATAGTGGTGATTTATAAGGTTTATCAGCCTTTATGTCGTAATTTTGCCGGGTAATCAAAAAAACACATATATGTCTAAGATTGTAGAGGTAAATGTTCAATCCGAAATCGGAAAACTGAATGGAGTAATACTTCATACACCAGGCGAGGAGGTAGAAAACATGACTCCCGAGAACGCTGAGAGGGCGCTCTATAGCGATATTCTAAATTTATCAATCGCACGAAAAGAATACAAACAACTCAGTGAGGTTTTAGGTAAAATCACGACAACCTATCAAGTCAAAGACCTCCTGACAAACATTTTAAAAGACGATGCCACGAAACTGGAAGTGTTGAACCGCATCGAAAAGATAGAACCGTTCATTGCCGAGCATACACCCAAGGGATCGATCAAGGATCAATTATTGGATGAAGACGCGGAAGATTTGGCTCGCTTACTGATCGAAGGGGTTGAAATGAAACGCGACACGTTGACCAAATTCCTAAATAAAGACTGGTACGACTTGCGTCCGTTACACAATTTCTTCTTCACCCGCGATGCTTCCATGAGCATGTACAACGAAGTGCTTATCGGGAAGATGGCCAACGCGGTTCGCGATCGCGAGGCAATTATCATGCAATCCATTTTTGACTTCACTCCCGGATTTAACACCAAAACGTTGAATCTGGCTACAACTCCCGATCCCCTCCGTAAAATAACCATCGAGGGGGGTGACGTGCAGATTGCACGGGAGGATATACTGGTGATCGGGAACGGCGTGCGCACGTCAACCCGCGCCATCGATGCCTTGATGTATAATTTCATCAACCGGAACGAAGACAAGGTGCAACATATTCTCGTGCAGGAATTACCCCATTCCCCGGAATCGTTCATTCATTTGGATATGGTGTTTACTTTCTTGGACAAGGACAAGTGCATGGTTTACGAACCCTTGATCATGAGCCCGGGCAATTACCAGACGGTTCACATCAAGATTCAACACGGGAAATTGGTCAGCATCCGTCGGGAAAAGACGCTGTTACACGCCTTGAAAAAGCTGGGCATGGATTTGGAACCCGTGTATTGCGGTGGAGAGGACGAGACTTGGAACATGGAGAGAGAGCAATGGCACAGTGGTGCAAACTTCTTCTGCGTGGCCCCGGGTAAAGTGTTAGGTTATGCGCGCAACAACTATACCGTTGAAGCGATGAATAATGCCGGATTCGAGATTATTCGTGCTAATGACGTGATCAGCAACAAAGTCGATCTGAATAAATACGAAAAATACATGATCACCATCGAGGGATCGGAACTTCCTCGCGGAGGCGGTGGGGCAAGGTGCATGACCATGCCGATCAACCGCGATGCTGTTGAATGGTAAAAATAAAAAGAGGCTGATTTTTTCAGTCTCTTTTTATTTTTCTCCCTCGTACAAACTAGCGATCCCGAAAGTCAACCGCTGTTGCGAGACATTCGTGTAGCCGGCATCTCGCATTATATCCAAAAATTTCTTTCCCTGCGGAAACGCGAACACGGAAGCAGGCAAATATTCATACGCCTTCCGGTTGCCGGAAATCATGCCTCCCACGAAAGGCAGGATGTGTTTAAAATAGAAATTATACAATTGTTTCATCGGGAAATGTTCAGGTGTCGAAAATTCAAGAATGACCACCTTCCCCCCGGGTTTCAATACCCGACACATTTCCGCCAATCCTAATTCAAGATGTTCAAAATTACGCACGCCAAAAGCAACTGTCACGGCATCAAAAGTATTCGAATCGAAGGAGAGATTCTCGCTATCGCCAAATTGAAAATCAAGCTGGTCGGACAAGCCTTTTGCTTTCGCTTTCTCCCGTGCCACGGCCAGCATATTTTCTGAAATGTCGGCCCCGACCACTCGTTTCACTCCATGTTTCAACGCTTCGATCGAAAAATCGCCCGTGCCGCAAGCTATATCCAGCACCAAATCTTTCGGTCCGGCCCCGACAACTTTCATCGCCTTCCGACGCCAGCTTTTATCAATACCCATTGACAACAGGTGATTCAACAAATCGTATTTCGGGGCGATCCCGTTAAACATCTCCTGTACCTTTTCTTTTTTAGCCATGATTTTATTCTTTTATTTCGGGGGCGAAAATAACGAATTCTACCGCCTTTTAAAAGATTACAGACAAAGAATCGCGGCAACTCTCCAAAAGAGTACCCGCGATTCGGAAATATAAACTCAAATCAAAACCTCCAAAAGGATATTATTTACCGGAAGTCCCGCTTTCCAAAATACTAACAATCGAGAACAAGGAAAAACAGATACCTCCCAAGCCGATCAGCACCCGGGCAGGGACGAAGAACGCACTGTCAATCGTTGCCTCTTCAAAGAGGAACGCTCCCAAGAAAAGAGCCAACAAAGCGGTCATGACGGGGATCAACGGGATACGATTCGCCAGTTTGCATTCCTGACACCAAACCTTGGCGAGTAATAACACCTTGCTGGATATGCTGAAACAAACAAGGCCCAAGCCGATCAGAATAAAACCGGTTGTATTCACGGGGACAGGTGCTGCCAACAACTCGACAATTCCCCCCACGATGCAGATTGTCCCCATGAAAAACACCAATCTCGGCCAATATTTTCGGTCGTTCTCCCCATAATCATTCCTGATCTGACGAGATATAATTGCAACCAGCCCGATCAAACTCGTACAAATACAAGCCAACCCGGCCATCACGCTCCCGGCAACCCAATGATCGCCCCCGGAGCCAGACAACAATACTATCGCCCAAATCCACGCTACCGCGGAAAATAAAACGGTTAACCCGATCAACACCGTTTCCGCGGTGCCCGAAAAACCGTTAGGATTAATTTTATCGCTTGTCCCGCGTGAATTCACCGGAATAAGTGTAAATTTAGTAGATGAAGTTGCCGCCGTTGAAATACAAGCTGCAATCAACGACACGCCACAAATCACGTGTCCCGGGACAAATAAATTCCGCGGTTCAGGAGAAGTTATCCAACAAATACCCCAGATCATTGTTCCTAAAGCGAATAGATACCCCATGCCGGGCAATAAATATTTCGCGACAGGATTGTACGTGTGAATCAATTGTCGAATAATGGTGGCTGCCGTGGCAAACAACGCAATACAAAGCACGCCTAATGAAAATACGACCGGCCCCGCAACCCACCGTGCTTCATCATTCCCGTAAGCAAAGATATATCCTCCAAAGAAAAAACAAATCAATGCCATCAACAAGGGAATAAATCGAAACAGTACACTAATCCCGTAATTCATAAGTCATCTATTTAAATTCTTATGAATATACGATGATTAACGTATTCGGTTACCTTGTTTGCTTGAAAAAAAATTAAAATAAAAAATAGTAAGATTACTAATTTGGACGAAGTGTAGTGAATAAATGCAGGAAATGTCTACTTTTGTAAAAACAAATACGACAAAAATAGCGCTATTGTCTACTTCTCCAAGCCAGGGCAAAGGACTTTATAGATATGCTTAAAATCAAGCATTCAGAAAAAATGAACAACAAAGGAACAAAAGGAAACGATTTATGAATATGAAAGAAGAAAATAAAATAATACTCTATCAAGACGATAACGAAATTACTCGTGTATCTGTACGTTTTTTCGATGAAGATCTATGGTTGACACAAAATCAGTTGGCAGAAATATATTGTACCACACAACAAAATATCAGCCAACACGTGGATAACATATATAAAGATGGCGAACTTACGCTAGAGGCAACTAACAAGAAATTCTTGTTAGTTCGCCAAGAAGGCAATCGTCAGGTAAAACGTAACATTGACCACTATAATCTTGATATGATTATTGCTTTGGGCTATCGTATCCAATCGCAAGTAGCAACTCGTTTCCGAAGATGGGCAACCCAACGGCTTCACGAATATATCCAAAAGGGGTTCGCGATGGATGACGAGCGATTGAAACAAGGAGGGAACCGTTATTTCCGGGAGCTCTTGCAGCGTATCAGGGATATTCGCAGCAGTGAACGCAATTTTTATCAACAGGTTACGGATATTTATGCCACCGCAACAGACTATGATCCTCGCAGTGAAATGACCAAAACATTCTTTGCCACCGTACAAAATAAACTACACTATGCTGTTCATGAGAATACCGCCGCAGAAGTAATCTATAATCGTGTGGATAATGAAAAACCTTTTGTGGGAATGACCAATTTCAAGGGTAACTATGTAACTAAAGATGATGTGAAAATAGCCAAGAACTATTTGTCTGAGATTGAACTCCAACGTTTGAATCTGCTTGTTTCAGGTTTCTTGGATTTTGCGGAATTCCAAGCGTTAGAAATGAATTCCATGACAATGAAAGATTGGATAGAAGCACTGGATAGACAAATTATTGCTCATAAACGGAAAGTCTTGATTGACAAGGGAAACATTTCGCATAAACAAGCGATTAAAAAAGCAGAAAAAGAGTTCGAAATCTATCGCAAACGTGAAATGGATTTATTGGAAAGTGATTTTGATAAAGAAATAAAGAAATTGAAAGATGATAAATAACTTTATCATCACATTACGTAGTATATTGTTGAGATACCCTAAATCGGTTATATTAAACCGATGAAAATTTTCGATAAAAAAGCTGTTTGCTATTCTTCGTTCAAGACTCTCCACAACATGTCTTTCAATTCCATGATTCCACTCCCCGTTACGGAAGAAATGAACACGTAGGGAATATCCGGTAAATCTTTCTCCATCTCGGCCATCAATTCCTTGTCAATAAAATCCGATTTGCTGATAGCCAGAAGTCGTTTTTTATCCAATAACTCGGGGTTATATTGTTTCAATTCGTTCAACAATATTTTATATTTCCCGTGAATGTCCTTACTATCCGAGGGGACCATAAACAGCAATACTGAATTTCGTTCGATATGTCGCAAAAAACGCAATCCCAGACCTTTTCCCAAATGAGCACCCTCGATGATTCCGGGAATATCAGCCATCACAAAGGAACGGTTATCCCTGTAATTCACGATTCCCAGGTTCGGAACCAACGTGGTAAACGGGTAGTTCGCGATCTCCGGTTTTGCCGCGGAAACAACGGATAACAAAGTTGACTTACCCGCATTCGGGAAACCCACCAAACCGACATCAGCAAGTACTTTCAACTCCAGGATAACATTCCGTTCCACCCGGGGTTCTCCCGGTTGCGCGTAACGAGGCGTCTGATTCGTGGCCGAACGGAAATTCCAGTTTCCCAAACCACCGCGACCACCGCGGACAGCGATACAAATCTCCTCGTCTTTCGTGATCTCGCAAATCGTTTCCCCGGTATCCGCGTCCCGGGCAACAGTTCCCAGTGGAACATCTATAATGACATCTTGTCCGTCAGCTCCGGTACACAGATTTCCACTCCCGCTCTCTCCATCTTCGGCATACACGTGACGCTGGTATTTCAAGTGAATCAAAGTCCAGTAATTCCGGTTTCCCTTTAATATCACGTGTCCTCCGCGTCCACCGTTACCGCCATCAGGCCCTCCTTTGGCGGAACGCTTATCCCGATGAAGATGCATAGATCCCGGTCCTCCGGCTCCACTACGACAGAATATTTTCACGTAATCGACAAAGTTCGTTGATGCCATTCTTTATTATTTTAGATTTATGATTTTAAATTTTAAATTAAACTCCTCCGTCAGCTTCGCTGCCACCTCCTTCTTCCCCTGCCCGAGGGGAAGTACCCCGAAGGGGGGGAGGGAGTTTGTTTTTTCATTTTCAATTTTCAATTGTATAAAGGTCAGGATAATTACGCCCTAACCCGTCGTAATCCAAGCCGTGTCCCACCACGAAATCATTTTCCAGAGCAATACACTTGTAATCAATCGTCAAGTCGTATTTCAACGCTTTCGGCTTGTAGAACAAGGCTGCCACCTTCACCTGTTTCGGATGTTTCTCTTCCAACATTTTTTTCATGTGCATGATGGATTCTCCCGAATCAATCATATCCTCCAGAATTACCACGGTTCGTCCCGTGATATCTTCCCGCAATCCGATCAGGTCCTGCACTTTCCCCGTCGAGGATACCCCGGCATAAGAAGCGATTTTCACAAAACTAATTTCCGCCCCGTCGATTGTGATATGTTTCAACAAATCAGACACGAACATAAACGCCCCGTTCAACACTCCTAGAAACAAAGGGCGTTCACCTGCCAGTTCCCGATTCATCTGAGCTCCAACCCTCTGGATCTCCCGGTCAATCACGTCAGCCTCAATCATCAGCCGGAAACTCCGATCATGCAATTTGATTCTTTTCATCCCGTGTGTATTTCTCTTTTGAATGACAGACCTAGTCGTCTTTCTAATCCATTTTTTTATTTAACTTTGCGCAAAAGTACAACTTTGAATTTAAAATCCGGTAAAATATGGACCCAAAAGTAAGTATTATCATGGGTAGCACGTCAGATCTGCCCGTGATGGAAAAAGCCGCAAAAGTATTAAATGATTTTTGCATACCTTTCGAAATCAATGCCCTCTCCGCTCACCGCACGCCGGCTGAAGTGGAGTCTTTTGCCACAAATGCTCAGCAACGGGGTATTGAAGTGATCATCGCCGGAGCCGGCATGGCCGCACACCTACCGGGTGTTATCGCAGCCATGACGCCCATTCCCGTGATCGGTGTTCCCATCAATGCTTCTCTCGACGGGATGGACGCTCTTTTAGCCATAGCCCAAATGCCTCCGGGCATCCCGGTTGCCACCACCGCCATCAACGGAGCCATGAATGCCGGTATTTTGGCTGCACAAATCTTAGCCGTTGGCGACAGTACATTAAAAGCTAAAATCGTGGATTTCAAAGCATCTTTGAAAAAGAAAATCGTGGATGCCAACCAAGAACTGGCAAAAGTAAAATACGATTACAAGACGAATTAATCCACCCGGAAAGATTCAATGTAAAAATGAGGTGGTGTCAAAAGAAATAGCAGACTTCACAAATTAAACAAGATTTATAGGAAATGTCCAAGACATTTCCTACCTTTGAAACATCGGCTATTTACGTGTATATGGTCACGTAATTAATTTCTCGTTAACACGAATTTTAATCAAAACATATATCATGCGACAAATTATATATGTCGTTATTCTATTTTTTATTATCCCCAACTCCGTGTACTCACAGAGCATACCGGATATTGAAAAACTTTTAGAAGCAAATGATATAGAGTCATCGGAAGATTATTATGAAGATATGGTCAGTTCGTTGATTCATCTCTCCACACAACCGATAAACCTAAACTCAGCCGGATTCGATAGTCTCAAAATGTTATTTTTTCTTTCCGATGCACAGATAGACAACTTATTAGACTTCCGCAAGAAACACGGGCCATTCACTCACCCGAACGAACTTTTACTTGTCACCGGAATCAGCCAACAGGATTTATCTAATATCAAACCTTTTATCCGCATCGGCACATACGTACCCGAAAAATTCTCCCGTTATCACTTCTCGCAAGAAATTCTTGCCCGCTTGAAAACGACTCGTCCGAAACAAGCCGGTTACAAAAAATACAGTAGGGAAGCTTTTTTGTATGAAAAAGATTATCTCGCCAAAAAACAAACTCGCTTTCAAGGGCCTCCTTGGGGTACATTGTTAAAATACAAAATATCAAACAGACAAGGCTGGCAAGGTGGACTCACTTTGGAAAATGACGCGGGAGAAAACTATTTCACGAAAAACCAGAAAACGGGGTTTGACTTTTTTTCCGCCCACGTATGCTACACCCCGGACAAAATCATTCAGCGGGTAATTATCGGTGACTACAAATTGCAGTGGGGACAGGGATTACTGGCATGGAGCGGTTACTCTTCCGGCAAATCGACTTCCACCCTTAGTAACGAGAAATCAGGAAATGGCATTGCCCCCTACACTTCCACGGATGAAAACCGCTATCTACGAGGCATAGCCACCCGTCTGCACCCGACACGCACGATTACTACCGAAATTTTCGTTTCTTATAAGAAGACCGACGGTAATCTCACTGATCTTGACACGCTTACCCCGGAAGCCGTGCAAACCGCCACCCTTTACACGACAGGTTATCACCGGAACCTCTCGGAATGCGAGAAAAAACACGTCTTAAAAGAATTTACAACAGGCCTCTCCACCCGTCTAAATCATCGTTACTTTCGTATCGGCATTCAATTATTGCATTACAATTTTTCGCCTGCCCTAACCAAGGGAAAAGCCACCTACCAGCAATACAATGAAACGGGTGACCAACGCACACTTGTAAGCGTTGACTACAAAACCGGAGGTTACCATTTCTATCTATTCGGGGAAACAGCACGTAGTGACAACGGGACATGGGCTACCGTTAACGGTTTGCGCTACAGCGGGATTCCTAAACTCGCTCTATGTGCCCTCTATCGTCGCTACGATAAAGGCTATCGCTCTCACTACAATGGAGGCTTTGCCGAATACTCCAACACGACAAATGAAGAAGGAGTATACCTAGGTTTCGAAAGTACCCCTTTCCGCAATCTAAAAATCAATATCTATTGTGACCGGTTCCGTTTTTTCTCACCCCGTTATCAAGCCACCATTCCCGGCAAGGGGAAAGAGATCGTGGGAGATGTCACGTTCAACCGCTCTCGCTGGGATTGTTCGTTTCATTTTAAACATGAAGACAAACCGGAAGACGATAAAACAGGAGAAAAACTTCAATCCGTTTCCCGTGTGAAACAGGAGTACAGGTTCCAATTTACCTACTCCATCTGCGAGCGATTAAAATCCCGCACCCGGACCAGTTACACGCGTTACGTGAAAAAAGAAAAACAGGAAGGCGGTTACTTGTTCTATCAAGACCTTATGTACTCATCCCTCCAAACCAGCCTAAAAGCCCAGTTCCGATTTGCTTACTTCGACACGGACAGCTACAACACCAGGATATACGCCTATGAAAACAACGTTCTCTACGGTTACTCTTTCCCCGCTTTGTACGATCGAGGCATTCGCTCCTACCTCAATCTCAATTGGAAACCTTTCACCCTCATCACGCTCTACCTGAAAGCCGGTCTCACCTACTATCCCGATAAATCAACCATTAGCTCTTCTCTAACCCAAGTCAATGACAACAAACTATTTGATCTCTCTTTCCAAATTCGCATAAAACTCTAGAAGGACAAAAGCCCTTCTAGATTTTAAATTTTGGATTGGGAAACTTAATAATTTCCTCTCACACGCCATAGCCTCCACTCAACTTTTAGCTTTTAGTTTTTAACTTTTAGCTTTCCCATGTCTTCCCTCCAACACCCTCTCCACGTCCTCCAACCTGTATCCTTTTGCAATTAACAACACGATGTAGTGGTACATTAGATCGGCGGCCTCGTTCAGGAATAAATCCTCGTTATCATCCTTTGCCTCGATAACCAGTTCCACGGCCTCTTCTCCCACCTTTTGAGCGACCTTGTTAATCCCCTTCCCAATCAAGCGGGCCGTATAGGATATTTCCGGAGATGCATCTTTCCGTTTTTCCAGATATCGCTGCAAGTAAAACAAGAAATCCTTATTCACGTTCTTTTCTCCCCAGCATGTATCTTGTCCCGTGTGGCAAGTTGGTCCCACGGGATTCACCTTCACCAATAAGGAATCCCGATCACAATCTACCAGAATCTCCTTCACCAGTAAAAAGTGTCCGCTCTCCTCACCTTTCGTCCACAACCGCTGCCGGGAACGACTGAAAAAACACACCTTTCCGGAACGCTCTGTCTCGATGAGAGATTCCCGGTTCATATACCCTTGCATTAACACCACTCGTGTATCTGCATCCTGCACGATTGCCGGAATTAATCCGGCTGCATCAAATTTCAACTCTGTAATATTTACCATTTCATTAAACATTTTATCGAACAACAATACCTTTTTCTTTCAAGAAACATTTTAACTCCGGAATCCGAATCTGCCCGAAATGAAAAACTCCGGCAGCCAGCACGGCATCCGCTTTTCCCCGGGTTAAAGCCTCATAAAAATCTTCCAGACTCCCCGCTCCCCCCGAGGCGATAACCGGGATATTAACCAATTCCGCCACTCGTCCGGCGGCCTCACAAGCAAATCCCTGGTGTGTTCCATCATGATCCATCGAGGTAAACAAGATCTCTCCGGCTCCTCTTTCTTCCGCCTCCTTTACCCATGAAAAAAGTTCCCGGTCGGTAGCCATCCGGCCCCCATGACTGTATACTCTCCATTTTTCATTTTCCCGACGAGCATCTACCGCCACGACAACACATTGTTTACCAAACGCTGCTGCCAACCGATCTATCAAACCCGGGTCTTTCAAAACACTGGAATTTACAGACACTTTATCTGCCCCCTTCTTCAAAAGCTCCTCGACATCCCGTTCCGATGATATACCCCCACCCACGGTAAAAGGGATCCGCACTTGTCGGGCCACCCGTTCCACCCAATCTAACCGTGTACCCCGGTGATCGGAACTTGCCGTGATGTCCAAAAACACAAGTTCATCCGCCCCCTCATCAGAATAACGAGCGGCCAACTCCACAATATCCCCGGCATCCCTCAGATGCTCAAAATTTACCCCTTTCACCGTCCGCCCTGCTTTCACATCCAAACATGGAATAATTCTTACCGCTAATTTCCTCCCACAAGGTCCATTTTTTTCAATCATATACCCATTAGCACCATCCATTCTAAATTTTACATTTTAAATTCTACATTTTTCTCATAAAAAGCCTTTCCCACGATCACGGCAGAAATCCCCATGTTCTCCAACGCTTGAATATCTTCCATTCCACCAACTCCCCCGGATGCAATAAGCGTAATCTCCGGATAACGAGTCACCAACTCTCGATACAATTCCAAAGAAACTCCCCCCAGCATACCATCCCGGGTAATATCCGTACACATTACATTCTTCAACAGGGGTAAATAAGCTTCTATTAACTCGTATATCGTCGTTTCCGTTTCCACCTTCCACCCTTGAATGCATACATGCTCATTTCTCACATCAGCCCCGACAATAACCCGCCCGGCCCCGTATGTTTCCAACCACTCCCGAGTCTTCTCCCTATTTTGCTGGGCCATACTCCCAATACAGACAAACGAGGCTCCCGCATCAAACACGCGACAAATATCCTCATCACTTTTGATGCCTCCGCTAAAATCAACTTCTAGAGAAGTCGCTTCACAAATTCGTTCCAACACCCGCCAATTTACCACACGAGACGCCCGGGCTCCATCCAGATCTACAAGATGCAAACGCTTCATTCCCATAGCCTCAAAGCGCCGGGCTGCCTCCACCGGATCATCATAATAAGTCTTACACTCATCGTAATTTCCCCGGGTAAGCCTCACACATTTTCCTCCTATAACATCTATTGCCGGAATAACCGTTATCTTCATTTCTTTTACATTTTTAAAAAGTTTTCAATTATCTTTTCCCCAACCCCAGCCGATTTCTCCGGATGGAACTGACATCCCCAGAAATTATCTTTACGAATTGCCGCAGAAAAAGCCATCTGATAATCACACGTGGCGATGGTATACTCACTAAGAGGCACATAATACGAATGCACGAAATACACCATTTCTCCCTCGACAATCCCATCAAACAACCCGGACTTCACCCCCCGAATCCCATTCCATCCCATATGAGGGACCTTACTACATTTCCCGAATTCTTTCACCCGCATCGGGAATATTCCCAGGCCTTCCGTATTCCCCTCCTCCGAATGAGCACACATCAACTGCATTCCCAAACATATCCCCAACACGGGCACTTTCAATTCCGGAATGACCCGATCCATCCCGCTTTCTTTCAGTTGTCGCATGGCCGTTGCAGCTTGTCCCACTCCCGGAAAGATCACCTTATCCGCTTCTCTTACCACCCGGGGATCAGCACTACAAACCACCTCGTATCCCAATCTTTCTATCGCCACCCTTACCGAAAACAAATTTCCGGCCCCGTACTCTATAATTACAACCCGTTCCATTTATGATTTACGATTTATGATTTATGATTTTAGATTTTTCCCTTCGTCGACGGAATCTTTCCCCCCGCCTCCTGCCGGACGGCCATCCTCAAACTACGGGCAAACGCTTTAAAAATAGCTTCTATCACGTGATGCGTATTCTCCCCTTTTGCCTCCACGTGCAAATTACATTTAGCTCCTTGACAAAACGAGACAAAAAAATGCTTGGTCATCTCCGTGGGAAAATCTCCCACGTACTCCCGGCTAAACGCGGCATTCCACTCCAACCAACTCCGTCCTCCCAAATCCAGCAACACCTCGGCCCTCGCCTCATCCATCGGTAAGGCAAAACCGTATCGTCCGATCCCTTTCTTCTCCCCTAATGCCTCCGAGAAACATTGTCCCAACACGATAGCCGTGTCCTCGATCGTGTGATGCTCATCCACTTGTAAGTCCCCTTTCACGGAAACCACCAAATCCATGCCCCCGTGTCGGATAATCTGTTCCAGCATGTGGTCAAAAAAGGCAATTCCCGTTTTCACCTCACCCTGCCCCGTTCCATTTAAATCTAGTGCAACCCGCACTTCCGTTTCCGCCGTTTGCCTTACTTGCACCGCCTGTCGGCTTCCCTGTTTCAGAAAACGCACCACCTTTTCCCAAGAATCCGCGGTTAAAACAATAGGTAAACTCTCCATCCCCTCCTTTCCCAGCAATATACCCCGAATCCCCATGTTAGCTGCCAACTGCATATCTGTCAGCCGATCGCCAATCACATAAGAATTCTCTCGATCCAGCATTTCATTCAAATATTTCTCAACCATACCAATTCCAGGCTTCCTCCGGGGAGAAGCGTCCCCCGGCATACTCGCATCTATCAGTATCTCGTCAAAAACAACTCCCTCGCCCGCCAAAGTTTTCAACATAAATTCATGAGGTGGCAAAAAAGCACCCATCGGAAACCGTTCCGTTCCCAAACCGTCCTGATTGCTCACCATGACCAACCGATAATCCGTCTCCCTAACAATCTCCCGCAAGGCTCCAATAACCCCCGGAATAAACGCCAATTTCTCCATACGATCCACTTGGTAATCAACCGGTGGTTCTTGTATAATCGTACCGTCACGATCTATAAATAATATCTTCTTCATAAATCACCGAATTTCTTTAATCGTTTGATCAACAAATCATTCTCTTCCCGGGTCCCGATGGTTATCCGTAGCCCACAACTCAAGCGGGGTGGGATATGCCGTACCCGAACAACAATGTCCCCCTCCACCAAATAGTCGTACAATTCCCGAAAACGCTCACAACGGATCAAGACGAAATTGGCCTCCGAATCACAAACAACCTCCAGCCAAGGTAAATCCCTCAAAACCTCGATAACTCTTTTCCTCTCCCGCTTGATTGCCTCCACCTTCTTCAAAAAATCTGCCTCATTCCGCAAGACATCCAAAGCCCGCCGTTGTGTCAACGAACCGATATTATAAGGCGGTTTCACTTTATTCAAATAAATCACCAATTCCGGATCCGCTACACAAATTCCTACCCGTAATCCGGCAAGTCCCCATGCCTTGGACAGGGTTTGCAACACGACAACATTCCGGCAAGCCTTCTGCAAAGTAACAGCCGACGGCATATCGGTAAAATCGATATACGCCTCGTCTACCACGACAATTCCATCAAAACGAAGTGCCACCTCTCGGATGCGTTCCAAAGGGACCACGTTTCCCACCGGATTATTCGGCGTGCAAAAGAAAATTATTTTCGTAAACTGATCCACGCTATCAAACAACGTGTTCCACCCCGGTTGGAACTCCTCGTCCAACTCCAGACACCTTACCTCCACGTCATTCACTTGTCCGCACACCTCGTACATCGAATATCCCGGTGAAAAAACAATGATATTATCCCGTCGGGGTGTACATACTGTTCGGATCAGCATATCGATCAATTCATCACTTCCATTTCCCAGCACCAGCCGGGAAACCTCCACCCCTTTTAATCTCCCGATCTCTCGCTTCAATTCCCGCTGAAACGGATCGGGATAACGGTTATATTCCGATGCAAACGGATTCTCGTTTGCATCCAACAATGCCACATCCGTTCCTTCAAATTCCGCACGGGCACAGGAATACGCCTGTAACTCCTTTATATTCTCCCTTACGATATCACCCAATGCCTTCATTCCAAATTCTAAATTTTAAATTCTAAATTCCTAACCCTTACCGCATTCCCGTGTGCCTCCAACTTTTCATTATCCGCCATTATTTCGATTGTTTTTCCCAAATAAGCCAATCCCTCCGGCATAATTTCTTGGAAAGTAACCTTTTTCATAAAGGCATCCATGTTCACCCCGCTATACGCACGGGCATACCCGTTCGTGGGTAAAGTGTGATTCGTCCCCGATGCGTAATCCCCCGCACTCTCCGGAGAATAGTGTCCCAAGAACACGGAACCCGCGTTCCGGATTTCCGGTACCCAATCCAAATAATCTTTCACGCACAGCATCAAATGCTCCGGGGCATAACAATTCACCAACTCCACGCATTCTTCCCGAGAACGCAAAACGATATATTTAGAATTTCTTAGAGCCACCTCGGCAATTGCCTTTCGTGGAATTTGATCCAACTGCTTGTCCAACTCCTCTTCCACCCGATCGATCAATGACTCATTGCAAGTCACCAGAAATACCTGACTATCCGGTCCGTGTTCCGCCTGCGACAACAAATCAGCTGCCACGAATGTAGGCCGTGCCGATTCATCCGCCACCACCATTAATTCCGAAGGCCCGGCAGGCATATCGATCGCCACACCATAGCGTCCGACCCATTGTTTGGCCGCCATCACGAAACGATTGCCCGGTCCAAAAATCTTATCCACCCGTCCCACACTTTCCGTTCCTAATGCCAATGCTGCAATAGCTTGAATTCCCCCCACTTTAAAAACACGGGTCACGCCACACAACCGGGCTGTCCACAAAATAGCCGGATTCACCCGTCCATCCCGTCCCGGCGGCGTGCAAATCACAATTTCCCGACATCCGGCCAACTTTGCCGGAATTGCCAACATCAATACGGTTGAAAACAAGGGGGCACTCCCACCCGGCACATACAATCCCACCCGGTCTATTGCCCGGCCTTCCTGCCAACACCGGAATCCCCTTTCGTTCACGTATTCACACTTTCCGGGAATCTGCACCTTGTGGAATTCCTCGATATTCCCTTTGGCTACCCGTATCGCCTTCTTCAATTCAGCATCCACCACACTCTCTGCTTCCTGGAACTCCTCTTCCGTCACCTCAAGCCGCTCTAACTTCACCCGATCAAAATACCACGTGTATTTTCTCAACGCCTCATCCCCATCCCTTCTCACCTCATCAAACACCGCCTTACACACTTTGTCCAAATCTTCCCCACCATTTTCCGGACGCTCCAATATTTGCATCCACTCTTCCTTTCCTGGATATAATATCTTTTTCATAACTATAAATTTAATCTATTCATAAAACTTGTAACCCGCCAAGCAATCGCCCGGACAACTGGAATTTAACATCTAAAATTTGAAATCACTCTATCATTTTCTCTATAGGCACTACTAGAATCCCTTCTGCCCCCGCCGCTTTTAATGCACCGATTGACTCCCAAAATTTATTTTCGTTCACCACCGAATGCAGAGAATACCATCCTTTCATCTCCAACGGCATAATAGTCGGACTTTTCACTCCCGGAAGTATATTACAAATCTCCTGCAACTTCTCTTCGGGAGCATTCAACAAGATGTACTTATTGCACTTGGCAGCTAACACCGCCTTCATTCTGAATACCAATTGTTCCACCAATCGTAGCCTCTCCTCATCCAGCTTCGGATTAGCAACCAAAACAGCCGTAGACTTAAACAAGGTGTAGACTTCCGTCAGCCCGTTCTTAAAAAGCGTACTACCGGAACTCACGATATCACAAATCGCATCGGCTAACCCGATACCGGGAGCAATCTCCACCGACCCCGTGATCACGTGCGTTTCCGCTTGAATTCTATTTTGCTTCAGAAAATCATTCAACGTGTTAGGATAAGAAGTAGCAATCCGTTTTCCCTGCAACCAATCCAACCCGGTAAATTCTTCTGATTTAGGAATAGCAATAGAAACCCGACAACCCGAAAAGCCCAAATCCAGCAAATTCAAGACATTTGCCCGTTTCTCGATCACCGTGTTCTCCCCGATAATCGCCACGTCAACAATTCCATCCTCCACGTAATGAGGTATATCAGAATTTCGTAAATACAACACCTCCAATGGGAAATTAGAGGCTTGTGCCATCAATTGATCTTTCCCGTTATTAATACAAATCCCACACTCTTTCAACAATTCGAGTGAGTCTTCATTCAATCGACCTGATTTTTGAATCGCGACTTTCAATTTTTCCATTTCTATCTGATTTTATCGTCGCTCTGAATCCGGGAAGGCATTTATGGTATCGAAAAAAACAAAACGAGCCCGCCTGAATTCAGGCGAGCTCGTTTATACTTTTTTATTTCAAATTACAGCACAACAGCATCATCTCACCTGAATACAGTGATGGCAATGATGATGCATATAATGTAACGTACTATTCATATTTTGTCTTTTTCGTGCTGCAAATGTATAAAAGGAAATTGATTATCCCAATATTTTGTACAATTTTTACTCCTGAAATAACAACCATTTCCAAACAGGTAAAATTTTTATAGTCTTACCTTCCTCAGTTATTTCTCCCTCTTCATTATTCGTGAGAATTATCAACGAATCACATCCCGTTACTCTTGACGCCTCTACGATCCCATCTATTTCTCTCTTTCGTGTTTCTTTATCTCTCATATCCCAAGTTACTTGTATCAAATGAACGATTTGATCATTTTGCTGAACGACAAAATCACATTCCTTCGTACCTTGAAAATATAAAATCTTATCGCAAGGCTTAAGAACACGCCTCAAGGCCAAAAATACCGTATTTTCAAGTAATTTTCCATCATCATCGCTTTGAGGTAACAACACAGCATTACGAATACCATTATCGATACAATAATATTTCGGGAGCGAACTATTTTCTTTAATCATCGAGCGATCATACTTAGGAACACGAAAAAACAAGAATATAGAGCAACAATGCTCTGCCAACTCGTAAAGTTTATCCTTTCCAACTTTCAGTCCTTGAGATTTCAAGTCATTAAAAATAGAATTAATGGAAGTTGGCTTGGACAAATTAGCCATCACTCGTTTCAAAAAATAGCGAACAACTTCAGGATTATTCAATTGATAATGCTCTATGAGATCCCGAAAAAGCATCGTGTTGAAATATCCTTGTAATTTTCGATCCTTCATCGATTTCTCCGGAATAAGTACAACTTCAGGAAATGCACTAGAGTGATTAAACTCCATGAACGCATTCTTTAATCTGATCCGATCTATTTCCGTAAAACCATTGGTCTTAATGTTTTTAAAACGACAAAATTCATTAAAAGACAATGGAAACTCTTCATATTCCAAAGGCCATCCTCGAAGAGCCGAGGACAATTCCCGTGACAACATCTGGGCATTACTACCAGAAACATATATATTCTTGCAGTAACTTTTATAAATACGCAGTATAAATAGTTCCCACTTATCTACAAGTTGGATTTCGTCGAAAAACATATATACGTCTTTGATCGGAATATCGGGATACATCTCCATATATCCGGTTATAATATCATCCAATTCTTCCGTGGTCAAATCATAAAGACGCTCATCATCAAAACCGATCCATAAAATTTGTCCTTATGAAAAGGAAAGAAATAATCCAGGCGCTAATTGCGACTAAGCAGAGTGAGATTCCGTTTAATGT
>ENA-UEQW01001124-UEQW01001124.1-human-gut-metagenome-genome-assembly--contig:-NODE-1124-length-23035-cov-26.084023_pt1 | contig 23035 bp, 14 predicted proteins | sample MGYA00242947_ERZ507947 | MGnify/ENA primary metagenome ERZ507947 (study PRJEB26167, sample SAMN06115421) | human gut metagenome | host: Homo sapiens | place: China:Guizhou | collected 2015-03-17... | reverse complement strand
GTGGCGTCACCATCGATCAGGCAAAACTGATTCCGCAGTCGCAGGAGGAGTTCCGGAACTATTTCGATGAAAAGAAACTCCGCGCCTTCGATTATGCGCTGAACCGCCTTGCGGAAAACGGGATCTACATCTTCAGCGACCTGATGGCCGGATTCTGCGGCTGGACCGACGCGAACCAGTCCGGTCACTGGGTTGGCAAGGATTTGCTCGGCAAAGAGTTCCACGCCCAGCTCTACGTCAACGAAACCTTCCGGCGCAACTGGGCCGAAGGGGTGAAGTATCTGCTGAACCGGGTCAACACCGTCAACGGCAGGCGCTATGCCGATGATCCTGTCCTGGCTTTTCTGCTCTTCATGAACGAACAGGACTTCCGCGTCTCCCCGAGTTACCTATCGGCTTTCACGCCGGAGTGGGAGAAGTTCTACGGCCCCGGCGCGCCGAAACTTTCGGAAAAACTCTTCAAGAGCGACACCCCTGCCGGACGCAAAGCGGGCGAGTTCATGCAGAAGAAGATTCAGGAGCTGACCCGCTTCTACCACGGCGTCGTCCGCTCCACCGGCTGCAAAGCCCTGCTCACCAACTGGGACCTCTACATGCGCATGATCGACGCCCCCGGGCGGGAACTTCTCGAAGTCTCCACCCTCCACACCTACCATGGCCATGCCGGGTTGCCGCTTCCGGCGAAAAGCGTTCCCGGCTATCCGGTCCAGACCGCATTCGGCGCCAGAGAGGTCTTCCGCAACAACACAAGTTCACTGCGCTCCGGCGGCCATTACCTCGCCCGCATCCTCGCCAAGCAGAGTCTCAACCGGCCGGTGGTCGTCACGGAATTCGCCGACTGCGCCCCGAACTCCTTCCGGCATGAGATGGGGCTCTTCTTCTCCGGCTATGCGGCACTGAACGGGATCAGCCTGCTGCTGCCGCACGGAGAGCTGTTACCGGGTGACAACTTCCGTCCGGTGGCTCCGCACAACTACGCCGACTTCTGCGACCCGATTTTCCGGGCGAGCGACGCGGTGAGCGCCTTTGCTTTCCTGCGCGGCGACGTCGCCGAAAGCCCGCATTCGGTGGAGTTTACCGTCACGCCGGAAATCCTCCGCTCAGCCCATCGGCTCGACGCGCTGGCTACCGAGTACACCATGCTCGGCTTCCTCACCCGGATCGGCGTCCGCGCCACCGGAGTGAAACCGCTGGACCCGGTGGGGAACGTTTCGCCGAACCTCTCGCTCACTCCGCAGATCTTCTCCCGCGCCTACGGCACCAGTGTGGAGGCGGTCACCTCCGACGCCCGGCGCGACCGCCCCGCCATCTACGCCGACATGATCCGCCGTCTGCGAAAACAGGGGGTCCTGCCGAAAACGAACCGGACCGATGAAAAGGGAACCATCCTCGAAAGCGACACCGGCGAACTCCTCTTCGAACCGGACCGCGGCACGCTCCGCGTGGTCACGCCACGGCTCGCCGGAGCGGTCCTCAAAGAGAACCGGCCGGTCACCGCAGGAGCGGTCCGGATTGAAAATTGTTCGGTCCCCGCCTCGGTCACGCTCGTTTCGCTCGAAGCAGAAAAAACACTCTCCGACGCGAACCGGCTTCTTCTGGTCTTCGCCACCGACGCGGTCAACTGCGGCATGGCCACCACGAAGGACGGCAAGCGGCTGCTCGCCCTCGGCGGCGCGCCCCTCCTGATGCGCACCGGGAAGCTGACCATTTCGCTGGCCAATCGGCACGCGACGCCCCCCGCCGTCTACGCCCTTCACCTCGACGGCAGCCGGGCGGAACAACTCCCGGTCCGCCAGACGGCGGACGGTATAAAACTGGAACTCGACACCGCGAAGCTGCAGTACGGCACTCCGTTCTTCGAGATTCTTTATCCGGAGAAACGCTGAGCGTCACGCCCCCGGCGGCGGAGCGGTGCTGGAACGGACCCGGAACCGGTAATCCACCAGAACATCGCCCGCCACCGGCTCCCCGTTGAGCAGTTTTTGAAAGATTTCACAGCCGCAGCGGACCAGCTCCGTGTAGTTCTGTTCGAGATTGGTGAGCGACGGTTCGAGAAAGGAGGCCACCGCATCACTCGACCAGCCGACCACCGAAAGCATTTCCGGTACCCGGACATTCAGCAGCCGGAGCGCGTGCATCGCCTCCAGCTCCATCCCCTCGTTGAGCAGAATCATCGCGGTCACTCCCATGTCGAGCAACTGACGGACCGCCTCGGGGACGCTCTGCGCCTCGACCGCAACCCGCAACTCCGCCGGGAGTCCATGTTCGGCCATCAGATCGCGAAAAGCCAGATCGCGGGCATAGCTGTTCCAGTTGGTGCGGTCGCCGAACGAATACCCCCCGCCCAGCCGCCCGATCCGGCGATGGCCGAGCTGAATCAGATGACCGACGGCACGCCTCATCCCCTGCACGTCATTCGAACCGACCGTGAAAATGCCGTCCAGATGGCGCGGCCGGGTGTTGATGCACACCAGCGGAATCGTGTGCCGCGCCCCCCAGTAGGCCTCCAGTCCGTTGTGCGCCAGAAGCGAAATCGCGCCGCAGAACGGCATCTTCTCCAGCACATGCAGTTCCAGCGTGGAGAAGATCACCGGCACGAAGCGATTCCGCCGCAGCTCCTCCTGCAGCTGATGCAGCAGTGTCCCGAAATAGGCGCCGTAAGGGATATCCGGCATGATGACCGCCACTTCGCGGCACACTTCATCCCGGTAACCGGTTTCCCGGGCGCAGGCCATCACTTCGCGGCGGGTCCGGGCGGAAATGAGCGGCGACCCCGCCAGCGCCCGCGACACCGTCGCAATCGAAAAACCGGTCCGCGCGGCAATCTCCTTCTGTGTGGGATGTGCCATTTCATCGTCTCCTTTTCCTCCTCAATATAGCGTGAAACAATCCGTTTGCAATTGATTTTTACATTTTTTGCATAAATTCTATTTTTGTTGCAAACAATCGCTCCGCTCTCCCCTTGATTTTGCCTCACCGGCCAATATATTCTATGAAAAACCAGGACAACATGAATTTTGCAGGAACTGAGCAAAAATGGAAAATTTCATCGATTTGAGCGGCGAATGGTCGCTGAAAAGTGCGGATTGGGAACATGGGCGGACCATCCCGGCGCAACTACCCGGGGACAACTACTCCGCTCTGCTGGCAGCGGGAGCGATTCCCGACCCCTATTTCGGCTGCAACGAAACCCTCGTGCAGGAGTTCCGCAAATATGAGTGGGAGTTTGAACGGGAGTTCGACGTTCCGGCTTCCCTGCTCGAATACGACAGCGTCTACCTCAACGTCGAACAGCTCGACACCTTCGGAACCATCTTCATCAACGGCCACCGAGTGCTCACCGGCAACAACATGTTCCGCCGCTACCGCCCGGAGGTGAAACCGGCGCTCAAACCCGGGCGCAACGTCATCCGGATTCACTTCAAATCCGCGGAACTTGAAGCGAAAAAAGAGGCGCTCCGCCAGAAACGGGAAATCCCGATGAACGGATGCTCCAAGGTGGAACATCTCAATCTGATCCGCAAAGTCCACTGCCACGGCGGCTGGGACTGGGGCATCACGCTGATGGTCACCGGCGTCTATGCGCCGCTCACCCTCACCGGCGTCAACCTCGCCCGGATCGACTACGTCCACACCGAGCAGAAGCATGAGAAGAAGCGTGTCACCGTCACCGCCGTCGCGGAACTTTCCGCACTGCGTTCCGGCCGCAAAACCGTCACTTTCACCTTCAACGGCGAAACGAAAACCGTCATCGCCTCGCTGAAAAAAGGCGAAAACCGGGTCAAGGCGCTCTTCGTGGTTGACAATCCCAAACTCTGGTGGCCCAACGGCCTCGGAGAAGCCTCACTCTATTTGCTCACCGTCTCGACCGATGACGAAACCGTCGAGCAGGAGATCGGGCTGCGGACGCTGGAGGTCGTCAACCAGCCCGACGAATACGGAGTTTCCATGTATTTCCGCATCAATGGATTCGATGTCTTCTGCAAGGGGGCCGACTGGATTCCCGCCGACGCGATGCCCGCCCGGGTGACACCGGCGGTGCTCGACGATCTGCTCGAATCCGCCCGGCTCGCCAATATGAACATGCTCCGCGTCTGGGGCGGCGGCCAGTATGAATCCGAGGAGTTCTACCGCCTCTGCGACCGCAAGGGGTTGCTGATCTGGCAGGATATGATGTTCGCCTGCAGCCTCTACCCCTCCAACGAGGAGTTTATCGAGAATGTCCGGCAGGAACTGAACTTCCAGATCCGCCGCCTCCGTCATCACCCCTGCCTTGCCCTCTGGTGCGGCGACAACGAGGTGATCGGCGCCACCCGCTGGTACGGAGAAGACAAACGTCTCGTCAACACCATCCACTACGACCGTCTCAACCGGGAACTCGCCCGGATGGTCGAAACCTTCGATCCGGACCGGTTGTTCTGGCCGAGCTCCCCCTGCGGCGGCCCCAACAACTTCAATGACGGCTGGCACGACGACTCCTGCGGAGACATGCACTACTGGGAGGTTTGGCACGGCGGCAGGGAGTTCAGTGCCTATTACTCGGTCAAGCCGCGTTTCTGTTCGGAGTTCGGCTACCAGTCCTTCCCGTCGTTTGAGACGGTCAAACGCTTCTGCCCGCCGGAACAGTTCAACGTCTTCTCGCCGGTGATGGACCATCACCAGAAATGCGTCCGCGGCAATGCGCCGATCATCGGCATGTTCGGCAAATACTTCCGCATGCCGGAGAGTTTCGAAAACTTCCTCTATCTGTCGCAGGTGCAACAGTCGCTGGCGATCAAGACCGGCGTCGAATTCTGGCGGAGCCTCAAGCCGCGCTGCATGGGAACCATCTTCTGGCAGCTCAATGACAACTGGCCGGTCGCCTCCTGGGCGAGCATCGAATACGGCGGAAAGTGGAAACAGCTTCAGTACCATGCAAAACGGTTCTTCGCCCCGGTCATCGGCGTTCTCTACCAGGATGAGGCGAAGGTGCTGCAGCTCCATCTGGTGAGCGATCTGCCGGTCAAAGCCACCGCAACCGTGACCGCCGTGGCGTACGACTTCGACGGGAATGAGCTCCGCCGCTTCGACCTCTCCGCTTCGCTCCGCCCGAACGAAAACCGCCGGCTCAAAAGTTTCAAGGCTTCCGAACTGGCCGATCTCGATCCCGACGCCTGCTTCATCGAGCTGGTCACCGTCGCGGAAACGGCCGAAGGCAGACGCTTCCGGCATGAGAACACCTTTTTCTTCTCCCCCTTCAAACGGTGCGATCTGCACAAAGCGGCTCTCCAGGTCCAGGTCGAAGAGAAGGACGGTCATTATTTCTGCCGCCTCACCACCGACAAGCCCGCATTCTTCGTCACGCTGGATACGCCCGGAATTCCCGGTATCTTCAGCGACAACAGCGTGACGCTGCTCCCGGGTGTTCCGGTGGAACTGGAGTTTACCCCAAAACGGAAAACCTCGTTGAAGGAGTTGCAGAAGGATCTTGCCGTCAACGATCTGCGCAACACCTACAACTGAGAAAAAAGAGAGCCCGTTCTCCGGAAAAGGAGAGCGGGCTTTTTTTTTCGACAGCGCCGAACTGTTTCAGCGTTCGAGAATCTCCCGCAGCGCCGCGGCGATCTCCCGCCGTTCCGTTTCCGGCAACGGCAGGAACGGCAGCCGCGGATTTCCGCACTCGATCCCCTTGACCAGCATCATCGCCTTGCCGGCGGCGAGGCCGCCATGCCGGTTGAGCAGATCAACCCCCTGACAGATCTTGTGCATCCCCGCGAGGACGGCGGCCCGGTCGCCGGCTTCAAAGGCGCGCCATACGGCGGTATAGAGTTCCGCGGAGTAGTTGTAGGTACTGCCGATGAAGCACTCCGCACCGACCGCCAGCGCTCCGGCGAAGAACTCGTCGACACCGTAGATGACATCGAATTTGCCGTCGCAGGCCCAGCGGCAATTCTGATACTCGTAAAGATTGTGGTGGTTGAATTTGATGCCGGCGAGGTTCGGAATCCGCCCGTCGGCCTTCTCCAGAAATTCCACCATCGAAAGATTCACGCCGGAATTCATCGTGTGGTAGTAGTAGAACGGCAGTTCCGGAGCCGCCGCAACCGCCGCCGCGCAGAACTCCACCAGCGCTTCGACACTGCCGGGTTTGAAGTAGCAGGGAGGAACCACCGAAGTGGCGTAAAATCCCAGACGCTGCGCCTCGCGGCCGAGGACCTCGACGTCACCGAGCGCAAGCGCACCGGTGTGGGCGATGAGCTTCAACCGCCCGCGCGAGGCAGCGGTCCACGCCTCCATGATCGCGATGCGTTCCGCGACGGAGCAGGAGATTCCCTCGCCGGTGGTTCCACAGATGTAGGCCCCCTTGACGCCGTCGGCGACGAGAGAATCCGCCTGACGGGCGATCATCTCGCAGTTGAGTTCACCGTTTGCATGAAATGCCGTGAAAGGAGCGGCGATCAATCCGGAAAGATGTTCGATTTTCATGATATGCTTCCTTGAATTCCTATAAATGAAATCACGTTCTGGTGTTGCTCAGGGGAGGAAAAAATCCGACGGCTGAAGCGAACAACCGCGAATCTGCCCCCGGTCCACCGCGTCATCGACGATGTAATAGACGATGTAGATCTCCCCGTCCGGGAACTGGACCCAGCCGGAATATCCGAGATCGGCGTGAGAGGAGCGATCGTAATCGATCGGCAGAATCCGGGCGCGCGCCTCCCACCGCGAAGAGGAGAGGACGGAATCACGGTCGGTCAACGCGGCAAAAAAGTTCTGTGTACTGTTTCCGAATCCTCCCATGCCGCCCTGGTGGAACCGGTAGGTGATCAAAATAGAGCCGTCCTGCAGCATCCCGGCGACGGGACGATGGCAGCCGGGGAGCGGGAAGTCGATCAAAGGCCCCCAGCTTTCGCCGTTGTCGAAGGAGAGCGTCTTCTTGCAGTCCAGTCCGCGCCCGCTGTTTTCGCGCAGGAACGCGGCGATCACGCCGTTGCCAAGCGGCAGCAGAGAGACTTCGCAGAGCTGAAACGCGGGATCCTTCGCCACCGTGACCGGTTCGCTCCAGCTCTTCCCCTGGTCGTCGGACCAGCGGAGAAACTGCGCCAGTGCGCCATCCTGCGCATGATGTGCGGAGATGATCCAGCGGCCGTTGTCGAGTTCGAGAAGTTTATCCGGCACGATGCCGAGGAGCGGCGTCTTGACCGGTTCGCTCCAGGTGGCGCCATCATCGCTGGAAAAGCAGAGATAATTTTCGGCTGTCTGCGTCTGCTCGCCGCCGGCCCCCCACTCCATCCGGTCAAAGATGATCACCAGCCGCCCGTCGCGCAACAGTGTGATGCGCGGGCAATTGTAGTAACACTCCGGCTTCCGGGCCGCCGGAGTCAGCGGCCGTTTCGCAGACCAGGTCCGTCCGCGGTCCGTGGATTCGGTCAGCATGATCCGGGTGTAGCTGCGATCGATATGATGGGTACATTCGTTGAAGACCGCGATCAATTTTCCTCCGGGCGTCAACGCGACGTCGGGCCACGCCTCGTAAAGAACCGGGTCCCGACTGATGAAATATTTCTGAACGGCCATTGCAAACCTCCCTGTGTTTCGATTACTATAACCGGAACAGCGGCAGGCGTCAATGATAAAATTCAAATTCAGATGATACAAATTTAACACACGACGGCACCGTACTCCCGGGGAAAATACTCCATCAGGAGGAGGTCCGGAAAACAAACGGCGCGACCAGTCCAGGAAGCAGGTTGCGCCGTTTACACGAGAAATTTTTTGTTCTGTCAGACAGTTACGCCCTGCTGATTCAACGCTTTCTGGATTTCACGGATGTCGGCATGGCGCGGCTCCACGCCGTCGCGGACCGCGATCGCGGCCGCGGTTCCCACCCCCTGCCCGATATTCATGCAGATCGGCATCACCCGGAAGTTGGAGTGCGCCTTGTGGGTCCCGGAGATGTTGCGGCCGGAAAGCAGCAGGCCATCCACCTTCTCCGGCACGCAGGCCCGGTAGGGAATGGTGTATTGACCGCGGGCGGAAAAATGCTTCTGCGCCCCGTCCTTGTCCAACCCCGCGCCCTCCACATTGTGGATGTCGAAGTTGAACCAGTTGTGCGTGGCAATCCAGTCGTCGAACACCCGTCCGGCGACGATGTCTTCCGCCGTCATCGTATACAACCCCTTGAAGTGACGAGTCTCGCGGACTCCGACGTTCTGCGCGGAGGTCACCAGATAACAGTGTTCAAATCCGGGCAGGTACTCGCGCAGAAAGAGAACGATTTCCGGCATCTGTTTCCGGCAGACAAGTTCGGCGCGGGTAAGTTCTTCGGCACGGGTTCCGTCAATCCCGGTGACGTTGGTCATGTTGACGCAGACCTCGCCCGGCAGCCAGGTCGGATAGACCAGCACATGGCCGGCCGGCGCCGGGAGATGCTCCCGGGCGAGCGCCTGAATCTCCCCTTTCGGCACATCGAGCAGGTGTTCGAAACTGCCGGGCAGATGCGCCCGGGAGTAATCCACACCGCCGATGCGGAACATCAGCGTGACCGGCTGACAGCGGGAATCCTCCTCCCGGCCGAGCTGAAATTCCGCCCCGGCACGCGCCGCCACATCGCCGTCTCCGGTGGCGTCCACGGTGATGGTGCCGAGCAGAGCTTTCCGCCCGGATTTGCTTTCGGTGACCACGCCGCGCACTCTGCCGTTCTCACAGATGGAATCGCAGACGAAGGTGTAGAGCTTCAACCGCACGCCGGCTTCGGTCAGCATATCGAGCAGCACTTTTTTCAACAGCTCGTGGCTGATCTGGTGACGGCCCGCCCCCTGTGCGGGGCAGAAAATCCCCGCCGTTTCACGATGAACCCGGTCCATCATCTCGTCGAACAGCGGGGAGTCGCATCCATCGGTGAAGTGTGACATCATGCCGCTGGTGGCCATTCCGCCGACGCAGTTGAACTGTTCGACCAGAATGGTGTCCGCCCCGTTTCTGGCGGCGGCGATTGCGGCGGAATATCCGGCAGGCCCGCCCCCCGCGACAAGAACATCGGTGCGATCGGCAATCTCAATTTTCCGTTCCGGTTCGGTGTAGAAATCCATGAAACCATCCTCCCTTTGGGATTTGAAAATCGAATTCTCTCTGTCGGATTACCGTACTGCAAAAAAAGAAAATTACCTTTGTTTTTTTATCAAACTTTCTTGAAAAATCACAGATTTGATTTATTCTCTTTCCGCGCTGAGCTCCGGGGAGCGTCATTCAACAACATACAGGAAGAGGGGTCCTCCCTGCCGGAACAATGGCAAATTTCCCGGTGCGGTGATATATTACGAGGAGAATCCGGATAACGGCGGCCATGGCAGGTGGCAACGGAGATGCATCATGACAGAATTCGAAGCTATGCAGGAGACGTTTCGACGGGCGGAGCAACTGCCGGCGAAGCGACTGCTTTTCGCGGAGGCGCGCCCCCTGCCCCCGCCGCCGGAATGCGTCCACCTCCACCCCTGCCCCCGGATGCTGTTTCTGCTGGCCGGGCGGGAAAAGGTCTGCTTCGCCAGAGCCGGAAAGATTCAGCAGGAACTGCTCGAACCCGGCACACTGCTGTTCGCCCACCCCGGAGCATGGGTCAAGGAGACTCCGGAGGAATCCACCGATCTTTTTTCCGCAGTTCTGCTCCCGGAATGCCTCCGGTTCATCCGGCGTCGTGCAGGGGAGAAACATGTCTACCACACCGCCGCGGTCCGCTGCCGCGCCCTGCCTCTGATTCTGGAGGCGATTCTGGCCGCCGACCGCGACACGCCTCTCTGCCACCACCTGCTCGCCCCCTTCTTCGATGCGCTGGCGGAAGAGCTGCGGGCGGAAACCGCCACCGGCCGCCTCTCGCGCCGGGAACAGGAATGGAAACGGCTGCAGGAGTACATCACCCTCAATCTGGCCCGTGACATCGGCCGCGATGAAATCGCGGCGGCGGCCGGACTTCAGCCGGCGACGGTCTCCCGCCGAATCCGGTCACAGAGCGGCATGACACTGCGCGAATACCTGAACGCCGCCCGGCTCAGCTACGCCCGCTGCCTGCTGGCGGAAACGGAACTCACCATCGAAGAGATCGCCCGCCAGAGCGGCTACCGGTATGCGAGTTACTTCATCCGCGCCTACCGGAAAGCGTTCGGCAGCTCCCCCGGAGCGGAGCGCGCGGCAACTCACTGACGCGGCGGAATCCAGTGCACTTTGGACTCCCGGTACTTCTGTTTCGGCATATCTTTCCCGTCGGGGCGGCCGATCGAAATGACGTTGAGCGGAATGAACTCCTCCGGCAGTTTCAGCGCCTTGGAAACCGCTTCGACCCGCGGCGCGTAGGGGTAGACACCGATCCAGACCGCGCCCAGTCCGATTCCTTCGGCGGCGAGCAGAATGTTCTCCGTCGCGGCGGAACAATCCTGCACCCACATCTCGCGGGTCGCACCTTCGCCGAACTGTCGGGAATTTCCGCAGACGACGATCGCCGCCTGTGCTTTGGCGAGCATCTTTCCATACGGGAGTGACGCCGCGAGGGCGTCCAGCGTGCCGCGCTCGGTGATGACATAGAACTCCCACGGTTGCAGATTGCGGGCCGAGGGGGCGGCAAATCCGGCCCGGACCAGCTGATCGAGTTCCTTCGCGGCAACCGGTTCCGCCGTGTAGTTCCGCACGCTCTTGCGCTGATGGATGACGGTGAGCACATCCGGCGGTGCCGCAGCGTTCTCCGACCCGCGCGGCAGCAGAATCGCCACGACAAGAAAGACCAGAAGTATCACAATGACAATGCGTTCGTACATTTCAACCTCCTTTTTTTGATTTCAGTTTTTTAAAGCCGGCGTACAATTTGCGGAGAGATCTCCGCCGTTCTGCGACGTTGCTTCCGTACGGCAGGCCGCCCGGAAGCGGCGCGGCGTCATACCGGTCAGCTCCCGGCACAGCCGGCAGAGATAGTTGCCGTCGCAGAATCCGCTCTTGAGCGCCACTTCGGTCACCGACAAATCGGTGCGGCGCAGCAGATCCAGCGCCCGGTGCATGCGCAAATCGCGCAGATACTCCCGCGGCGTGCTGCCGGTGGCGTTGCGGAAGTGGCGGAAGAAATTCCGCCGCGACATGCTGACCACCCGCGGCAGACCGTTGACCTCGATCGGTTCATCGAGATGCTCGTGCATGTAGCGGATTGCATCGCCGATCAGGAACTCCGACACGACCGGTTTCTCCGCCGCCTCCGCCGAGCGGCAGAGTTCAGCGATGATCTCCATGAAGATCGCCAGGCTGAGGAAATTCCGTCCAGGGCGGCTCGAGTTGAGTTCCGCCGCCAGGAGATTGATCTTCCCGGCCAACTTCGCACTCTCTCCGGAATCGAGATGCACCAGCGGCAGAGAAAGCGTCTCCTCGTCGACCCGCGGCCGCGGATTGAACAACCGGTCGAACAGCGGCATCTGCTGGCCGTCGAGCAGCGGCAGCGACAGTTTGCGGGGATCATACACCAGATTGACCAGCCCCAGAGTGGAGGTGCGGTCGTAGCCGTGCGAGATGCCGGGGTGGATCAACAGCACATCTCCGGCATGGATGGGCACCGCTTTCTCCCCGATGAGATGCACCCCCTCCCCTGCGAGGATCAGCACGATCTCCATGAAGGTATGGCCGTGAAAACGCCGCTCCGGATGAGCTCCCGCGGCCACCTCCTCCACATAGAGCGGAATCGCGTGAGGCGGCAGGTAACGTTCGAGGCCATTTATCAGAAAACTTGCCATACCGGTTCATCCATGTTTCCATTCGACTTCTATAATATCGCATCCGATGGGAAATTGCAAATGCATACGCTCCCGGTTTTCCTGAAAAAACGAAAGGCTGCGTTTCGTCACCCGGCACTGGAATGCTATAATTTGTCACTTCAGCAAAGGTTTTTATCAAAGTCCGGAAGTATAATTAATAGAAGAAAACCCAAAACACAGTGAGACAATGAAGCATAAACACTATTACGCCTATCGGTCATTTCAACCGGAGTTCGCGACGATGGAACGCTTTGCCGCAATCGACGTGAACACGATTGCGCTGTTCCCAGCCAATACGTCGAACTCTCTGGGACAACCGTACTGCCGCTATCCGGCAAACCGGCTCTGGTTCGACACCTGGGATTTCACCGTGGTCGGCCGGCAGTTCGACGATGTGCTTGAGCATAATCCGCGTGCAAATTTCATCGTCATTGTCGATTTGAACTCCCCGGAATGGCTCTCCCGACAGCTTGCGCTGAGCCATGAATCGGGCGACAGCACCACACACCTTTCGGAAACGCTGGTCAATCCCCGCTGGCTGTGCGATACGGAACACTATCTGGAAGCCTTTCTCTCCTACTGCGAAAAAAACTATGCGGAAAAGATTGAAGCCTATGTTCTGGCCTGCGGTAACACCGACGAGTGGTTCGACCACAACGGAGAACTCTGCGGGCTGGCCAAAGAACGGGCCTATCAGGAATATCGTGCCCGGAACGGCCTGCCGCCGGAAACGCCCCCGTCGGCAGGCAAGCTCAATTCTCCCGATTTTGACGGACTGGTTTTCGATCCGGCCCGCTCCGACGACGTCATCACCTATCGCCGCTTCTGCAATGAGCTGGTCGCGGAAAGCATCCTTCGCTTTGCCCGTTTCTCCCGCAAAGTAATCCGTCCGGAGGCTGAAATCGGTGTATTCTACGGCTACCTCACCACCCGGCTCGGCGCGGCGGAGAGCGGTCATGTCGAACTGCGACGGGTTCTCGATGCGCCCGAAGTGGATTTTCTGATCTCCCCCGGCTGCTATATCGACCGGGCCATCGGCGGCGGTTCCGGCTGGCAGTCGGTTTCCGGCTCGGAGCGGTTGGCCGGCAAGCGCCATCTCCACGAATGCGACCAGCGCACCCACACCTACAATCCGTCGCTTTCGCCCCATGTCAAGCTCAAGTTCCAATGCTGGAAGAATACCGCGGAAGATATCGCCGGCGTCCGGCGCGAAGCCGTGCTGGCGATGATCAGCGACAGTTCCCTCTGGTGGTTCGACATGTGGGGCGGTTTCTATGAAGAGTCCGCACTGCTGGAAGAGCTGGGCCGCCTGCAAAAGCTCTATTGCCGCTTTGCCGGGCAGCCGGGAACTCCAGTTGACGAGATCGCCTTGATCATCGACGCCGATTCCGCGTACTATCTGGATCAGCGTTCCCCACGTCAGGCGCATTTTCAGCGTCATGCGCGTACCATGCTCAATCACGTCGGCGCCCCCTTCGACACCTATCTGCTCGACGATCTCGGCCGGATTCCGGATTTCGACCGCTACAAGCTGGTCATTCTCGCCAACCAGATCGAGATCACGCCGGAAAAAGCGGAACTTCTGGAGCGATATCTCTACTGCGGCAACCGGACGGTTCTGACACTGTACGCCCCGGGGCTCAGCGACGGGACCTCCCTCGATCCGGCCCGTGTCCGCCGCTGGGCGGGCGTGGAATACGGCAGTGAAGGACTTCATCTCACGGAATTTGCAACCTGTCGCAAGGCCTATCTCGCCCACCCGGAGAAGTTGACGGCGGCCATTTTGCGCGATCTTGCCCGGCAGGCCGGAGTTCTCCTCATCACCTCCCGGGAAGCAGTGGTCTATGCCGATTCCCGCATGCTGGCGCTCCATCTCGCCGAACCGGGTACCATCACAATCACGCTTCCCGGCGGAGCGGACGGCGCAGTGGAACTCTTCTCCGGCCGCCGGATGCACGGCGGCGTTTTCGAATGGAACTCCCGAGGCGGTGAAACTCTCCTCTTTGAACTGAAATTCAACTCTGACAAGAAAGGAATCTGAGACCATGCGAAGAATTTTTACCCTGATCGAACTTCTCATAGTCATTGCGATCATCGCCATCCTTGCGGCGCTGCTGCTGCCTGCGCTGAATCGGGCGAGAGTAACCGCTCAGAAGAGCTCCTGTCTCAACAATCTCAAAACTATGGCAAGCGGCGTCTCTTTCTATACCAATGACAACAACGACTTTCTGCCGCGTCGATACAAGCGCTGGTCCTGGGGGTATGCCATTGGCAATTCACTGGGGATCAAACGTCCGAACGCCTCCGTTTCCGGCGCGGACCCGGATCTTAATGTAAACAATATTCCTGTCAGTTCCGTTCTTCGCTGCCCGGTTACGGTCAACAACACCAGCACATCCAAGCAGGTGAGACTATATCCCAATTATGTTCCGTTGGTTGCCGATACCTTCAGTCCCCTCAAAGGGAAAACCGCTGGTGGCGCGAATTACAATGTCCCCGACGGCGCGGATGGAGACAGCGCTCCACTGGCACACAAAAAAATACAACGGGTCATCGATGGTTCCGTCCTGATGTTTGAGGCGGTCTCTTATCAGCCGTTCGATGCCGGAAGTTACATCGCTCTGTCGCCATCAAGCAGTTCTCCTCTCATCAGCATCTTCAATAAATATCTTCAGGACCCCACCGAACAAAACGGCGCGGACTGGAGTCGCCACGTCAGACGCTCCAACGTCTTGTTCAAAGACGGCCATGCGAAAACGCTTTCCTATGGAACAACCTTGAACAGTTACGGCATTCCACGGTAATCAAAAAGGAAATTGATCCATGTTTTATTTTTCCAAATTTCTGTTGCCCGCGCTTTTGATTTGCGGCTCTCTTCTCCATGCGTCGGACTCCGCAGTCACCCGGTATATTCAGCAAAAGAGCAGCGTGGCTTTTCGAGGCGACAATCTCGCGTTGAAATATTACAGGACCGGCGGGCAAAACTTTCTCTCGGCGGATCAAAAGCGGCAATATGGCTGGTGTATCGTGGAAGCCAACGGGAAAACGGTAGATGGTATTCGACGCGCACCGCAAAAAAATATCGTGCAATTCGATTATCCGTCGTTTCCCGGATTGACGCAACGCTTTGCTTTACAGGAAGACGGCACCGTCCGCGCGACCCTCTCCGCCCCGGACGGCATCGGTTCATGTCGGCTTCAAATGCGTTTTTTCGGGGAGCATTTCGGCAAGGCGCAACTATTGGTTGACCACCGGAATTTCCGGCTTCCTCCCTACCGCGAAAAGGCGGCGTTCCTTCATGCGCTGTATCGGGGAAAAGCGCAAAAAATCGTCTTTTTTGCAGACTTGCCGGATAAACGGTTCGAATTTGTCTTCGATATTCCGGTTGAGATTAAATTGGATTCCATCGGGGGGCGTTGGGGAATTGGACTGACCATCATTCCGCCGCCGGATGCCAAAAGTCTTTCCTATCGGGTGATTCTTCAGCGCGAAAAAAACGTTTGCCCAGACACACCACCCAAAGAATATGCAACCCGCGTCGGCGCATACGATTTCTGGCGGGAAGACCATTTGCGTCTGCCTGACCGTTCGGCTAAAAATCTTTTAGCGAACAGTTCATTTGAACAAGGATTTGCTTCACTTTGCGCACCGCCACACGGCGGCGGTGTTGTCAGTCGTGCGGTTTGGGAAAAAAAGCCGATTCGCATAGATACGCGGGAAGCTTTTGACGGCGCTGCTTCTCTCAGCATTCTCTCGGATCATCGTATGGCCGGTTTGACACAGCAGATTGCCACCCATCCGGTTATTCTGGAGCCGGGAACTTATACGGTTAGTTTTTATGCCAAAACCGATTCCCCCGGCAAACAGGAAATATGCTTCGGCAGTCCCAAACTGCCCCCCGGAGCCAATATCTGGGATGCGAAAACCCGCGACAATCGGAACTTTTCTCTGACGGATCAATGGACGCGCTATACCCATACGTTCCAGATAGATGTGACACAACCGCATTTTTTTGTTTTCGGCGCAGCCTCCCCGTCTCCGGCTCTCTGCCATATTGACGCCATGCAGTTGGAAAAAGGCGCTGTAGCAACCGCCTACGAACCCGCCGCCGCCGAAGGACGGTTGCACACCGCCGCGCCTGATAATTTTCTGGAAGCCGGAAAACCGGTCGAAGCCCGGTTGGAAATTACGACGGCGCATCCCGGTGACAGCGGTACGGTGGAGACGCTGGTGCGCAATTTTCAGGGAACCGTGGTTCGCGCAGAAAAACACGATTTTCGTGCAGGAGACAATCGCAAAGCATTTGTTTCGTTGAACTTGGAATCGCTGCCGCCGGGAATTTTCACCATTGAAAATCGTTATCGACTTGCCAATGGCGCATCCCGTTATGAATTTTACCGCTTTTCGGTTATGCATTTTCTGAAAAATCTCCATCGCCATCGCTTTCTCTTCGCCAACGTTTACATCGATCCCTACTGCATCCGCCAATATTATCCGGAATTGCTGAACCGTTACCGTCAAATCGGCATCGCTTCCCGCGGCGCCTTTGTCAACACCGAACGGCTGGTTGCGGAGGAAGATGCCAAATATGGTGTGATGCCGTTTTCGACGGCATTGTTGCGCCGCGATCGGAGTTTGGAAAAAAATCTCCCCGCCCCCTGCGCCGGTTTTTCTGTTTTAAGTAATGTGATCTGGTATGAAACTCTCTCAACCGAATTCCGCAAAACAGTGTATGGTTCCATCGTCCTGCCGTATTCTTCGCCGGATGCGCTCCAATCAATTACGCGAGCGGCGGAACGTCGGAGCCGGGAATGCCCGTGGGTACGTATCTGGTGCGCACTGAACGAACCGGAATTGAACTCCCCGGAATTTGCGCTGGACCGGGTTGCTTCCGAGTCGAATTTTAAACAATATGCCGAACTGGAACTTGCTGTCGCATGCGGTGTCCGATCCGGCAACCCCAAGGCGTTGGTCGGCAGCAGTTCGACCGCGGTTTTGAATCGGGATCGTCTGCGTTCGGTGGATCGTCTCCTAACGGTTCTGGGGGATCGGCTGCGTTATGACTGTTTCGTTTTTCACATTTACCGCGAGGCGCCGGAATATCCCGATCTGGACGCCGATTTGCAAGCAGCGTTCGCCATGTTGAAAAAACACGGCTACCACAATACTCCAATTTACTGCTCGGAAGGTATGCATTGGAAACCTTACCGGATGCGGGGGCTGATTTCCTCAAACTGGGTCGATGTCCCCTGGGGGCCGCTATCCTACGATATGGGGCAGCAGGAACGAATTGCCGCCGCCAAGCGGGCGCGCACATGGCTGGTCGGGCTGAAAAACATTGATCGGGTCAAGCAGATGAATTCCAGCACCAATTTTTGGGGATTTGAGATGGATTTCAATTTGACCCCCTACGCGAATCAAAAAATATCCAATACGCTGGGACGGCTGCTGGGAAACGCCGTTTTCAAAAAAGAGATTCATTTTTCCGCAAAAACCCGTTGTTATCTCTTCGAGGACGAGAGCCATCGCCCGGTCGCGGCACTGTGGAGCTGCGATCCTGCGGTGGACAATGGCAACATCCAAGGCCCGGAACTGACATTTCACAAGCTGCCGGACGCGGAGCTTTTTGACCTGATGGAAGCGCCGCAGACATTTGGGAAAAAGATGCGACTCTCCTCCTTTCCGGTTTTCTTCCGCGGCAAATCTGGGCAAACCGCTGAACTTTTGGCTGCGCTGGAAGCGGCGGAACTGGCCGACAATAGCGAACTTGCCGTCAGTGCCGTGTTTGAAACACTGCTGCCGTCGGATTACCGGCTGACATTCACCAACGACAGCAAACGCCTCTTTTCCGGCACCGTGAAAATCTTTGACGTTTCAAGCAAAGTCTATCTGCCGCCGGGAAAACAGTGGTCACAGCATGGCGAACTTCCCGCAACTCTCTCTGATACACGGCTTCGTGCGCAATCTCTGCGAGCGGAGGTGCGTCAGAAACTGCCGCTTAAAGGAGTGTTTTCCGTACAGGACGATTTTGCAGTAGTGCTTGCCCGCAAGGCCAAAATTTGCGTAGACGGCGACATCGACGATTGGCGCGGCATTCCAGCACTCCCGGTTGATCAGCGAATCACCGAGCGCGGCGCAAAGCATCTCGCTGGTACTCACAGCGCGACCATCCGGATCGCATGGTCGGAGGAACGGCTCTTCCTGCTCTGCGAAGTCGTTGACGATGTTCTCAAATCCAATCCCCGGCTTCAGCCGTTCGATGGTTGGCGTAGCGATTCCATGCAGATATTTTTTGATGCTGCGGCAAATGGCAGATCCACCCCTATGCCGGAACTGGGCAACGATGACTGGTCGTATGGCATCTATCTTACACCAGTGACGTTCGCACCGTATGTTTACCGCCACGCGGTGCCGGACATCCAGCTGACTGAAGGTATCGGCGGCCTGCGCCAAAATACGGTTGCGGACGATGTCGAATGCGCATTCCGCAGAACCGCAAACGGATATCGGTTTGAATTGGGGTTCCCGGTACGTGCACTTTTGCCGTTCCGTCCGGCGGTCGGACGCGCATTGGGGATCGGCATTTTGCTGAACAACCAAAATAGCGATGCCAAGATGCCGCAATCCCGGTTGGTTTGGGGACTACAGCCGATCATGCCGAATGACCGGCCGGATCTGTGGCCTCTGGTAATTCTGACAGACAAGTAACGCAGGAGCTGAACTACATATGATTTCCCGTCTCTGGATGAGACCGCAGGAACGGGCGGTGGAACCGCCCTTCTTCGCGGTGTTCCGCAACCGTTTCACCACCACCGCCCCCGCCCAGCTGCGCTTCACCTACAGCGCTGACGAACGCGCCGGCTTCTTCTGCGACGGCGAGGCCATCGCCGACGGTCCGCCGCGCGGCACGGTGCAGCGCTGGTTTTCCGCCGTCGTCGATCTGCCGCTGGAACCGGGCGAGCATGTGCTCACCGCCCGTCTCTTCGCCTTCGGTCCAGCCTTGACCGCCCGCGGGCAGATGTCCATCGCCCCGGGCCTATTCGTGCAGGACGAAAGCGGCCTGCTCTCCCCCGACTGGGACTATCAGGTCTGCATGGGCTGCAGCTTCTCCAGCAGCAAAACTGACTGGGGCAGTTACGCCCATTTGCTGACCGACGAGGCGTTCAACTGGAATGCTCTCGAAGGGAAAGGCGGTGAATGGAAACCGGTTGCCCGGTTCGAAGACAATCGCCCCCTCGAGCCGTCGCCGCTCCCCCCGATGTGCCGCGAGGAGCTCCGGAACTACCGGCAGTGCGGTCCGTACTTCTTCTTTGACGATTATGTCTGCGTATACGGGGAGTACGTGTTCTCCGGCACCGGGGAGGTCCGGCTCCGCTGGGCGGAGCCCGGATGCGATTCCGACACACCGCCGCCCGGATTTGCCGATCTGGCCAAACCGGGGGATCCCTACCCCTGTTTTTCCGGCCCCGGCGACCGTTTCCGCCTCACCGGCGGCCGTGTCCGCTGGTGCGACTACTGGTGGCATGCGGGGCGGACGCTCGAGACGACCCTCTACGGCAACGTGAAACTCGAATCGGCGCGATTCTTCCGCACCGGATATCCTTGGAAGCTGCGCCGGACGTTGAGCATTCCCGGCGACGAGCGACTTTCTCGGCTGCTGCGACACTCATGGAACACGTTGCAGGCGTGCACCTTCGAAACATTGATGGACTGCCCCTACTACGAACAGCTTCAATACATTTCCGACAGCCGGTTCGACCTGCTTTCCCTCTATGAACTCTCCGGCGACATCCGCCTGGCGGAAAACGCCCTGCGGCAGTTCGCCGAAGGGCAGTATTCCTCCGGCATGCTCCCCTGCCGCTACCCGACCCGGGAACATGCGCAATATCATGCCACCCCGGGGGAACTTTATCAGCTTCACATTCCATCGTTCACTTCGTTCTACATCCAGCTGCTCCACGATTTTGCCCGGCTGCGGCGCAACGATGCCCTGGTTTGTGAACTGCTTCCGGTGGCCAGACGAGCCGCCGATTACCTCAACTCCACGCTGGGAGAGGATCAGCTGCTCCATGCGCCGGGCTGGAACTTCATCGACTGGCTGGACAACTGGGAGGCAGGAATTCCTCCCGGCTGTCGTTACGGCGAAGGCTGCACCCTCAACCTGATCCACCTGCTCAGTCTGCAGCAGCTCGCCGATCTGGAACAGTGTTTCGGGAGCGCCCGGCAGGCCGCGCTCCGGCAGGAACAGGCGGCGCGTCTCAAACAGGCGATCCGACACACCTACTGGATCGACGAACGCAACTGCTTCGCCGAAGACAGCGCCCGCAGCTACGTTTCGGAGCACGCCCAGGTGTTTGCCCTGCTCGCTCTCAACGAACGGGCGGTGATTCCAGTACTGCGTTCCGGAACGCTGGATGAATGCGGCATCGCCTTCTCCTTCTACTACCTTGAAGCGTGCCGCATCCATCGCCTCGATGACCTCTTCGCCCGACGGCGGGAGCGTTACTTTCAGGCGGCGGAAACGCCCGGATTGCGCACCATGCCGGAACTGTTCCCCAACGACTGGTGGCAGCGCTCCGACTGTCATGCCTGGGGGGCGCACTTTCTCTATTTTCAATTCACCGCAGGGACCATTCTCGATCCGATTCCCCGGGCAACTCTGCCGGAGGCACAGCCATGAATTCCTTCTATCAGAGCGCTCTCGATATTGCCGAACAAAAACTCTTCCGCGATCCCAGGCCGACGCGGCTCGCCTCACCCCGCCTGGGGACCGGGGGCACCTTCGTCGACATCTTTCTCTGGGACACCGTGTTCTCCACGTTCTGGGCCCGCTATCATGCGGACCGTTTCCCGGTAGCGGAGAGTCTGGACAATTTCTATCGCTGCCAGACGCAGGAGGGTTTCATCAGCCGTCAGATTCGACCTGACGGCATCAGCAAATGGTCTCCGGAATCCACATTGGGGTTCGCGCCCCCGCTGCTGGCGTGGGCGGAACTGGAAATTGCTCCTTTTATTCCGGGGAGGCTGGAAAAAGTATTCGAACCGCTGCTGCGCCAACACCGATTCAACACGACCCATTTCCGCCGGGCGGACGGACTCTTCTTCACCGACTGCTGGGGTTCGGGAATGGACAACCTCCCCCGATGGGATACACCGGATGAGGTAACCCGGGCGGGCGGCATTCCCCCCTCCCGGGAGATGCTCACGGCGACCACGCCGGAAGCGGATGCGTTCTTCCTGTGGCTGGAAAGCCAGACGGAGATGCCGTTCTACTGGAATCGCCAGCTCGGCTGGTGCGACACCAGCTGTCAGATGGCATTCAACGCTCTGAATCTCGCCAGAATTGCCGATCGTATCGACCGTCCGGAAGAAGCGGAGAAATTGCGCGCCGAACATGCCGAGATCGCCGCCGCCGTCAACGAACTGTGTTTTAATCCCCAAACTCATTTTTACGCCGATCGGCTCGGCGATCATCCACTCAACCGGCGTACCATCTGCGGATTCTGGCCGCTGATCAGTGAAGTGGCGACACCGGAGCGGGCGGCAGAAATCATCCGGTTCCTGCGCGATCCCGCCACGTTCGGCCGTCCCTGCGGAATTCCGACTCTTCCTGCCGACGATCCGGATTATCTTCCGGAAAGCGGTTATGCCCGCGGCCCGGTCTGGGCTCACACCAATTACATGGTGTTGAAGGGGCTGCTGAAGTATGGGGAGGAGAAACTCGCCGGCGAACTCGCCGCCCGGCTTTACCACGCAGCCGAAACGCTCTGGAAAATCACCGGAACCATCTGGGAAAACTACTCTCCGGAACAGTGTCGACGCCCTCCCGAACGCTCCTGCCGAGACTTCTGCGGTTGGTCCGCTCTGATTCCGATCACCTTCTACCGGGAATTCCTCCGCTGAATCGAAGGAGAAAGGTGCAGGGAGAAAAAAAACTGACAAGCTGCAATGGAAAATTGTTGCTCCGCACATCATGCCATGGCAACCTCGATGTGGCCGAATGGGAGGTGGCCTGGCTCCGGGCGGAATTCGATTTCAGGTTGTGTCTCATCTGCAACGAGGCCGAAGAAATCATCGGCAAATTCCGCGGCAACGGTTGGATCCTACAGCAGACCACGGCGTATGTTTTAAATAAATCTCAATAATCACTTTTATCTATTGACAATGAGCTCCTTTGCCGGTATAATATCACATTGCATCCTCATAGAACGAAAAGGGGCTTCTGTCGATGAGAACGAGGAATGTCAAGGAATTCGGCGCCACAGGCGGCGGAACAACTCTGGATACCGTCGCCATCCAGACGGCCATTGATGCGGGCGGGCTGGTTTATTTTCCTCCCGGCGTCTATCTGAGCGGTACTTTGTATTTGCGCAGCAATGGAGGTCTGGAGCTTTCTCCGGGCGCGATCCTGCGGGGCAGCCCGAACCTTGCGGACTACAATCCGGCTGATTTCGTACCGCAGAACAGCGCCAGCAAAGCGGAGGTGACTTCCGGCGGCCATCTGATCGCCGCCGTCGAATGTTCCAACATCGTTCTCTGCGGCGGAGGCACGATCGACGGGAATCATCCGGCGTTTCTCAATGAAACCGACCCGGAATGCCCCCTTATGTATCGCAGAATTGCGCGCCCGGGGCAGATGGTGTTTCTCTGCGAATGCACCGATGTGCGCATTCAGGACCTGAATTTAAAAAACGCACCCTATTGGACCTGTTTTCTACATGGATGTGAAGAGGTTACGATTCATGGCCTCCACATTCAAAGTGATCCTCGCGTATTGAACGACGACGGCATTGATCTGGATTGCTGCCGGCGTGTCACCGTCTCGGACTGCATCATCTCCACCGGCGACGATGCCTTGACGCTTCGCGGCAACAACAGCCGCCTGAAACAAAAACGCGACTGCTGCGAAATCGTCGTGACCAACTGCATTCTGGAGAGCCATTACGCCAATGCAATCCGGGTTGGCGTCGGCTGCGGAGAAATTCATGATGCGCTCTTTGAAAATATCATCGTTCCCGGGTACCGCACGGCAATTTCCCTGGTGTCCAACTGGAGCAATGACCCGGCCAGCTGTGTCGGAGCGGAAATTCACGATATCGAATTCCGCAACATCCGCAGTCATGCGCGCCGCTTTCTGCAGATCAAACTCGACAACGCACCGGCGGGAAACGCGCACACCTCCGCAACGCTTCACGGCATTATGATCCAACACGTCCGCGGCACGATGGAACTGTCGAACATGCTGCGCGGCAACGGAGCCGGTAAATTATACG
>ENA-UEQW01001122-UEQW01001122.1-human-gut-metagenome-genome-assembly--contig:-NODE-1122-length-23055-cov-5.196840_pt1 | contig 23055 bp, 24 predicted proteins | sample MGYA00242947_ERZ507947 | MGnify/ENA primary metagenome ERZ507947 (study PRJEB26167, sample SAMN06115421) | human gut metagenome | host: Homo sapiens | place: China:Guizhou | collected 2015-03-17... | reverse complement strand
GAGGGCCGCAGCGCAAACAACGAAATTCTGATCTTAATCCGCGACGCGATCGAAGCCTACGAGGAAAAACACGGCAAGATCGAACTCTGATTTTCACAATGCGGCGAGCGCAGCAATGCCGCATTCCGCACGCAGTCTGCCGCCAGACAAACGTCACTCGCGCCTCACGGTAGTAAGGCGCGGTTGCAATCGGTGCCGAATCGCAGGGATTCATGGCGAAGCCATGTACACCGCACCCGATTGCGCAGCGTGTGCAGCTCTTCAAGCCTCAGACCGGCAATGTCGGGGGTCGAGGGGTCCTCCCCTCGCGTTCTCTTGGGGGTTCAAGGGGGCCATTCTCTCACGTGAGAGAATGGCCCCTTTGCCTGCGCACCCCTGCGGCACGCAGGGAATTCCCGTACCTCAGCGGGACAAGACCTTTCTTGCCAAAGGCCCGATTACGCCGCCGGCGGCGTTGCCGACCGTCATCACGAGCAGATATAAAACCGCGCGGCCGCTCCACGCGCCGCCCATCGTGAAATAGTACATATTCGCCACGCAGTGCTCAAAGCCGCAGAGGATGAACACGCACACGCCGAAAAAGAGCGCGAGATACTTGCCGAGCTCGTGCGGGTTGGAGCGATAGCCCTCCACGCCGATGTAGATCATCACGTTGCAGAAAACGGCGAGGATGAACGCGCCGAACAGCGGCTCGGAGAGCTTCAGTTCACAAATGCCCTGCGCGCGGGCGCTGAGGGATACAAGCCGCGTGCACTTCTCGGCAAGCGCGATGAGCGACGTGCCGGCGAGATTCCCCAGCCAGATGACCGGCAGCGTTTTGGCGTAGGCCATATCGTTATCGAACACGTAGCAGACCTTGCCGGTGAACAAATGCAGCCCGCGCGTGCAGACGACGAAAAGACCGATCGTGAAAAAAAGCGACCCGACGACCGTATTTTCCACCGACAGGAACACTGTGCCGCCAAAGGCGATGACCGCGCCGGCAAGGATCGCGGAGAGAAAGATCTTTTTCATGCAAAAACTCCTCCAGACCGTGTGATTGGGTTTTATTTTACCGTATGTCAGCGAGCGTTGTAAACGCTTCTCTGTGGAGAGATAAAAAGTCCGCAGAAAATGATGGTTTTTGCCGCTTTGGCTTAACAGAACGCGGCATTTTGCGCGGCATGGAGGGAGGCTCGCCGTGATTTTTATTGCTTTTCCCTCCCCCGGATAGTACAATGGTCTCACCATCAAACTTTCGGAGGACTTTTCCCCAATGAAACTCATCTCATGGAACGTCAATGGCCTGCGCGCGTGCATTGGCAAGGGCTTTTTGGATTTTGTGAATTTCATCGACGCAGACGTCATCTGCCTACAGGAGACGAAGCTGCAGCCGCATCAGATCGAACTTGACCTGCCGCAGTACCACATCTACTGGAACAGCGCGGACAAAAAGGGCTACTCCGGCACGGCGGTGTTCACCAAGCAGGAGCCTCTTTCCGTCACCTATGACTTTGGCGAGGACATCCACCGCCATGAAGGGCGCGTCATCACGTGTGAATATCCGGACTTCTACCTCGTCTGCTGCTACACGCCGAACTCGCAGGACGAGCTGCGCCGCCTTTCGTACCGCATGGAATGGGAGGATGCGCTGCGGCAGTACCTCTGCGAGCTCGACACGATCAAGCCCGTCGTGTACTGCGGGGACTTAAACGTCGCACACGAGGAGATCGACCTCAAAAATCCGAAGACGAACCACTTTAACCCCGGCTTTTCCGACGAGGAGCGCGGCAAGATGACGCAGCTTTTGTCCTCGGGCTTTCTCGATTCGTTCCGCACGCTGTACCCCGACAAGACGGACGCCTATTCGTGGTGGAGCTACCGCGCCCAATCGCGCGCACGGAACGTGGGGTGGAGAATCGACTATTTCATCGTCTCCGAACGCCTGCGCTCCCGCATCGAAAACGCGGATATCTTAGCTGAGGTCATGGGCAGCGACCACTGCCCCGTGCTGCTCGAGCTCAAGGAGGAATCAAAATGAAACTCAACAAACAGGAAATGACCGGAGGCACGAAGATCACCCTGATCATCAGCGGTGCGGCCATGCTTGCCGGCATCGTGATCGTTGTGCTGTTTGCCGCCGGCGCGCTCGCCCTTTCCGAGCAGAGCCGCAACGTGCTCGCGATTGCGATCTCCGCCGCGCTGGTGGTGTTTTCTTACACGCTGTGCAAATCGTTGGGGGTACTTAAAAATCAAAAAAAGTGATTCTCACCCCCACGCCCACGTGGGGAACGGGTAAAAGGGGGATATTCTCTTTCACGAAAGAGAATATCCCCCTTTTGAACCCCCAAGAGAAAGGACGAGGGGAGTCCCCCTCGACCCCCGACATTGCCGGTCTGGGGCTTGAAGAACTGCGCTCGCTGCGCAATCGGGTGCGGTGTACATGGCTTCGCCATGAATCTTCTGCGAGTCGTTACTACTTTCAACCGCGCCTTACTACCGTGAGGCACGAGTGACGGTAGTATGGCGGCAGACTGCGTGCGAAATGCGGCATTGCTTCGCTCGCCGCATTGATGAGACTGGTGATAGACGGAAATTAGTCTGCACTTCTACAAGATCGACAGAGCGGCACCCGCAAGGGGTGTGCCGCATCCGTAAGGCAGCAGAGCCGCCAACGGCTGCGCAACAGCGGATGATAGAAGCAAATCAAATCGTCTAGCAACACCCAACGCGGCAACGCCGCGCGCAGGCATTCCCATTCCGGAGGCACAAAGGCCATCCGAGCCCGAGACTGCCAATTTAAAACCTTTCTCTCGGGGGATCAAAAGGGGGATACTCTCTTTCGTGAAAGAGAGTATCCCCCTTTTATTCGCGCCCCCTGCTTGCAGGGGACCCTATTTCTCCACAGAATGTGGAAATCACTCACACCTTGGTGCGATCGTACGAAACGACCACACGACGGTTCGGCTCGGTGCCGATGGAGAATGTTGTCACACTCGGCGTATCCTGGAGCGCGGTGTGGATGACGTGGCGCTCGTAGGCGTTCATGGGCTCGAGGGTGACATTGCGGCGGTACTTCGTCACCTTGCCGGCGACCTTTTCCGCCAGGCGCTCGAGGCTCTGCTCGCGCTTTTCGCGGTAATTTTCTGCGTCGACCTGCACGCGGGCGCGGTTCTTCTCGCTGCCGCGGTTGATGCTGTAGTTCGTCAACTGCTGGATGGCGTCGAGCGTTTCGCCGCGGCGGCCGATCAGCGCGCCGAGCTTTTCCCCTTCGAGGAAGACCTTGTAGCGGCCCTTCTCACTCTCGTAGACCTTGACCTCAGCGGCGGAGTCCATGTGCTCAAGAAGGCCCTTGAGGAACGCGCGGATCTGCTCGCTCTTCTCGTCGTGGCACTCTTCGCCGAGGTCGACAATGGGCTTGGGCTGCGGGGTGGGACGCTCCGCGCGCTCGGCACGGGGAGCGCGGTTCTCGCGGCGGTCTTCGCGCGCGGGACGGTCGCCGCGTTCGGTACGCGGCTTGTCGTTTGCACGGGATTCTTTTTTCTGCAGCACCTCGGGCGCGTACATGGGCACGGCCTTGGGCGCAGAAGCGGGTTCAACTTTCTTTTCGGGCTTGGGTGCGGCAGGCTTTTCCACCGGCTTGACCTCTTCGGCCTTGCCGTCGTCATAGCTCACGCGAACGCGCGCGGGCGCGCTGCCGATGCCGAGGAATCCGGCTTTCGCGCGCTCAAGAATTTCAACAGAAACGTCGTCTCTGTCCATCTTCAGCTGCGCGAGCGCGCTCTGGATCGCCTCGTCCTCCGTCTTGCCCGTTACGTCAATAAACTTGATCATTCAGACAAGCTCCTTACAATTATTCTCCGTAGTGCTCGGGGTCGTAGGAACGGCCGCGGGCATAGGGGCGGTCGCCGACGCGTCCGCTTTCGCTCGTGGAATTTTTCTTTTTTGTGGCCTTGGCAGCCTGCTTTTCCGCACGCTTTTCCTTGAGGCTCTTCTTCTCGGCCTCCTCGGCAGCGTACTTGCGCTGCTGCTCGCGGGCGGCTTCCATGCGGCGCAGACGGTCGTCGCGCTTCTGCTTTTCCTTCTCGCTGAGCTCGTCCTCCATGTGGCTCTTATAGTACTTGGTCAGAACCTTTTCCTGGATGGCGTAGAGCAGCGAGTTGACGATCCAGTAGACGCCGAGAGCCGCGGGCAGCGTAAAGCCGATCCACAGCGACATGAGCGGCATCATCCACATCATCATGCGGTTGGAGCGGGCCGCGGCGTCGTTGCCCTCAGCGGCGATGTTGCCGGACATGGAGACCTTGGACTGCAGGAAGCTCAAAGCACCGGAAACGAACGGGATCAGCACAACGCCGATCACGGGCCAGCCGCCGGTGAAGAAATCCTTCCACACATCCCCCGGCATGACCGTGAGGTCAAGGCCGAGGAAATTGTAGTTCACGTTGAGAAGACCGTCAAACTTGCCGGAAAAATCCGCAAAGTTGTCGGAAATGAACTTGGCAAGGCCGATCTCCTCATAGCCCTTGCGCACAAGCTCGGCATTGTAGCCCAGGGTGGTGGCAAGGGTCGTGATCTCCGTCACGACGTCCTTGGAGAGCATCATGAAGCGGCTGAGCGGCTGACGGATGATGGAATACAGAGCGATGAGGATGGGGAAGGGCAGGAAGCTCCAGAGGTAGCCGCTCATGGGGTTGACCCCCTCCTTGGCGTAGAGCATCTGGATCTCATCGTTCATTTTCTGGGGATTGTTGGCATATTTCGTCTGGATCTCTTTGATCTTGGGCTGGAAGAGATTCATGCGCATCATGCTCTTTTTCGACTTCATCTGGAAGGGCAGCGTGATGAGCTTCACGACGATCGTGAAGAGCACGAGAGCCCAGCCGTAGGAGCCGGTCAGCTCATAGAAGGTGCGCAGGACCCAGGCGAAGGGAACGCAAATGTAGTAGCCGATGGTTGACATTCTTCGGTTTCCTCCGTGGTTTTAGGTTCGGTCACGGGACCGGGTCGTAGATTTTTCCGCCCTTATAGAACGGATGGCACCGCATGATACGCTTGAAGGCAAGCCAGCCGCCCTTGACCGCCCCGTACTTCTCGATCGCTTCGAGCGCGTATTGAGAGCACGTGGGGATAAAGCGGCAGCAGGGGGGACGGTAGGGTGAGATGGCCCTGCGGTAAAACCGGATGAGAAACAGCAGAAAGCGTTTCATGCCTGCGTCTCCCACAAATCGAGCTTTTTGCACGTTTTTTCAAACGCGCGCTTGAGCTCCCAGTAGTCCGCGTGGGCGGCCCTTGTGCGGGCGACGACGATGCAGTCGTAGCCCTGCTTCATCTTCCCCTGGCTCAGGCGGAAAATTTCGCGGATGCGGCGGCGGACGCGGTTGCGCACGACGGCGTGGCCGAGCTTGGTGCTGACCGTGACGCCGAGGCGGTTGTGTCCGAGCCGGTTTTTCCGGTAATACACCACAAGGCAGGACGAAACACCGGACTTGCCCTTGGCATACATCCGGCGGAATTCGTAATTTTTCTTGACGGTGGTGGTGCTTTTCACGCGTGATCTCCCTGCTTTTGCGGATTTCTCCGCATAGCCTGCAAGGGACGGCGATCGAAACACATTCTCATCGGCCGTCCCTCATTGTTTCATGTGTAGCATACGATACGCAAGTTGCTCCCGCTTTAGTGGGTCAGACGGGCGCGGCCGCGTGCACGACGGCGGGCGATAACCTTGCGGCCGTTGGCAGTGGACATTCTCTTGCGGAAGCCGTGCTCCTTGGAGCGCTGGAGCTTCTTGGGCTGGTAGGTGCGAGAAGTAGCCATTTCGTTTTACCTCCTGAAAAAATTTTACCGGCAGCACCCCCTTGGGGAGGCGCTGCACTTACTCGACGGCGGGTGAGGTCTCCCTCACGGACCGCAGTTGACATAAAATCGCGCAACTCTACAGAAACGCACGGAGTATTATATCGTTTTCGCCCCATTCTGTCAACCAAAAGTTCAGGTTTTTTGTAAGAATGCACGGTATCACAAACCCTTGTGACGAAATGAAAATTCTCCCGCAAGATATTGTTTTTTATGCCCGTTTTTTCCTTCGGAGCCGGTTTGAAAACGGCATTTTATATTTAGAATATGTATTGCGTTTATATCCCGTTTCTGCTATAATAGATAGAGTAATATCTCGGCCTTTGGCCGTTCATCAGAAAAAGAAAGGAGCGCTTCCGTGAACTCTGTTGCAGACATCTGGAAGATCGTTCTCTCCCGCCTCAGCCAGGACCTGTCTGAGACGACCATCTCCACCTGGTTCGACGAGGTGGAGGCCGTGTCCATCAAGGACCGCACGCTGTACCTCCACTGCCCGAACGATTTTAAGCGCAGCACGATCGAATCCATGTTCTCTGACCGCATCAAGGATTCCCTGCGGGACATTTACTCCGCCGATTTCGACGTTAAGCTCCTCTCCACCGCGGAGAGCACCGCCCTTTTCGAGCCCGAGGTCAAAAAGTCCACCGCGCTGCTCGATTCCGGCGAATTCACGTTCGACACGTTCGTCGTCGGCGAATCGAACAAGATGGCCTATGCCGCCGCGCGCGCCGTGGCCGACGGCGTGGGGCACTACAACCCGCTATTTATCTACGGCGACTCCGGCCTTGGCAAGACGCACCTCATTTACGCCATCGCTCATCAGATCCGCACGACGCGCCCGTCGGCGAAGATCATCTACATCAAGGGCGATGATTTCATCAACGAATTCATCGAGCTCGTGCGCGCGGGCCGCGGCAGCGAATTCCGCGCGAAGTACCGCGACGCGGACCTGCTGCTCGTGGACGACGTGCAGTTCGTCGCGGGCAAGGAGCAGGTGCAGAACGAATTTTTCCATACGTTCAACACGCTCTACGAGGCCGGACGCCAGATCGTCCTGACCTCCGATAGACCGCCCTCTGACATGCACCTTCTCGACGACCGCCTGCGCACGCGCTTTGAGTGGGGCTTACTTGTCGATGTGCAGCCGCCCGATTTTGAAACGCGCCTTGCTATCGTGAAAAACAAGGCCGCGCAGTGGGGCACCGTCATCGACGACGACATTGCGCGTTACATTGCCGAAAATGTCACGTCCAACGTCCGCCAGCTCGAGGGCACGATGAACAAGATCCTTGCCTACCGCGATCTCATCGGACGCGAGATGGACGCCGACGCCGCGCACCGCGCGGTCGAGGACTTTATGAAAAAGAACGCGAATCTCGCCCCCACGGCGGCGATGATCATCACCGAAACGTCACGCTACTTCGGCATCGACGAAGAGGTCATCAAGGGCCCGTCTCGAAGCCGCGAGGCCGTCAACGCCCGTCAGGCCGCGATGTACCTCGTGCGCCGCATGACGAATCTGTCGACGCCCGATATCGGCCGCGAGTTCGGCAAGCGCGACCATACGACCGTGCTCCACTCGCTCGAGCAGATCGAAAAGAAGATGAAATCCGATCCCGTCTTCAACCAGACGATCAAAGAGATCACTATTAACATCAACTCCAAGAGATAACAAAGTTTTCCACATTATCCACAGGGTTGTGCAGAGGGAAGCTGTGGAAACATTTTTTGAAATTTTTGGGTGTGGAAAGTGATAGAACTTTTCAACAACCCGCGAGGGATAAATTTTCCTTGCCATTTCGGGCTAAAATTAGGTTTTCCACATTTTTGCGCCCCTACTGCTGCTATTTCTAAAAACTATCCTTTTTCTTTTCCAAAAGAGAAAAAATCATCCGTTTTACGAAAGGAACGCCGCTATGAAATTCTCCTGCGAAAAGCTGCTGCTGCAAAATGCAGTCAATACCGCCTCCCGCGCCGTCGCGGCGAAAAGCTCCATCCCTGCGCTCGAAGGACTGCTGCTGACCTGCGGCGGCGAGAGCCTGACCGTTTCAGGCTACAACATGCAGACCGGCATCCGCACGAAGTTTGCCGCCGAGGTCGAGGAGTCCGGCGAGCTGGTCGTCAACGCGCGCCTGATCAGCGAGATTTTAAGAAGACTGCCCGACGACGTCGTGACCTTCACCGCGAACGACAAATTTTTGATCCACCTGACCTGCGGCGACGCGGATTTCGACATCATGGGTCTCTCCGCCGCCGATTTCCCCGAGCTGCCCGAGGTCGAGGAGAAGTATGCCGTCCAGATCGCCGAAAAAACGCTCAAGACCATGATCCAGCAGACGAGCTTCGCCGTTTCGACGAACGAGGCGCGCCCCGTGCATATGGGCTCGCTGTTCGAGGTATCTGCCGAGGGGCTGACCGTCGTCTCCGTCGACGGCTTCCGCCTTGCGCTTCGCAAGGAAGCACTTGAAAAGATCGAGGGCGGCGCGTTCTCGTTCGTCGCGCCCGGCACGGCGCTCAATGAGGTCGAGCGCATCTGCGAGGAGATCGACGAGGTCGTGACCATCACGCTCGGCCAGCGCCATATTCTCTTCGAGGTCGGTGAGACCGAGCTCATCTGCCGCCGCTTAGAGGGTGAATTCCTCGATTATAAGAACGCCATCCCGCGCAGAAACCCCATCAACGTCGTCGTCGACACGAAGACGATGCTCCAGAGCCTCGAGCGCGTGAGCGTCGTCATCAGTGAAAAGCTCAAGAGCCCCGTGCGCTGCCAGTTCGGCGAGGACAAGGTGACGATGTCCGCCAAGACCGCCAACGGCGATGCAAAGGACGTCTGCCGCATCGCGGGCGACGGTCAGGGGCTTGAGATTGGCTTCAACAACCGTTATCTGATGGACGCGCTGCGCTACGCGCCCGCCGACACCGTGAGAATGGAGCTCAACACCGGCATTTCGCCGGCCATCATCGTTCCCGTCGAGGGCGAAGAGAACTTCCTCTACATGGTGCTGCCCGTGCGCCTGAAGGCAAATTGAGACAAAAAACTGAATCCATATCGTATAAAATGGTACAACGATTTCTGATAGGAATCGCTTTGTAAAGGACTTTTTATGACTGACATTACCATCACCACGGAATTTATCAAATTGCAGGACCTCTTGAAGCTGGCGAATTTAGTCGGCACGGGCGGCGAGGCGAAGATCGTCATCCAGAACGGCGACGTTTCGGTCAACGGCGAGGTCTGCACGATGCGCGGCAAGAAGATTCGTCCGGGCGACACGGTCGCCTTCGACGGCAAAGAGCTGACGGTCTCCTATGCGAATTGACGCGTTGGCGCTGCGGAACTTTCGCAATTACGACGCGCTGAATGTCACGTTCGCGCCGGACTGCAACGTCATCGTCGGTGAGAACGCGCAGGGAAAGACGAATCTGCTCGAAGCCATCGTCTATCTCTCGTCTGCCCGTTCGCCGCGCGCGAGGGCGGAAAAAGAGCTCATTTCGTTCGGCAGGAGCGAATGCAGCATCAAGGCGAACGCGTTTGCGCGCAACCGAGATTTTCTGCTCGAGATCGCGCTCGCCGCGGGGAGAAGACGAAAAATTCTCATCAATAAGGTGCCCGTGAAAAAGGGGAGCGACCTCAGCGACGTGCTCGGCGCGGTCTACTTCTGTCCGGAGGATCTGCTGCTGATCCGCGACGGCGCGGCGGCGCGGCGCAAGTTCATGGACGACGCGCTCTGCCAACTGCGCGCGCGCTACGCGCAGGCGCTCAGCGACTATCACCGCGCCTACGAGCACAAGACGCGCATTCTGCGCGACAGCGAGGAGTATCCGTCGCTTCTTGATACTTTGCCGGAATTTGACCTGCGCATGGCACAGAGCGGCGCGGTCATCATCTACTACCGTGCGCGGTTCTGCGAGCGATTGAAGGAATATGCGGGCATCGCGCACCGCGAATGCTCCGGCGGCAGGGAAGAGCTGGGCGTCGAATACCAGACGGTTTCGACCATTTCAGACCCGCTCGCGCCAATTGAAACGATTTACGACCAGCTGCGCGCGCATCAGGCATCGCACGCGGCGGCGGAACGGGCATCAAGAATGTGCCTTTCCGGCCCGCATAAGGACGATATCGCCGTGACGATCGGCGGCGTGAACGCAAGGCAGTTTTCGTCCCAGGGCCAGACCCGCACGGCGGCACTGGCGTTCAAGCTCGCCGAGCGGGAGATTTACCGCGAGATCACATCCCGCACACCGCTGTTATTGCTCGACGACGTGCTGTCCGAGCTGGACCCACGGCGGCAGGAATATGTGCTCAACCGCATCCTTGGCGGGCAGGTGTTTATCACGTGCTGTGAAGAGGATCGGTTGGGGACACTTTTGAGTGGAAAAGTGTTCCATATCTCGCAGGGAGCGGTAGTTTAGCCGCACCTATGCGGCTGGGATATGCCGCCTGCGGGCGGCAGGACCACACCCCCCATTTTCTTTCCCGAGAAAGAAAACGGGCGGTGTGACCGTCCAAAAGAAAGGCGTTTAGATTGGCAGCCTCGATTTTGAACAACTCTTATGCCTCCGGAATGGAAATGTCTGCGCGCGGCGTTGCCGCGTTTGAAGTTGCTATACGATTTGCCTCTGCTCCTATCATCCGCTGCCGCTCTGCCTATCTTGTAGAAGTGCGCAGTAATCACCGTCTACTGGGAGACTTATCAATGCGGCGAGCGAAGCAATGCCGCATTCCGCACGCAGTCTGCCGCCGAGGGGACGTCACTCGCGCCTCACGACAGTAAGGCGCGGTTGAGAGTGGTGACGACTCGCAGAAGATTCATGGCGAAGCCATGTACACCGCACCCACACTGCGCAGCGCGTGCAGTTATTCAAGCTGCAAACCCGCAATGTCGGGGGTCGAGGGGGACTCCCCTCGCATTTCTCTTGGGGTTCCAAAGGGGGGATTCTCTTTGGAAAGAGAATCCCCCTTTGACTGCGCACTCCCATGCCAATGGGAGACCACCCCGCGCCCTTTGGGCGCGATATCTGAGGAGGTACCATGTACCTGCACATCGGCAACAATGTCATGCTGCCAGAAAAGCACATCATCGGCGTTTTTGATCTTGAGATCACCTCACAGTCAAAGCGCACGTCGGAATTTCTGCGCCGTGCCGAGGACGAGAGTCTCGTCATCGACGCCTGCGAGGACATTCCCAAGTCCTTTCTGGTGTGCGACCACCCGTATCACCCGCAATTGGTTTATTTATCCGAGCTTTCGAGCCAAACACTGCAAAAGAGAATGGAGGAGCAGACATGAAGATCCCCGTTGCTTTGACGATGCTGGCAAGTCCCTTTTCCCTTCCACACGATGAGCGCTGGATACTGCCCATCGCGCTCGGCTTTTTCACGCTGCTGACGGTGTATTTCACGTGGCGGCTCAAAACGGACGAGGGCGACAAGTGGCTCTTTCGAAAGAAAATGAAGGTGTCGGCGCTCTTCTGGCTTGCATGCGAAGTGCTCTGGCAGTTCCACGGTGCGGATTCGACGTTTCCCGTCGGGCCGACCACGGGCATTTTGTTTCTGTACCTAATGAGTCAGGCGCTGGTGTACGGTATTTACTGCGTGATTCAAAAGAAGAAAACAACAGCCGCGATGTAAGCGGCTTTCCCATCAAAATAGTGCTCGAGGCAGGGAGAAACGGGCCGGAAAGGGCTCCGACCCGGTTCTTCCTGCCTGATGACGAAAGGAGAACCCAAATGGCAGAAAATGAGATCCTGCAATCCACGGCGGTGGATGAAAACAATGATTATAACGCCTCGGAAATTCAAGTTCTCGAGGGGCTTGAGGCGGTGCGCAAGCGCCCGGGCATGTACATCGGCTCGACGTCGGTGAGCGGCCTGCACCACCTTGTCTATGAAATTGTGGATAACTCCATCGACGAAGCGCTTGCGGGCTACTGCACAGAGATCAAGGTGACGATCAACGAGGGCAACACCATCACCGTTGTGGATAACGGCCGCGGTATTCCGGTCGACATTCAGGCGCAGACGGGCCGTCCCGCGCTCGAGGTCGTCTACACCGTGCTGCACGCAGGCGGCAAGTTCGGCGGCGGAGGCTACAAGGTCTCCGGTGGTCTGCACGGCGTCGGCGCGAGCGTTGTCAACGCGCTGTCCGAATGGCTGACGGTGCAGGTCCACAAAAACGGCAACATCTACGAGATGAAATTCTCCCGTGGCAAGATCACGCAGGAGATGACCATCATCGGCTCGACCGACCACACGGGCACGACCGTTACGTTCAAGCCCGATCCCGAGATGTTCGAAGAGCTTGAATACTCCTACGAAACGCTGCACACCCGCATGCGCGAGGAGGCGTTTCTGAACGCGGGTCTTCGCATCACGATCGAGGACAAGCGCCTTGAGAGTGAAGAAAAGCCCGAGAGCGAGCGCCGTGACTCGATGTGCTACGAGGGCGGTATCCGCGAATTCGTCACGTGGCTCAACAAGAAGAAAGAGCCGCTGCACAATAACGTCATCTATATGAGCGGCATGAAGGGCGATTCGTTCGCGGAATTGGCGCTCCAGTATGACGACGGCTATCAGGAAAATATCCTGTCGTTCGCCAACAACGTCCACACGCCCGAAGGCGGCATGCACGAGACCGGCTTCAAGGCCGCGCTCACGCGCGTGCTGAACGCCTACGGCATCAAAAACGGCATCATCAAAGAGGGTGACAAGGTCAGCGGCGAGGACTGCCGCGAGGGCCTGACCTGCGTCATCTCCGTGAAGCTCACGAACGCGCAGTTCGAGGGCCAGACGAAGGCAAAGCTCGGCAACAGCGAGATCCGCACACTGGTCGACGGCATCGTCTCCGACCGGCTGATGCAGTTCCTTGAGGAGAACCCCGTCGTGGCGCGCACGATTTTAGATAAGGCCATGACGGCCAACCGCGCGAGAGAGGCCGCGCGCAAGGCGCGCGAATCCATCCGCCGTAAGAGCGCCCTCGGCGGCGCGGCGATGCCCGACAAGCTGCGCGACTGCAACGAAAATAACCCCGAGCTTACCGAGCTCTACATCGTAGAGGGCGACTCGGCAGGCGGCTCTGCCACGCAGGGGCGCGACTCGCGCTTTCAAGCGATCCTGCCGCTCTGGGGCAAGATGCTCAACGTCGAAAAGGTGCGCGCCGACAAAATTTACGGCAACGACAAGCTCCAGCCCGTCATCATCGCGCTCGGCGCCGGCCTTGGCGAAGATTTCGATATCAATAAGCTCCGCTATCACAAGGTCATCATCATGGCGGATGCCGATGTCGATGGCTCGCACATCCGGACGCTGCTGCTGACGTTCTTCTTCCGCTATATGCGCCCGCTCATTGAAAACGGCTATGTCTATGCCGCGGTGCCGCCGCTTTTCAAGCTGACACGCGGCAAGACGCAGCGCGTTGCCTTCTCGGACGAGGAGCGCGACGCCGTTTCCGCCGAGCTGCGCGGCGACAATCCGAACGCAAAGGTCGATATTTCGCGCTTCAAAGGTCTTGGTGAAATGAACCCGCATGAGCTGTGGGAGACGACCATGGATCCCGAAAAGCGCACGCTCAAGCGCATCACGCTCGAGGACGCGGTGCTCGCCGACGAGACGTTCACGGTGCTGATGGGCGAAAAGGTCGAGCCGCGCAAGGAATTCATCGAACAGAACGCGAAATACGCGGTCAATCTGGACTTTTAAGAGAGGAGGACGAAGAAAATGGCACACAAAAACGTGGATTACAAACCCGAAGACATTCAATTCCCCAACCAAAAGATCGTGCAGAGCGAGCTCGTGCACGAGATGCAGTCCTCCTACATCGAATACGCGATGTCGGTCATCGTCGGGCGCGCGCTGCCTGATGTGCGCGACGGCTTGAAGCCTGTCCACCGCCGCATCCTGTACGCCATGTACGAAGATGGCCTGACGAGCGACAAGGCGTTCAAAAAGTCGGCGACCTGCGTCGGCGACGTGCTGGGCCGCTATCATCCGCACGGCGACGCGTCGGTGTACGATGCGCTCGTGCGTCTCGCGCAGGACTTCTCCATGCGCTATATGCTCGTCGATGGCCACGGCAACTTCGGTTCCATTGATGGCGACCCTCCGGCCGCCTACCGATACACCGAGGCCAGAATGTCGAAGATCGCCAACGAAATGCTGCGCGACATCGACAAGGAGACCGTCGACTGGGACCCGAACTTCGACGAGAGCCGCAAGGAGCCCCGCGTGCTGCCCGCGCGCTTCCCGAACCTGCTGGTCAACGGTTCTTCCGGTATCGCCGTCGGTATGGCGACGAACATCCCGCCGCACAACCTGACCGAGGTCATCAACGCCTGCGTCTGCGTGCTCGACAATCCCGAGGCGACGCTTTATGACCTGATGCAGCACGTCACGGGCCCCGACTTCCCGACCAAGGGCATCATTATGGGCCGCAGCGGCATCCGCGCGGCTTACGCCACGGGCCGCGGTAAGATCATCCTGCGCGCCCGCACGGAATTTGAAGAATTCGGCCGCGACCGCACGCGCATCATCGTCACCGAGCTTCCGTATCAAGTGAACAAGCGCATGCTCATCAAGAACATGGCCGATCAGGTGAACGACAAGCGTTTGGAGGGCATTTCCGACATCCGCGACGAAACCGACCGCACGGGCATGCGCATCGTCATCGAAGTCAGGCACGACGCGAACCCGCAGGTGGTCTTAAACCGCCTGTTCGCCCAGACGCAGCTTCAGACGAGCTTCGCCATCAACATGCTGGCGCTCGTCGACAACCAGAAGCAGCCGAAAATCCTGTCCCTGCGCCATATCATCGACGAGTATCTTACCTTCCAGGAAGAACTCATCACGCGCAGAACGCAGTATGACCTCAAAAAGGCGCGCGAGCGCGAGCACCTCTTACAGGGCTTACTGATCGCGCAGGACAATATCGACGAGGTCATCCACATCATCCGCACGAGCTACGACGACGCGAAGGAAAAGCTGATGGAACGCTTCTCGCTCTCCGACGTGCAGGCGCAGGCCATTCTCGATATGCGCCTGAAGGCCTTGCAGGGCCTCGACCGCGAAAAGCTCCAGAACGAGTTTGACGAGCTGGAAAAGAAGATCGCCTACTTTGTCGAGCTTCTCTCCAACGAGACGATGCTCAAGGGCGTTTTGAAGGACGAGCTTCTTGAGATCCGCGACAAGTACGGCGATGAGCGCAAGACCGAAATTCAGGAGGTCGAGGACGAGATCGACATTGAAGACCTCATCGAGGAGGAGCAGTGCGTCTTCACCCTGACCCGCAACGGCTACATCAAGCGCACGAGCGCGAGCGAGTACACCGCGCAGAGTAAGGGCGGCATGGGCAAGAAGGGCATCACCACCCGCGACGAGGACACGGTGGTCGACGTGTTCACCGCCTCGACCCACGACTATATCCTCTTCTTTACGGACACCGGCAAGGTGTACCGCAAGAAGGGCTATCAGATCCCCGAGAGCGGCAAGGCTGCCAAGGGCACAAACATCGTCAACATCATCCAGGTGGAGACGGGCGAGCGCGTGCAGGCGATGATCCACTTCCGCGACTTGAACGCCGAGAATCTGTTCCTCACCATGGTCACGCGCAACGGCACGGTGAAGCGTCTGCCGGTCGAAACGCTCAAGAATCTGCGCAACAACGGCATCCGCGCGCTGAACCTCGACGAGGGCGACGAGCTGGTGTCCGTGCGCGAGACGGACGGCGAGAAGAAGATTCTGATCGCCACGCACGACGGTATGGCGGTCGTCTTTGACGAGACCGATGTCCGCGCGATGGGCCGCACGGCGGTCGGCGTGCGCGGCATCAAGCTGCGCGAGGGCGACTACGTCGTTGGCGCCGCCCGCGCCCAGGAGGGCAAGGAAGTCCTGACCATCACCGAAAAGGGCTACGGCAAGAAGACGCCGGTCGAGGAATACCGCATCACGAACCGCGGCGGCCTCGGCATCAAGAACTATATGGTGACCGAGAAGACCGGCGGCATCGTCGGCGTCAAGGTCGTAGACGGCAGCGAGGATCTGCTGCTCGTCACGCGCGCGGGTATCCTCATCCGCACGCCGGTGGAGGCCATCCGCACGACGGGCAGAGCCACGCAGGGCGTGATCGTCATGCGCTTCAAGGAAGAGGGAGACAGCGTCATTTCCATGGCGCTCACAGAGCATGAGGAGGATGACGAGGCGTAAGGCCTCGGCCCTCTTTTCCGCGCGTCGCGCGGAGGGGTGGCAGCGCCTTTGGCGCTGCACGGGAAAGGGGGCCATTCTCTCACGTGAGAGAATGGCCCCCTTGGACCCCCAAGAGAACACAAGGGGCCTTGCCCCTTGACCCCCGACATTTGCGGGTTTGCAGCTTGAATGACTGCACACGCTGCGCATTGCACAGCCGTTGGCAGCTCTGCTGCCTTACGGATGTGGCATACCCCTTGCGGGTAATCAGGTGCGGTGTACATGGCTTCGCCATGAATCCCTACGAGTCGCGACCTGACAGCAACCGCGCCTTACTATCGTGAGGCGCGAGTGACGGTAGCCCGGCGGCAGACTGCTTGCGAAATAGCGGCATTGCTTCGCTCGCCGCATTGATGAGAGCAGAAGAGAAGAAAGACTGCCGCGCTTTAGGCCGACACACAGGCCGCAGCGAAAAGAAGCGTCGCGCTCAAGACCGATAATGTCAGAGCGATTGTCCTGTAATTTTTTGAAGAGAACGGACTGTTCGGTGTTAAGCATGGCGAGCAATTCAAGATACTGTGAATTGTAATAGGACAAGGATGCCCGATAATCGTCGAGTTCGTCCTTTGATAAAAAGCGTGCCGGATGTTGCCATATCCGGCACAAAACAGAGATTCGTAAAGATGCAGCATACAATAACCTTAACAATAAACAATGAATTTTCACGAATATATCTTAAAACTGAGACAGGAGCGCGGGCTAAAACAAAGCGATGTTGCGTTGTCAATCGGTGTGACCGTCCGCGCTTATCAGGCGTATGAATACGGAAAAAGTGAACCGCGGATGTCGACGCTCATTGCGCTGGCCGATTTTTATGATCTTTCACTGGACGAATTGGTCTGCCGAAAGGCAGAACACGGTGTGTAACACCAAACTGGAGGAAAAACTCTGCATGTAAACTTGAATTTGCTGGAAAGAAACGCTTCTGTCCACTATAATGAAGTACAGTAGTATATCCGAAATAGACGAAAATTGATGGAGACTGCCGATACGCAGGCAGAGCGACAGCGGAGATAGAAGCAAACCAAGTCGTTTAGATACGACACTTGGCAGGCAGTGCAATCCGCAGGCAAAAAGGATGTTCAAGGGAAGACATACAATGCAGACGCCTTTCTTTTGGACGGTCACACCGCCCGTTTTCTTTCTCGGGAAAGAAAATGGGGGGTGTGCTATGCAGCAGCGTGACGCGCTGCATTTCCTTTGAAAGAGAAAAGAAAATAAAGGGAGGTCACCATGAGAAGAAACATCCACTATAAGCCCAGCAAAAGCGCGAGCATTCTGTCGGGCGTCATCGCGTGCGCGATGGGCGTGTTCGGCCTGTTTACCATTCCGAGCATCGGCGCGATGATCGGCTTCAAGGCCATCTGGTGCCTGATGGCCTTCGGCATGGGCATCTACAATTTCCTGCTCGCGGCGGGCGTTGTGAAGTACAACGGCGGCTATGAGATCACCGACGAGACGGACGACGGTGCAAAGGAAAGAAAATCCGATGCGGAGGTGCGGCTCGAGGAGTTGCAGACCCTTTACGACCGCCGCCTCATTACGGAAGAGGAGTATCAGGAAAAGCGCAGGGACATTCTGGACCGGCTGTAAGAGAAAGGAGCGCGGACAATGGGAGAAGTTTTGATCCTTATTATCATCGCACTTGTCTGGTGGTTTAAGGCGGCTGTCGCCAACGAGGACAAAAAGGTCAATGATCGGGAAACGGGCAGCATTTCGGCATCGCCCGACGAGCTCATCAAAAAGGCAAAGCGCACAGCCGAGGATCTTGATGCGCTGCGCGGGCAGACGGAAAAAAAGCGCCCGAGCGGCGTGCAGATCCGCGACTTCCACAAGAATCTGGCTGCGCAGGAGCGCAAGAGCAGCGAAAAGCGCTGGGAGATCGCGCGCAGGAAGCAGGCCGACAGCGGCGAGGTGCATTCTGTCCACATGGACAGCTGCGAGGACCGGCTTGAGAGTTTGAAGGTCTTATATGACGCGGGCATTCTGGACCGCGAGGAATACGCCCAGCGCGTCGCGCGCGTCAAGCGTCAGCACGCGCAGAGCGGCAGTTATTGAGCAAAAAAGGAAGCGAACACACCATGTATGACGAACTGACACAGGTCGACATTGACAAGATGAAGGCAGAGCTGGAGCACCGCCGTTTGGAGCTTCGCCCCAAGCTCATCGAAGATGTGCAGACGGCGCGCGCGTTCGGCGACTTGAGCGAAAACTACGAGTACAAGGTCGCCAAGCAGGAGAAAAACCGCAACGAGAGCCGCATCCGTTACTTGGAGCGCATGATCGCGACGGCGAAGGTCATCGAAGTGAACGAAAAAGAGGGCACCGTCGGCCTTTTTGACCACGTGGTGCTCTATAACGAAAAACTGGGGAAAGAGCAGAACATCCAGCTCGTGACCACCCTGCGGCAGAACGCGCTCAAGGGCTTCATCAGCAAGGAATCGCCCGTCGGCAAGGCCATCCTGGGGAAAAAGGTCGGCGACCGCGTCGAGATCGTCGTCTCGCCGGAAATGAAGTACACGGTCGAAATTCGTTCGATCACGCCGGGCGAGGACGATGCATCGCTCGAGATCAGCTCTTATTGAGGAAACGCATGAAACAGGTCATTATCTATACCGACGGCGCGTGCTCAGGCAACCCCGGCCCCGGCGGCTGGGGCGCGGTGCTCAAATACGGCGCGCACGAGCGCGAGCTCTCCGGCGGCGAGGCGAGCACGACGAACAACCGCATGGAGCTCACCGCCGTCATCGAGGCGCTGCGGCTCTTAAAAGAGCCGTGCGTCGTGGAACTCTATTCAGACTCGCGCTACGTCATCGACGCGCTGGAAAAGCGCTGGGTCTACGGCTGGAAGCAGCGCGGCTGGGTCAAAAGCGACAAAAAGCCCGCGCTGAACGTCGATTTGTGGGAGCAGCTCTTGTCCCTCATCGCCCGGCACGAAATGCACTACCACTGGGTCAAAGGCCACGCGGAGAATGAGTACAACAACCGCTGCGACGAGATGGCTGTTAATGAGTGGCACAAGTTTAAGTAAGGGATAGCGTGGCCTTTCGCCGGAAGTCCGGCGGCGCGAGCGGCGGATTCACTTCGCCGCCGCAAGACATGGAATAAAACAGGGCTCCCGCGCGGCCTGCCGCGTGGGAAAATAATGCCGCGACGGTGAATCAGTTTAAGTAAGAATAAAACCAACGACAATTACAGAAAGAAGGTTGATTCCGGAGAAGACGGTTGGAAAGCTCAGGCAGGGTTGGGACAGCATTTGCTTCCTTTTAGCGCCCTGGTGGAAGTACGGCAAGACCTTAATGGTCGGATCGTTTATCTCATCGGTGCTGTTTGTGCCGGCGGCGGGGTATTTTTCCGCGACGCTGGCGCAGGCGGTAATCGAAATGATCGAAGCGGGAAAGCCGTTTGAAGCGGCATTTTTGACGGGCCTGACATACCTTTTGCTCGCGCTGGCGCTCAATCTGCTCCACGCGGTGTACGAGGATTTTTACCTCCGGTGGAAAAAGCAGGAGATCGAGGGGACGATCGAGCGGTCGATCTACGAAAAAGCCCTGATGGTCGACTACCGGCACTTTGACGATCCGAGCTATTTCGACAGCTACAAGCTAACGACGGAGAAATTCGCCTCGCAGTCGTCGGAGACGCTGCAAAATCTCTTCTCGCTTTTGAGCGGCGTCGCGAAATGCATTGTCTACGGCGCGCTGATCGCGTCGCAGGGCGTTGCGCTGCTGCTCATCGTTCTGGGCTGCTCTGCGTTTGTCGCGTATGCGCAAATTTACTGGAGCAGGGTGTCCGTGGAGCGTGAGACGGCCATGGTCAACGACCAGCGGAAGGCTGACTATCTGCGGCGGCTGTTTTTTGACCATACGGCGGTCGCCGACCTGCGCGCGTCAAACATCAAAAAGCCGCTTTTTTCGCTGTTCGACGGCTCTGTGAAGAGCAGGGCCGCAATCTATCGAAAATACGGCGCAAAGGAATTTTTGATTGACCTCCTGGTAAACCTCGCACAGCTCGGCACGACGTTTGCCGTGCCGGTCTATGTCGCATGGGGCGTGATGTCTGGCAATATCGGCGGCATTGGCGTCTATGCGACGCTGATCGCCTCGTCGCTCGCGCTCAAGGAGGCGCTCAACGCGCTCGGCTGGTGGAGCTCGCAGGTCGCCTTAGGCGTTGCCTACGCGCAGAAGGTGCAGCGCTTTTTCGACACAGATTCGACCATCGAAGCGTCGACAGACGGCGAAAAAGCGTCAGACGGCCCGTTTTCCGTCCGATTCGACCATGTGTCCTACCGCTACGGCGGCAGCGATGAGTTTGCCATCTGTGATCTGAGTCTTGCCATCGCGCCCGGAGAAAAGATCGCCATCGTCGGCGAAAATGGCGCGGGGAAGACGACGCTCACAAAGCTCCTGCTCCGCCTGTACGACGCGGACGGAGGAACGGTGCAGATCAACGGCCGCCCAATTGCGGACTATGACGTGAGCACGCTGCGCGGCAGGATCGGCATCGCGTTTCAGCAGTCCCGCCTGTACGCGCTGTCTGTCCGCGAAAATATGACGGCCTACGCCGACGCGGACGATGCGCGGCTCAAATCCTGCCTTGAGGAGGTTGGCCTGCGGCTTTCTCTGGACGCGCAGGTCACGAAGGAGTTCGACGAAAACGGCGCGGTGCTCTCGGGCGGAGATGCGCAGCGCCTATGCCTGACGCGGCTGCTGCACAGCGAATTTGGGCTGCTCATCCTCGACGAGCCGTCCAGCGCGCTGGACCCGATTGCCGAATACCGCATCGCAAAGCTGATCTTTGACCGCTCGCCGACGACCACCGTCATGGTCGCGCACCGGCTCTCCACGGTCGTGGACGCGGACCGAATTTATCTTCTCTCCGATGGAAGAATCATAGAATCCGGCACGCACGCGGAGCTGATGGCGCAGAACGGAAAATATCGGGAAATGTTTTTAAAGCAGGCCGAAGGGTACTTGAAAGCTTAGCGGAAGTGTGGTACAACAAAAGCAAATTTTTTCTCAGCAGGGAGGGGAGCCTTCCCGCTTTGCTGAAGTAATATGAAGGAGCAAAAGACTATGGCAGAATTCAACGCAAAGCAGCAGCTTCCGGGACTTCTCGACTGGATGCGCGCGCAGATGAAGGCCTGCGGAGGCAAGACCGCCGTTATCGGCATTTCGGGCGGCAAGGACAGCTCCGTCACGGCGGCGCTGAGCGTGGCGGCCTACGGTCGCGAGAATGTCGTCGGTGTGCTGATGCCCGACGGCGTGCAGCCGGACATCGACTATTCCAACGGCCTTGTCGACGTGCTGAACATCCGCCACTACACGTTCAATATTCACGGCGGCACGAGCGGCATTCTCGACGAGATGGCGCGCGTGGGCATCGACGCGAGCCGCCAGACGAAGGTGAACCTGCCGTCCCGCATCCGCATGGCGACGCTGTATGCCATCGCGCAGAGCGAGGAGGGCGGCATCGTCATCAATACCTCGAACCTCTCCGAGGACTGGGTCGGCTACTGCACGATCTACGGCGACAGCGCGGGCGCGTTCTCGCCGCTCGGCATGTACACGACCGAGGAGGTCATCGCGCTGGGCGCGGAGCTGGGTCTGCCCGAGCGCTTCCTCATCAAGCCGCCGTCCGACGGCCTGACCGGCAAGACGGACGAGGACAACCTCGGCTTTACCTACCACGCGGTGAACGAGTACATCCGCAAGGGCGAGGTCGACCCCGCCATCAAGGAGCAGATCGACCGCAAGCACAAGGTGTCGAGATTCAAGTTCCAGACGCTTCCGGTGTATCAGAACGGGCTGCCGATCGTCCTGCCGGAGGAGACGGATTATTATAATCCTAACAAAAAGTAAGCAGCGCGCAGCGCTGCACCTTAGTCCCTGCGTGCCGCAGGGGTGCGAACAAAGGGGGTATTCTCTTTCCGAAGAGAATACCCCCTTTAAATCCCCCAGAGAAAGGCGAGGGGAGAACCCCTCGACCCCCGACATTGGCAGATTTAGGCTCGAAGAGCTGCGCGGCCTGCGGAATCGGGTGCGGTGTACGTGGCTTTGCCACGAGTCTCTGCGAGTCGTTAGCGGTATCAACCGCGCCTTACTATCGTGAGGCGCGTGTGACGGAAGAAGGGCGGCAGACTGCCTGCGGGGGCGGCATTGCTGCGCTCGCCGCGCTCAGGGCTGCTTCTTTTTTAGTCCTTCGCTGGGTCGGTACTGTTGATGGGTTCGTCGGGAATGATATCTTGCGCGATGATTTGCTCTTCTGCGTCCAGCAGTGCCTTTTTCAGGACTTCGCGAGCGAGAATGCCTTTGCCCTCGTCGTAGAGATCGATGGCCTCGCTCATGCTGCGCACCATGCCGTGGTAAAGGTTTCGATAAGTTGTCATTTTATTTCCTCCTTTTGTGCGTCATTGTTGCGTCACTTTTTCTTTTTAGTATAATTTGACGCTAAAATTTTGTCAATACTTCGTCACGGAGGTTGGCAAATGGATTCAAAAAGTCGTTACACCCTGCGCACCGATCCGGTGCTGCTGGAAAAGCTCGGATATATCGCTGAATACGAGGGACGCACCAAAAACCGTGAACTGGAGCAGATGATCAAGAACGCTGTCATCATCGACGAGAGCGAGCTGAGTGTGGACAGCGTGTCTGTGGGCACCCACGTCACCATCCAGATGACCGGCGAGGATGAGACCGAAGAATACGACATCGTGGGCCGCACCGAGGCCGACCCCCTGAACGGCAAGATCAGCGACGAGAGCCCCGTGGGCCACGCCCTGCTGGGCAAGGCCGTGGGGGAGAAAGCAGAAGTCCTGCTGCCCACCGGCCAGACCGTTGAGTACGAAGTGCTGACCATTACCCACGCTGCCAACTGATAGGAGAAACCATGGAAGAGCAAAAGAAGAACCCCGCACAGGGTCTGACTGAGAGCGAGCAGGTACAGGTGCGCCGCCAGAAGCTGGCCGACCTGCAGGCCGCTGGTC
>ENA-UEQW01001116-UEQW01001116.1-human-gut-metagenome-genome-assembly--contig:-NODE-1116-length-23137-cov-8.961318_pt1 | contig 23137 bp, 20 predicted proteins | sample MGYA00242947_ERZ507947 | MGnify/ENA primary metagenome ERZ507947 (study PRJEB26167, sample SAMN06115421) | human gut metagenome | host: Homo sapiens | place: China:Guizhou | collected 2015-03-17... | reverse complement strand
GACAACGCCTCGCGGAAAAGTGACATGATTTCTTCATTCGGTTCCTGTCCCTTGCGCTGGCGGAAGTACTCGGCAAAAAGGGCGTTAACGTCCGAACGCAGGTCGTGGATAGAGGCCACACGATCGTTCACGAGAGAAGCGTCACGCACATCCGGGACGATACAAACAATACCGTCATGTGCAGCGTGCAGGGATTTCACTTCTTGCGCCGTGAGGAAAGTATCCGTGGCAACGGTCAGTTCCACCCACGTATCGGGATGTTCCGTAAGCCATTGCAAGGCAGTCTCCACCCCCTCGAAACGACGACGCACCAAGGGACGCCCGCTCGCCAACCGACGTTTCGTGACACGGGCCGGACCTCCCGGTTCAAGGTCCACAAGCGTCACGTATTTATCCTGCTCGGCCTCGCTGAAACTGTAACTCAATGGACTGCCGCTGTACACCGCGGGACAAGGCTCCACATCCACCGTTTGCCAACGATGCAAGTGTCCCAACGCCGCGTACTGCATGGCCGGGGGAATCAACGAAGTATAGACGGCATCGGCACCGCCGATATTGATTGGTCGCTCATCCTCCGGCTCTTCGGGCAACTCACCGCCTTCCCTCGCCATGAAAAGATGAGCCACCAACAGGTTCACCCCCTCCGTGTCGCAATACTTGTTGGCCAACCCTGTCCAGTGATCCCGCAGGAAAACTCGCAACCCCTCGTCGGCATCCTCCGCACCCATGTAGCGTTTGGCCCGTTGCCCATTCGTGTAAGGGGTAAGTAGCACCCGCAACGAGTAAGCAAACCCTGGCAAGCGGAACTCGGCAAACCCCTCGTCCGACCGGACCAACGTCACCCCGCCTTCCGTTTGCGTCTCCCGCGACACGATCATCGGGTTCCCGGCAAAGAAAATCCCGCTCTCCCGTGCCAGCACGTCGGGCGAATCCACCCGGTCCGGAGAATCGTGATTCCCGGCAATAGCCACCACCAACCGATGCCCGCCACGTGCCAACCGATGCAACGTGCGGTAAAGCAACTCGATCGCCTCCACGGGCGGGTTAAACGTGTCGAACAAGTCCCCCGCCACAATCACCGCATCCACAGCCTCCTCGTCAGCTACCCGCACAATCTCATCCATCACAGCCACTTGCTCCCCGGCACGCTCCCGGTCATTCAACCGCTTTCCAAGATGCCAGTCTGAAGTATGTAATATTTTCATCTTCTATTTAATTAGAGCCTCCACATTCCGGAGTCCCTCGTCAATACTCTCTTTCACGCCGGGCAAATCCCTAGCGTACTCTTCCGCGATCCTAAAATACTCCCTCGCCCGGGTCAACACGGCCCGTGTCTTCCGGTTATAATACTATCCGTGTAATTATAATAATCTTCCCGTTCACCACCCGCCAAATTCCCCTCGATAAACGCATCCATGGCGTACGGCCTGTCGGTCAACTGCCACGCCGGGTCAGCCGGCATATGAGTGGTCAGAAATTGCTCGCCCCGCGTCAACACGTATTCCGGGTTCCATTGCCGCTTGAACACCCATTCTCCCCCAGCATCTCTCCCCAACGCACCCACGGCCCACATCATATCGACGTGCCACCACTCCCCCGCCACTCGCACGGCATTCCACACGTGGTTCGTCCGACGACAAGCACCTCCACGCTCACCTCACCAGGGAGACACCCTCCCCGTTCAAGTATACCCTCTTCCTCCGACAAGACTTGTGCCGCAAGGGATACCCCCGAAAAGACGGCCACCACCGTCAACAACCATTTCACAGACGCACGCACCGGTATCATTTCACGAAACCCTTCAACATCCGTATTTCCTCCGGCCACAACACCTCATCCGGTGTTTCCAGTATCAATGGAATACCATCAAACCGTTCATCCTCCATGATCCACTTGAAAGGCTCTATGCCCAACGTTCCTTTTCCCAAACTGTCGTGGCGATCCACCCGTGAACCCAGTTCTTTTTTGGCATCGTTCAGGTGCATACCCCGCAGGTACTTGAACCCAATCACGTTATCGAAATGCTCGAACGTCTCGGTAAACCCACCAACCGAAGCCAAATCGTAACCCGCCGCAAAAGAATGGCAAGTATCGATACAAACGCCCACCCGGCTCTTGTCCTCCACCCGGTCAATAATATAGGCGATCTGCTCGAACGTGTAGCCGAGATTCGATCCCTGCCCCGCCGTATTCTCGATCACCGCCGTCACGCCACAGGTCTTGTCCAACGTCAGGTTAATCGACTCCGCGATCAACGCCAGACATTCCTCGTCGCTGATCTTCTTCAACGTGCTACCGGGGTGAAAGTTCAACCGATCCAGCCCCAACTGCTCGCAACGCCGCATCTCGTCAAGGAAAGCCTCCCGCGACTTCTCCAGCGCATCCACATCCGGGTTACCGAGATTAATCAAATAACTGTCGTGCGGCAATATCTGTTTCGGCGTAAATCCGAATTCCTCGCAGCGTTCTTTGAACAACGCAATACTCTCTGCCGCCAGCGGTGCCGCCTTCCATTGCCGCTGATTCTTAGTAAACAAGGCAAAAGCCGTCGCCCCGATCTCGTGGGCGTTCAACGGGGCGTTCTCCACTCCTCCCGATGCACTCACGTGCGCTCCTATATACTTTTCCATATTTCTTTTTTTTATATACACAAAACTACAATAATATATTTAGAACCTTCTAAATTTTACCTTCTAAATTCTACATTTTTAACTCCCCTCATGCTATCTTCGCAACCAAAACCATTTATGATTTGTAATTTCAAATTTCGTGATTCCAGACCTCAACTTTTAGCTTTTAACTTTTAGCTTTTAACTTTTAATTTCCTACTTTTGCACCCGCTAATACAAAAAACAACATAGCATGGGTTTCAAGGAAGAAATATTAAAACGACGCACGTTCGGTATCATCAGTCACCCCGATGCGGGTAAAACGACCTTAACGGAGAAATTATTGCTCTTCGGTGGCGCCATTCACGTGGCGGGAGCCGTGAAGTCAAACAAGATCAAGAAAACGGCCACCTCCGACTTCATGGAAATCGAGCGACAGAGAGGTATCTCCGTGGCCACCTCCGTCATGGGTTTCGAGTACAAGAACGTGAAGATCAACATTCTTGACACCCCCGGTCACCAGGATTTCGCCGAAGACACATTCCGCGTGCTGACGGCCTGCGACAGCGTAATCATCGTCATTGACTCGGCGAAAGGCGTGGAGTCGCAAACCCGCAAGCTAATGCAAGTGTGCCGAATGCGCAAAACCCCGGTTATCGTGTTTATCAACAAGCTCGACCGTCCCGGCCACGACCCGTTCGACCTACTGGACGAAATCGAGAAAGAACTGCAAATACAAGTCACCCCGCTGAGCTGGCCCATCGGTAACGGCGACCAATTCAAGGGCATCTACAACATACACCGCGAGAACCTTTGCCTCTACTCGGCAAGCGTACAGACCATCCAAGACGGCATCGAGATCGACGACATCAACTCCGGCGAACTCGACGAGCACATCGGCGAACGTTCGGCCGACAAGCTACGGGAAGACCTTGAACTCGTTCGGGAAGTATACCCCGCCCTCGACCGTGCAGCATACCTTGACGGGCAAGTAGCCCCCGTATTCTTCGGGTCGGCGCTCAACAACTTCGGTATCCGCGAGATGCTGGATTGTTTCATCGAGATCGCACCCAGCCCACTCCCCCGCGAGACGGACGAGCGCCTTGTACAACCGGATGAGGAGAAATTCACCGGTTTCGTCTTCAAGATCCACGCCAACATGGACCCCAACCACCGCGACCGCATCGCCTTCGTGAAAGTGTGTTCCGGGATATTCCGTCGCAACACCAACTACCTGCACGTCGGCCTAGGCAAAAACCTCAAGTTCTCCACCCCCACGGCATTCATGGCGTCCAAGAAATCCATCATTGACGAGGCATACCCCGGTGACATCGTGGGTCTTCACGACACGGGTAATTTCAAGATCGGTGACACTCTGACGGAAGGCGAAAAACTACATTTCAAGGGCATACCTAGCTTCTCACCGGAACTCTTCAAATACATCGAGAACGCCGATCCCATGAAATCCAAGCAATTGGCCAAAGGAATCGACCAGCTCATGGACGAGGGTGTGGCTCAGTTGTTCACGAACCAGTTCAACAACCGCAAGATCATCGGTACCGTCGGCGCCCTCCAGTTCGAAGTCATCGAATACCGTCTGTTGCACGAGTACGGTGCCGCCTGCCGCTGGGAAAATATCAATCTTTACAAGGCTTGCTGGATCGAGGCTCTCGACCCGAAGGAGCTGGAAGATTTCCGCCTCCACAAGGCACAATATATGGCCAAGGACAAGTGGGGCCGCGATGTCTTCCTCGCTGAATCACAATACATGCTGCAAATGGCACAAGCGAACTACAAGAAACTGGTGTTCCACTTCACGTCGGAATTTTAAAGAATCTGTAAAGTTCAGCTACCCCCTCTAACTCCCCCTTGCACAGGGGGAGAAGGTAGTTTTCAAAAAGATAACATATCAAGGTCGCTTTAATATCTTCTGTTATAACCCGTCAGGCTCTTTCTTGTTTCTAACCAATAGCTTCCGCACAGCCTTCTCCATCCATCGCAGCCGAGACAATTCCCCCGGCATACCCGGCTCCTTCCCCACATGGGTATAATCCGACAATTTCCGGATGCACCATTTTCTCAGTCTCCCTCGGTATTCTCAATGGAGAAGAAGTCCGACTCTCCACTCCCAAAAGAAGGGCTTCCTCCGTAACAAATCCTCGCGCCTTCTTCCCAAACTGCTCCAACCCGGCACAAAGACGCTGGTAAACAACTTCAGGTAACCATTCCTGAAAAGAAGTTGCCTGTACTCCCGGTTTATAAGAACTTTTGGGCAAATTTTCACTTAAATGTCCTCTCAAAAAATGAGTTAACCTCTGAGCCGGAGCGTATAAATTCTTTCCTCCCTGTTCCCAAGCCACCCGCTCTAAATCCTCTTGAAACTCCAACCCGGCAAACAACCCTCTATATTGCATTCCATTCAATTCATTCTCACCAATCGAAGTCACCATAGCCGAATTTGCCCATGCCGTGTTTCTACCGGATGACGACATTCCATTCACCACTTGTTGTTCGGGTCCCGTACAAGCCGGAACGACGACTCCTCCAGGACACATACAAAAGGAATACACTCCTCTCCCACCAACATTCGTCACGAAACTATACTCGGCCGCAGGCAAAAAATCTCCCCTTCCTCGCAAATTATGATACTGAATTCGGTCTATCAACTCCTGTGGATGCTCCAAGCGAAGTCCCACGGCAAAATCCTTCGGGAGCATCAACACAGAGCGGGCCTGTAACATTCGGTACACGTCACGGGCAGAATGTCCCGTGGCAAGAATAACATCTTCTGCCTCAATTTCCTGATCTCCGATCACAACTCCTTTTACCCGGTTTTGTTCTATAATAATATCTCTCACCCGACTATTAAAACGCACTTCTCCACCATACCTTTCGATGGTCTTACGCATATTCACAATCACTTGAGGCAATTTATCCGTACCGATATGCGGATGCGCATCAATCAATATATTAGGATTCGCCCCGTGATAGACCAAAATTTCCAAAATACGATCCACGTTTCCCCTTTTCTTCGAGCGGGTAAACAATTTACCATCCGAGAATGTCCCGGCACCCCCTTCCCCGAAACCGTAATTCGAATCTTCATTTGCCACCCCGGTTTTGTATAAACGATTCAGATCCAGCTTCCGCTCTTCCACACACTTTCCTCTCTCCAAAACAACAGGTCTTTTCCCTAATTCGATCAGCCGCAAGGCTGCAAACAAACCTGCAGGTCCTGCACCCACCACAACCACAGTCTTGGCAGACGCAACATCCCGGTATTGAGGTACAAATACACGTTCTTTCTGTTCCACCCGATCCAGGTGTACTCCGACTCTCAGTTGAATAACAACCCGGCGTTGACGAGCATCTATCGATTTCCGTAAAATCTCCACATGCACGATTCTCTCCTTGCTCACATGCAACATCTTTGCCAACAATTCGTTGACAATCTCTCGATCCAGTGCCTCTTCCGGCGTGATTCTCAATTCTATCTCTTTGTACATAATGATGAGTGGCTTCGCCACGTTACAAGTTACAGGTTACAAGTTCAAAGTTATTCATCCGGTAACAAACCTGTAACCTGTAACTTGAAACCATTATTTCGTGCGAAAATAAGAAAAAAATCATACCTTCGCACAACAGATTTAAACAATAATTACGATGAACAAGATAGCATTAATCACAGGGGCCACTTCCGGAATAGGAAAAGCAACAGCAACTAAATTGGCCGAAATCGGGTATAACATCATCATCACCGGACGCAGAGGCGATCGTCTGGCCGCCTTGGAAAATGAATTAAAGGCAAAAGGTATTAAAGTATTAGCCCTTCAATTCGATGTTCGCAACCAAGAGGAAGTCCACAACGCCATTAGCAATCTACCGACAGAGTGGAAAAATATAGATATTCTAGTCAATAATGCAGGTCTTGCCGTGGGAACTTCTCCTATTCAAGATGGAATTCTGGATGACTGGGAACGCATGATCGACACCAACGTGAAAGGCCTTCTTTACATCACCCACGAAGTAGCCCCCTTGATGATCAAAAATGAAAAAGGACACATCGTCAACCTGGCCTCCGTGGCAGGAAAGGAAGTTTACCCCGGTGGAAATGTCTACTGTGCCACCAAGCACGCCGTGGACGCCCTTTCTAAAGCCATGCGCATCGATATGTTGAAACACAACATCAAGGTAACCAACATCGCCCCGGGAATGGTTGAAACCGAATTCTCCATAGTACGCTACAAAGGTGACCAACAAGCCGCTGACAACGTGTACAAGGGAGTTACACCTCTCACGGGAGAAGACATCGCCGACACGATCGTATTTGCCGTGACCCGTCCGGCCCACATCTGCTTGAACGACATTCAAATCATGCCTACCGCTCAAGCTAGTTCCAGAGACGTGAACAGGAAATAACGTGAAATATAAATGCACTATTAAGAGTGTAAATAACAAATAATAGTGCATTTTATATTATCTTTGAGATATATGAATAAGAATTTATTAGCAATCATTCCCCTATTTATAGGGTTGGCAATAGGCTCTAGTTGCCATGACAACAAAGATGACGGCTCAAGAGGTTTCATGTGTGTCGCCACGGTTATCGGGGACACAACCCACGGCTACTATTACTATTTGGATGGTGGAGGTCTGGTTGTCTCTCATGACCAAAATCTCGTTGAGGCAGAAAGAGGCTATTTTAGTTTTTATTATAACGAAGATGATTGGGAATCCTCCACAAGCGGAGAAATATTTATCAACAATGCACATGTAGTCACGTGGTCAAAATACGATATAATTCACCCGATCAATAAAGAGGAAGCTAATGATGCAAACATAGCCGAGAATTGTCAATTACCATCATTACTAAGTGTAGGCTATGGCTATCGCGGTTATTTCGATCTACATGCAGGTTTTTCCACGTTTAACTCGATAACCGGAGAGATCATTCAAGGTAAAATCACTCTGGTATATGACCCGCTGGAACAGACTCAAGATTCACTGAAACTGCAACTTTACTACGATCCGAATATTCCCGAAGATTGGTCAAAAACCCTGGTTGACTACAGAACCGTATCATGTGATATTTCATCACTTGCAAACCTTCAGCAATGGAAAGATTCGGTAACTATCATCGTAAAATCCGGGGACAAAGAAAAACATCGCACCAAGATCAGCAAAAATGATTTCCTAAAGCCCGACAAACATTAATTCATTTATAATCCTTTTCCCCGTCCACGACAACAAAACTCTGCCGTAACATATTTCCCTTCGCATCCACGAGGTAAAGAGTATGTCGGCCAGGAGTCACGTTCACCTCCAACTGGTGATGATAACGGGTAGTTCCCAGAAATTGATCGTCAATATGCCAGTACACCAACGTGGAAGGCTCCCGGTGAGCCATTTCAAACACCACGCCACGCACGACTCCTCCTAAATCTTTAGGAATAAACACCCGTAATCCCCGCTGCGGGTAAATCATTTCCATCACATCATCCTGCCCTCGCTGACAATCGGCACGATAAGGCGGCAATTTTTTGTAATCCGAATGCGTGCGGGCATAATACCACTCCTGCACGGGAGACAACACGAACCAAGGCTCTATCTTCATGCGTGACACAGATTCACATTCCGAATCCACCCGATATTTACCCGTCCGATCAAGATTTACCAACCGATGGTAAGGACAAACCTCTGTTTTCTCCCCGGCTCGGGCAACATAAACCGTATCCGTTTCCGGACATATCGAGGATGCCCGATACCCACTCTTGCGACATACGGCAATTGCAGACAACTCCTCCTTCGGCATATAAAAACGAGCATCCGTTCTTACCAAAGAAGCTACCTCAAACAGAATCGGCGCAGCAGCCCGTACCCCGATCAATCCGGGACGTCCTTCGCCATCCGCGTTACCAACCCATACCCCAATCACGTATTCCGGATTCACGCCCACCGCCCAGGCATCCCGAAAACCGAAACTCGTTCCCGTCTTCCAAGAAAGATTCATTGAAGAGGCAAAATTTTTCCATCCCGACTCCAAATCCGGCCGTTCCACGTCCTGCAATGCCTTAAATGTAAGCCACACGGCGGCAGCATTGACCACGTTATTCTGTACTTCGACACTATCCACCTGTTCATCTGCCCAAAGTCGTAAACGTCGAAACTCGTGGTCAAAACTCGCCCCGTCACACTCGCTATAGTGCCTCAAAATTGAAGCCATTCCCCCGTACATATTACACAAATCCCACAACTTACACTCGGCACCCCCCAAAATAAGACTCAACCCGTAGCTCTCCGCCTTCCGATTTAACGTCGTGATCCCCATCTTTTTCAAATCATCATAGAAATGCTCCACCCCATACTCCCGTAGCAAACGCACGAAAGGAATATTCAGAGACATCGACAACGCCTTGTCGGCAGGAACAATCCCTTGGAAATCTTTGTTAAAATTCGAGGGAACATATCCCCCGAAACGGGACGGTACGTCCGACACGATCGTCCCCGGCAAAATATACCCGGACTGCTGCATCAGCGCGTACAATGCCGGCTTCAAAATACTCCCGGAACTACGATTAGACATGATAATATCCACCTGATTACCACCGTCATCACGCACCTTAGGCCCGTTTCCCACGTAAGCCCTCACTTGTCCGGTCGGGATATGCGCTACCAACACGGCAGCATTATAGATATGATTATGTTTCAACACGTCAACATGCCGCCTCACAATCCCGTTCACCTGTTCCTGCAATCGGGAATCAATAAATGTCTGACTAATCTCCCCTCGACACTGCCCGTAGGCCCTTGCCAACAAATGAGGGGCTATACACTCCGGACTATACACCTGTCCGGGTAAAGGTTCGGCCATTGCCATCTCCAGATCCCCTTGATCAAAATATCCCTGTTCATAAAGCACACGCAACAAAGCATCCCGCTTTCCTTTCAAACCGGGCATATTCTTTCCCGGATACATCAAAGCCGGGGCATTCGGCAACACGGCAAGTAACGCTGCCTCCGCCCAACTCAATTCATCCGGCTGACGATTAAAATACTTCAACGAAGCCGCCTGTATACCCACGATATTCCCGCCAAAGGGTGCGTGATCCACGTACATATTCAGAATCTCCCATTTCGTGAAACTCTGTTCCAAACGAATCGCCAGCAACATTTCCAATATCTTCTCCGGAATCGTCCGAGGCGGGTTACCACGTGACAAACGAATCACCTGCATCGTCAACGTACTCCCGCCACTTACCACCGAACCACTTCGTACATTCAACCACAATGCCCTTCCCACAGCCAGCGGGTCCACCCCGGGATGAGTCAAAAATCGCTTATCTTCAAAACACATCAAGGCGACCATATACTTCATGGAAAGACGTCCCCTTCCCGACACCCGGTACTGCCCGTCACTCGCCACGGTCATACCCATAATCTCCCCCTTCCCATCCAAAATCACCGTAGAATAGGGTACGGTAAATAACGGGGTAGGTAGAAAATACCACCACCCTATCACCAAAGCAAGCAACACACCCCCGCCAATCCCTAACCGCAGGATCGGTCTTCGCGTTGTTTCTCGCCCGACACGCATAGTAAATTGATTACAGAGAGTAATCCTCTATATGAAATCCCCGCAGGAACTCCTCCGTCTTCATCCGCTTTTTCCCGGACAACTGCAACTCTTTTATCCGAATAATTCCCCCTTCCACCAACACATCCAGATAAGTTTTATTATCCGTTGATAACCCCACCTCTTTCCCATGCTCTTTCACGATCCGCTCCGTCTCGAAAATCTTCAACGACACGGTCTCCCCGGTCTTCTTGTTTCGGAATTCGGTCCATGCGGTTGGAAAAGGTGAAAGTCCGCGTATATGATTAAAGATTGTATCCAAATCCAACGTCCAATCCACCTTCATATCCTCCTTGAATATTTTAGGTGCGTGTTTCGGTTCACGCCCGGCCAGCAACCCAGCCTGATCCTGCAACGGGTAATTCCCCACGGTCATCGCCTCCACCGTTTTCACCAGCAAATCGGCACCCGTGTACATCAATTGATCGTGCAACTCCCCGGCCGTCATGTTCGGCCCGATCTCCACTCGTTCCTGGAAAATCAAATTCCCGGTATCGATCTCGTGTTTCAAAAGAAAAGTCGTCACCCCGCTACACCTCTCCCCGTTCATAATCGCCCAGTTAATCGGGGCTGCCCCCCGGTAATCCGGCAACAGCGAAGCGTGTAAATTAACCGTTCCCAACGGGGGCATATTCCAAACCACCTCCGGCAACATCTTGAACGCCACCACAAGCTGTAAATCTGCCTGAAAAGCCCTCAATTCCTCCAAGAACCGTTCATCCCGAAAACGCTCCGGCTGCAACACGGGAATCCCCTTCTCCACGGCAAACTTCTTCACGGGAGACTCTTGAATCTTTTGTCCCCTTCCTGCCGGTTTATCCGGATTAGTCACGACAGCCACGACCTTATACCCGGCCTCCAGCAACTTCTGTAACGGATACACCGCAAAATCCGGTGTTCCCATGTACACGATTCTCAATTCACGCATTCTTATCTTTCTTTTTAAAGAAACCGATGATCTTCTTAACGAAATTAGTATACGACTCACTACTCATAACAGCCGAATCCGTCATGGCCGTGTAAGTCAATATAGCACCCAACGGCAACAGAATCACGGAAGAAATCCACATTCCCTGCCAAGGTTCCAGCACCCCCTCCCGGGCCGCTCGTTCCCCCATCATCCAAATAATATAATACACGATAAACAGGAAAATCGAAACCACAACCGGAGCCCCCAATCCTCCTTTACGGATAATACCCCCCAGCGGAGCCCCGATAAAGAAGAAAATAAAACAAGCAAACGACAAGGTAAACTTCCTGTGCCACTCGATATTATATCTACGAACGGACTCTTCGTCCCGTTTATTGATAGACAAATCATTCATATGACTCGCTTGAGCTCCTCGGGCAAGTTGCACGGCCTGATCAATCATGTTTTTCCGTTCCTCCACGTCAAAAGTCCGGTAAAGGCTATCCAAATTCCTAACGCACCCTCTCGTTTCTTCACGAATCACGCTATCCCGCTTATGATTTCTCTCCTGCTTTTTCACGTAATTATCCCGAAGCATATCGTGCGCCTTTCTTTGTTTTCGACTTTCCAAACGTAAGGATAAGGCAGAGACCGTACTATCCAGTTGGGCGATATTCAACATCCCGTAGCTATTCTTGAATAAATCTTCATCTGTACGCTGCAAATCCTTATCGCCTAACGGGATAATAAAATACTGTTTATCAAACTGCACCCGTCGGAAAGGATAGGTTTTATTATTATTCGACTTCAACCCCTCGTCCGTGTACGTGTAACCATGATACAACTCCACCTCCATAAAACGCCCCGTCGGGTCTGCCTCCATGATACCGGAATCAGCTATCGTCATCTCGTAATTCCCCCTTCTATCCGTATGATTGTATATCAGCATATCGTACATCATCCCCGTCTTCTTATCAATCTTATCCACCTTGATACTATACCCTTCTATATCATTGATAAACACCCCTTCCTTTAACGACAACTCCGGTTTCTGTCGTTTTATATCGTACAGTAAACTACCCGCCTTCAAATTCGCGTAAGGAAGCACGTTATTAGAAAAGAAAAAAGCCGCTATCGTAAAAATAATAATCAACACGATCAACGGTTTCATGATCCGGTACAAGGAAATACCTGCCGCTTTCAACGCCGTCAACTCGTAATTCTCTCCCAAACTACCAAACGTCATGATAGAGGCCAACAACACGGCTAACGGCAACCCCATGGGAACCAGTGTCAATGACACGTAAAAAAGTAATTCCGAAATCACATGCCCTTCCAGTCCTTTTCCTACCAGATCATCAATATATCGCCACAAAAACTGCATGATCAAAACGAACATACTGATAAAAAAGGTGGCCACGAAAGGACCGACAAAACTTTTAAGCATAAACAGGTGGAGCTTCTTCATCTTTAGCACCTTATATTGGTTTTCTTATTTTTCTACTTTACTCGTGATAAACGAATTCACAAAGATAGAAAAAAACTTTATCCGCCAACCGTACGATGTAACATTTCAACCTGTTTATTCCATAATTCTATGGCATCCTCCTCTTCATCAGTATCCACAAAATCCGTGATGATCAAAGCGACCTCCTCCGTCAAAGGCTCCACGTGGAGCGAAAATCCAAAAAATTCCTCCTCATCGTCCGCGTCCAACCACTTGAAACGCACGTAAGAATTTTTCTTCATATCCACTAACTTTGCTTCTTCACCAATACCATCCCACACAAACGTGAAGATATTACCAGCATGTTTCACATCATCGGAAAACCACTCCGCCAAACCGGGAGCAGTACTTAGACGGGAGAACAATATTGTCACCGACGATGAGAAAATATACTCCAAATCGATTCTTTTCCTCATACTTCATTTCAATTTGCCCGACAATATATAAAAGTTTTACCGGATATACAAGAAAAAACAAGACTTTAAAACGAAAGCATTCCCGTTATTGCTGAATCCCGGAGTCCGCGATCAACCGATCGCCTGCAAAACCGGACAACACGGTCTCCTTGAATTGCTTTTTCCAGACTGCATCCCGACTTTCGTCCACCCTCGAAAAACGAATGATAATATCTCCCACCGACATCGCGTGAAGATCTGAAGCCGGATAATAAAAATAATCATCCTCCTCCTTCGCCTCTACCAAAATATGCAAATCCACCAACTCTTGCAACACGATACGCAACTTCCCGGTGTTAATCTTCAATTCCTTGTTAATCATCCCCAAACTGGGTCCCCCGTCACCGTTCACGTACACCCTAGCCACGAACTTCATGATTTTCAGTGCACACTCCAAAGTCTCCATCCAAGCCGTATCCCCGAACAACTCGTTCTTGTACATGAAATGCCTGTTCCGGAAAATATAACACAACTCCGTACCCCACAACACGACACTCCAACTCAACTGCAACCACACCAGCAACAACGGCAAGGCAGCCAACGTACCGTATATGGCACTATAAGAACTCATGCCTATCTGGAAACGGATATAAAACCACTGAATGATCTGGTAAACCGTCCCGGCAATCATCGCCGCCACGAAAGCGTGCTTGAACTTCACCGGAGTCGCCGGCATAAACATATACAGAAAGATAAATAACATCCACACCAGCATATAAGGCAGTAACTTAATCAGAACTTGCAGAAAAGAACTGATTAACGGGAAACTCTCCTGCCAACCGGAACCTGTCATAAGCAAATTCAGACTACTCACGAGAATCATCAGAATCGGGGCAATAAAGATAATCGAGAAATAATCCGTGAACATCCGCCGCAAACTTCGTCCCTTGCGTACTCCCCAGATACGATTCATCGTCATTTCGGTACTATTCAACACCTTGATCACCGACCAAAGTAAAATCACGATACCGACACCCGTGATCACCCCCCCCTTGGCATGATCAATCGCCCTCGTGACATACTCCAGCAACTGTCCGGCAAACTCCTGGTTATCCCCCACGTGCATCATAAACTCTCTCTCCAACACCTCGCGGGCGCCAAAACCGGCAGCCAACGCGAAAGCCAGCGCCATCAATGGGATAAACGACAGAATCGAGTAGAACGTGAGAGCCGAAGCCGAAATGGTACAAGCATCCTTGATAAAACGATTGAAAGAAACCACCACGATGGACAACGCCTTTTGTAAGAACTCCGTGATCACGAAACGATTCCCGTAATCCCTGCGCAACACCATGTAATGGTAGTCCAAGTCCAACAGGCAATCCATACGACGGAGTATCTCTTTTTTATACCGAAGCAACAAACTTATCCCCTTGTGCTCTTCCAATCTGTTCATATCCCTTTTCTTTGAAAATATTTGATTTCAAAGGTACGAAAAACCCCGCAACTTTCGTTACGGGGCTTTTAATATATTTCATTATTTCCCGATCAGCTCTCTCACCTTCGTTTTTACCATCTCCGGGTCCGGATTTACCGGGAACACCAAATCAGGCTTCTGCCGCATCGGATTAAACTCTTTTTTATAGCGTCCAATTCCTCCCCCCGTGATATTCAACATAATCACGGCATCCTTCTCTACCCGTCCCTCCCGGACACATTGCATCAAACTGGCCAAAGCAACTGCTGCCGCCGGCTCAATATCAATCCCTTCCAACTTCTCGAACAACGCCCCGGCCTCCATAGCCTCTTCATTCGTTGCCAAGAACATATCTCCCCCCGTTGCCACCAACGCGTCATACAACCCGCCCTTCAACGAGTAAGGAGGTTTACGATTGGACAACACCTTGGCACACATCTCCTTCACTTGCTCCCTGGCTGTATTTTCATCCAAAGGCAACAAGGCACGAGAACCCGCCTTCCACGCGTCATACATCAACGAGAAAGGAACATTTTGAGAAACCATCAATTTCATCCAATGCGAACCGAAACGCCCATCGGCAATAAATCGTTTATTGGCCTCCCACGCGGCAATAGCCCCGGTTCCACTACCCACGGCCTGGAAATAGTAATCCGGAATACGCCCGATCTTCTCCACGGCCGACAACACCGTGGTTCCCATCCCGTCACGACGAGCCACGTTCTTGGCCCCTCCCTCCGGGTAGAAAAACTCCATCTCACATATGATATTAGATAAATGTATCGCGTCAAAATAATCACATCCTGAAGCCGCACAAACCAATTTCACGCAATCATTCCACGGCCCATCCGCCCAAATCGCCTCCAAATTATCTTCCGGCACACACAACAACAACGGGATATGATTCTCCGAACATACACGCCCGAAAGCCCTCGCCGTGTTTCCGGCAGAAGCTACCACCATAATCTTGTCCGTAAAAGCGTTATTCCGCGCGCACACCGAAAACGCTTCACACTCCTTGAAAGACCCCGTCTTCATCATGGCCTTCCGTTCCGGCCAATACCCATTAAACGTTATGTACAAATTAGACAGTCCCAAATGTGCAGCCAACCCCTCACTCTTGTAAGTCACGGGAGCCCCGGAACCTTCCAACGTCCGGCAAATAGGCATCCAGTTCGCGTACCTGTAAATACCGGGCAGATCATTTCTCACCTCAAATTGACGTTTTGCATAATTTGCATAGATCAATGCTGCACCATCCTTACGGGGACATTCCAACTCCCACTCTTTATCCTCAAAAGTAGTCCCACAACATGCTGACTCTAAATGATAACTTGTCATAAATTCTTTCCTTGATTTGTACATTTCTTTATACGTACAAAAATAGAGCATTCAAACCCGCCATAACAGAGTATAAATACCACTTTTATTTTAAATTCTAAATTCTAAATTCTAAATTTCTTTTAACTTCCCCACGTATTCCGGCACCGTCAACCGCATAATATCCCCCTCCGAAATACGACTCCCGAAGAAATTGCGATAACGTTCCGCTTCCGCCTCCACGCGAGGATTATAGGGATAAAGGACAACCTGTATTTCCGCGTCCGGGCGAATCATTCGGGCGAGCAACTGCCTGATTTCAAAATCGGCAGCAGGCAAAGAGTAGCCGATAAACACGATTCTCGTGGCCTCCGACAGCTCGATCGCCGCGTTCTGCCAAACCAACTTAATTTGAATATTACTCAGATTCTTCAAATACGTCGGCAACAACAGATTACTCTGCAGCTTGATCGAATTAATCTCCGGCATACCGTAATTTTTCCGGCAATGCCGACAATACGCCGCCTTCATAATCTCAATCTCTTCCCCGAAACGCACGTACATACGCTGGCACATAGGACACTGAAACCAGTTCATCGACCCGTGCAACTTCAACAATTTAATATTGTATCCGCCATACCCCACGGCAAGCAACCCCGGCTTAATCGTGTCATCATTCGCCTCCCAAGAACTCACGTAACAACAGTAATCCACCACGCTCAATTTCTCCGGGTGCCCGTTCTCAATCGCCCGTTTCAACGCGTGATCAAACATCACATCCCAATTGGTTGTGATCACGGCCACCCGATCCACCCCGTCCACCATACGCTGCCGGGCAATCTGGTTTACATATTCCGCGAACTCATCTATATAATCACAGCAAGCCCGGTTTTTCTTGAAACTATAATTCACCGCGGCTCCCATCAGCGCGTTAAACTCCTCCCGCAGTTCCACCAACCCCCTCGAACTATAACGACCAATAGAAAGTCCATCCCATATACAACGGTCTATCGGCGTGAATATATCCTCTAATTGTACATTACAATAATGATCCTCATAAATATGTAACTCCTCCTTCAGAAAGCCTATAAAATTATCCTTGGCTTTAATTAAACGCTCGTTACCTCGCGTAAAATCCTCATCTAAAATTGTTTTAATAATTTCGTTCTGAACTAGCCCTCCAGCCTCCTTAGAAAAACCAGACCCCAAAAAATAAACCGTCTTCTCCATCATTGCACCTTAGTTTTTATTACTCTTACAAAAATAGCATTTATCCCTTTCAAAAAAATGACATTCCTATTAATTTCTCTCTATTTCATCTACAATTTTTTAGCCTAATAGCTTCTCTAATTTCCCTAGAATTACCAATCAAGTTCTAAAGATATACTGTTGATAATAGGGATCAACTTCAGTACATTTTCGAATCACCTTCGGTGCAAAGACCTTCAGGAGCGAAGATGTACCGTTTTTGATCCATGACGGTTCCAAAGATAAAAGGGCTCTGCCCTAAGAATGCACCCCGTCAACTCCTAACAAGGTAACTAACCCATTACCAAGCGGTTTCACCACACGTAGAGAGTATTAATGCACCTCACACCCCTTTGGTGTTGAGCAGCGGGACAGGCGAAACCATCTGACATATCTAATATAGTTTACCTCTTTGTCATTGGAAACATTTGTTTTGCCCTCTCATTTCCGAGTTCTTCCAGTCTCTTTTTTGTAGTTAAATAATTTTTATCAGCAAAAAGTTTTACTATATCAATTAATTCATTTTGCAAAAAATCTTTATATTCCTCTATGGTTGTTACATGATTAAGATTTTTCTCATCATATAATAAAGCTTTTACTAATGCTAAATCATACCAGTCCTCGTCTAGATGATTATTCCGAATATCTATCGATTTAAAAGATTTAGAAACACTAAATCTCAATTGAAAAATACCGTTACTGAATACAGCATAGCAATCCCCAAAAAATGCAGATACATCTTTCGCTATCAATTTAAATCCATTTGACATTAAAGTGTCATATATTTTTTCATCATTTTCCATCACCTCTATTTAATTAACCACTGTCCGTCAGAACTTACTTTATAACCTTTTTCGAATAAATAATTTAGTTCCTTTTCATAAAAACTATTGGGCTTGACTCTATTTAGCGGTGTAGCTAATCTTATTTTGTCGCCTCTTGAGAAAATACTTAATAGGCTATTTAGTAAACATTTCTCAAGGTAACACATATCCTATTTTCCTTATAATCAAAATGCTAACAACATATGAAAATACAACATAACCTACAAACCCCAAGGGAATAATGAGATAATTTAGTCCAACAATTCCAAAATCACGATTCAAATAAATGCACGATTCAAACAAATACATGTATATCAAAGGTATTAATATTATAATTACCCACTTCTCAACCCAATGTATGTATCTATTTTTTTTGAAAACAAGATACAATTTATACAAAATATAACATACTAACAACAATATAAATAAACATCCACATAAAACTTTATTCGTAAAATCTCCGTTAAAAACATATTGTGTTAAATATAACCACGAGTTATATAAATAAAAATCAAACAACAATATAATTATTATTAACATTGTCGATATTAGAAATACTTTTCTTTTCATCTTTTACTATTTTAACGTGAGTTCGACATAAGGATCAAAATTATTTGCTTAAATACTAGAAATACAGCAATAAAAGTTGTAAATTTATAGTGCCAAAAATAAAATAAAACGATTATCACTATGTTCTCAGAGGCTAAAGTTACAGAGATTTATTGTATGGCGGACAATTTTTGCAAAGGATTTGTGTTACAACAAGAAAATTACTTTCTATAACATACAAAACTAATACTATGAAAACATTATTTTGTATATTAATCATTATCAGCATTATCGGTTGCAATGGAATGGATAAATCAGCCAAAAAAGAATTAACAAAAGAGCAAAAAAGCATTATAGAATCAATAGTTTCTTTCGCAGACTCAATCGGGGGGAAGAGTCGTTCCTCCAGCACTATGCTTTCAAGAATTGCAGCCATTAAAGCCAACGACGTGGAGTTTTTAAACTTCTACTACTTTGATATGGATAAATTTTATGAAGATCCAACTCCCGAAAATCTTCTCTTATCCTTGTATCAACCGGACGATTTTGCCATGCTTGTCGTGCAAGAAAAAGCTAGGAATTCATACGCGTTAACAACTAAAAAACAAAAATCCAATTGGGTCCCCAATGCAATGATGCATGACTTTGGAGAAAAGATCCTACATGTTAAATCCAAAATTCCAAATGTCGAAAATTCTGATTTCCGAATTTTCCAATTCGAGGCTCTATATTTTTACACCTACACAAGTAAAGGAGAGAGAGTCTATGAAGACATGCGAGGAAACGTCTTTACTCCCGGAATGATGTGCGACCGCTTACTTACAGTCATCAACGCGATAAAACAAGCAGCAGAAGAAGGAAATATACTCTACCTCTAGTTAAGGTTATCAAGACACTTCATTTTTATGAATTAACTTTACCTCCTAAGGAGAAAGTGTCTAACAAGTTAGTCTTTTAATGACTACCTCCCCTAACCCCTCCTTGCACAGGAGGGGAAACCGCTTGGTAATCAACTCTCCCCCTGTGTAAGGGGGAGTTGGAGGGGGTAGCTTGTTGATAGAAATAAGACTTGTTAGACACCCTCTTCTTACCGACTCTTCATAAACTATTAAATTGTATTGTATGAAAAAAATCACGTTGTTAGGAAGTATCGTCATACTTCTCTTATTTACCTGTGTAGCTAAGGCACAGGATCGTAAACCTTTTCACATCATTCCATTGGTACCTGTTGTCGGGCAGGATGTGAAATTCACGTATGATAATTCGTTGACCTCACTGGCTGGCGAGGAAACCATTTACGGAACAATTTACTACTGGGAAAACTTGCGTTGGCGAGCAGAAGACTTGAAGTTGGTGAAAAATGATACGGCATGGGAGGCTACTTGTCGAGTGCCTGAAAATTGTGCATTGCTATCATGCAAATTTTACGCGGGCGACAAAAAGGATTCCGGTGGACGTGGCACGTACACGACCATGACCTTTGACAAACGTGGACAGAATCTACCGACTGCTTACATGGCTTGGGGAATGTTGCGGAACAAAACGTTGGAATCCCTACCGGGCTATTGTGAAGAAGAGGCGTATATCGGTGATGATATCATGCGTTTTTGGCTGAACCAACAACTTATGAAAGATCCTGGGGCTCGGAAATACGTGTTTTACTATGCGGCAAAACTGTTGAACCAAATGATACCGGGAGAGAAACACGAACAAATGTTAAGCGACGTGGATTTCATACTGAATCTACCGGATGCAGATGAGGAGACATTACTGAAAGCATTGGAAGTTGCCAAGGACATCGTGAAAGACAGCACGAAAGCGGTAGCCATAGAAGCCCGGATCTTAAAAGATTACCCCGATGGAATTCTGGCCAGGGACCAAGAGATCTGGCGAATCTTCCGAATCATGGATGCCGATGTAAAAGCCCCGGAACTGGAGGCATTCTTAAAGCGGTTCCCGACGGAAAAGTTTCAAGAAATAGAAACTGAAACTTCGTCCATGTACCTGGGTAAAATCTTTCAGGCCGTCATTTACCAGGCTGTTATCAAGAGAAACGATTTTAGCCTGTTGTACAAATACATTCATGATGTACCTCATCTTTATTTACAGACATTCTACTGGCATATGGTACAAGTGCCGCTGAGAACCAACCAGAGAACGCCGGAGCAGGTATTTCCTCCTGCCAAAGCCATTTACAACGAGCTGATGACCCGTCCTCAAGCCGGTTCCGAGCGGGTGTATTCCAAAAGAGAGTGGAAAGACTATTTACTTACCAGATGCAAAGATATGATCTTGAAACACGCGTTCGTCTTGGATGCAACCGGTACATCTGCCGAAGCCTTGGAGTTGATGGAGGAAATCAAAGAGAAATACAACTTCAAATCGGCAGAATACAACGATCAATACGTTCGTCTATTGGAGAAAAATGGCTATCAGTCGATGGTAATTCCCACCATCATCGCAAGTATACGGGAAGATGCCTTTACTCCCGAAATGTTAGAAAACCTGCGCAAGGATTACGTGAAACAACACAAGAACGATAAAGACTTCGAGACTTACCTCGCTTCTTTAAAGTCACAAGAAAAGCAACAGGAATTGCAAAAACATTTGCAGGAAACGATGATCAACAAAGATATTGAACTTTTTGCCATGGAAGACCTGAACGGTAAAAAGGTTGACCTTTCAAAAATGAAGGGAAAGATAATCGTGTTGGATTTCTGGGCAACCTGGTGTGCTCCTTGTAAGGCCTCTTTACCGGGCATGCAAATGTCAGTAAACAAATACAAGGACGACCCGAACGTGGCGTTTTTCTTTATTTCCACGATGGAAACGGCTGCTGATTTTAAAGAACAGATTCGGAAATTCATGAAGGAACACAACTACACGCTGCACGTGCTTTGCGATAACGTGAACCCGAAAACGAAAAAGAGATCGGCCGTTTATGATACTTACGCGAAGGCGTTTAAATTTTCCGGTATTCCTCACAAACTGATTATCGACGGGAATGGAAAATTACGTTGGAGCATTAACGGATACATGGGAAGCCCCTCGGCTTTGGCAGAAGAAATGAACCTGATGATTGAGATGTTGAAAGCTGCCAAATAAGTTTGGTAATCAACCCTCCACTGTAGTTTAAATAAGGCGCTGAAAAGCGCCTTATTTAATATTCTCTCGCAACCAATCCCCCATAATTTGCAACGCCTCCTCAGAAAACACGTCTTCCAGATCGGGAATCTCCTCCCGGGTACACTCTTTACAGCGTTGAAACATATGGTTCAAACCGGGTAATTCCACGATCTTGTACCGCGTATTCCCACCTTTATCCAGCAGTTGCTTGATGGATGCCAAGTTTTCTTTCGCGGGCACCATGATATCTTTGTCCCCGTTTAACGCCAGCACGGGTTGGTGAATGCGAGGGATATAATCTTCCGGATCATAACTGATCATCTCCCTGTACCAGCGTCCTTGTGCTTGACGCAAGTAACGACTGAAAAACATTTCGTCTCTCCCGTCATTAAAATTGACGGCTTTCAGCGTGGCTTCATCCTGTTGTGCCACCCATTGATCGAAAGCCTGCCGCAAAGGAACGTCCAACGGCTCATCCAAAGGTACGGCATGAACTTTGTCAAACAGCGTATTAAAAAGACTCATGAACTGATCAACCCGCTCCGGCGTCATCCCGGGAGTCGTGCGTAAGATAGCGTCATTTTGTAGTTTTAAAATCTGCAGCCCGTCAACGCCCACACCCGCGAGAGAGATAACGAATGCCACATCCGGCGAATCGGCTCCCAACATGAGTGCCACCTGCCCGCCTTCGCTATGTCCGATCACCCCGATGCGCTTGGCGTCTACCTCCGGCCGTTGTTTCAAGTAGTCGATCCCCGCTTGGGCATCCCGAGCAAAATCGCTCGTCGTAGCCTCTTCATATACCCCGTTGGTCTCCCCGGTTCCCCGGTCATCGGTTCGTAGCACGACGAATCCTTGTCGGGTCAGGTAATCCGCGATCTTTAAGAATGGCTTGTGTCCGGAAAAAGTCCCGTCCCGATCCTGTTTCCCGGTTCCGGATATGATAATGGCTGCGGGAAAAGGACCTTTGCCTCGCGGAATCGTCAGCGTGCCTGCCACTTGTATCGAATCACACGATGCGTACCTGACATCTTCGGAACGGTAAGGATAAGGTGGGTGTGGATTTTGTGCAAAATAGACCGGCTGCAGGCTATCGACTTTCCCGAGAGCGAATTCCCGTCTCTTCCCGTAGGTCGTTACTTCTGCTTGAATAGAATCCTTGCCGGAACGGAAGAAACCTTCAAAGCGAATATTCTCCCGGTTAAAGATAGCGAGAATACCCTCGTCCGAAAGTACAAGCGTGTCGGCTTTTGCCTTCTCAACCCATTGTTCCGGAAGTGATAGGAAAGCTTGAGACGTCCCGTCCGGTGTGGTTTCTAACTCGATAAATACTCGTTTACTACCGGATTGCCCTTGCCACGCGTGAGGCGAAGAGGTACATCCGATCAGCGTAATGGAAAATAACAGTGCGATTGTTTTGAAATGTAACATACAGTTTTAATTTTAGTTCTCCCTCAAAACATCCAACTGCCTGAAAAGTGTCACTCGGCCTGTGAAATTCTTCCCGTAAAACTACCCCCTCCAACTCCCCCCCCCCCA
>ENA-UEQW01001107-UEQW01001107.1-human-gut-metagenome-genome-assembly--contig:-NODE-1107-length-23187-cov-4.814712_pt1 | contig 23187 bp, 36 predicted proteins | sample MGYA00242947_ERZ507947 | MGnify/ENA primary metagenome ERZ507947 (study PRJEB26167, sample SAMN06115421) | human gut metagenome | host: Homo sapiens | place: China:Guizhou | collected 2015-03-17... | reverse complement strand
TCGTGAAGCGTCTTGAGGCGAAGAGACTTGTTGAGGCGAAGGAGTACTACGAGAACAAGAAGACTTCTGCCTAAGTTCTTGATGACCGAGTCACACTCTTTTTATTCGTTGGCCTGTTTGTTGTCAAAGGATATTCATTCTTCCTCATGACGACGCGTCTTGAAGAGTTCTTCCGCTCCGTTCCTCCGTGCACCGTGCTTTATATTCTTCTGTGCGTTGTCGTCTATGTGATTCAGCTGGTGTTTGGGGGTGTCGACAAGTGCGCCATTAGTGCATATGCAGTGATCAAACAGTACCAATTTTACGTTGGTGAGTGTATCGGCGATGAACGGTAGAGGATTGTCTCGTCCGCCTTCACCCATCTCGGGCTTATGCATATTGTCTTCAACCTCTTTTCGTTCAACAGTATAAGTGGGACAGAGCGCTCCTTTCAACGGTGTAGACCGAACGCTGGAGCGCAAGTACGGATCCGTCTTTATGCTGTACCTCATTCTGCTGTTTACGGTGGTGAACGGACTGCTGTATGTTGGGATCTTTTATCTTCTCTCTCTGTCGGATCGTCTTCTTCCCGTGACGGATAGCATCTACTACCCGTTCATTGCGAACTCGGCTGCTGGCTTTTCGGGCGTCATCTTCTCGCTTCTCACTGTGGAGAGCTATGTGATGGAGCAGGAGTCCTACTCGTTTCGTCCCTTTTCGGTTGGTCACTACATAGCATCTTCGGTCTCTTCTCGGTGCCGCGGAAGTGGTACGCTCTTGTCTACCTGGTTCTGATGTCTGTCGCTTCTGGGTTCCGTTGTGAGTCGTAGGTGATCATGCCGGGCGTCAGCTTCGTGGGCCACTTGTGCGGAGTGATTTCTGGCTTCCTGTTCGTGTCTGGCTACTTGAATTGGTTGGTGCCTATGCACTGTCTTGTGGCCGTGGAGCGAGGGTTTGTCGGAAGTCTCATGAAGAAGTCCAACGCATTTGTACGTGTTGTATCGTTGTTGTGAGATAGGTGTACATTCCGGAGATCCACGAGGTGTTGGGATCGTCTCTGTCGTTTAGGAGCATGGTCGAGCTTGCATACGACGGTATCAAATACGTCGCGATCATGCTGCTCGTGTTCCTGAAGAGCGCGCTTTGGTTTGTGTTCAATTCCGTGTTCCCGCCAAAGGTGGAAGAGGAATTGCCGCAGCCCGCGTCGGGTCTGAACAGCGATGTGTAGGAGAGCGTCCTTGTCGTTAGCGGTAGAGAAGCCCACATTCCCGCGCAGATGACGGCGGAAGAGCAACGACAGCAGCGATTGAGAGCCCTCGCCGCTCGCGGCGTTGTATGCTAACTGTACTATGAAGAAACATGTTTAGTGGATAACCCAAGGTTGAACGTTATTAAAAGCAGACGTTGGCACCGCAGACATCTCAAATTGTACATTAGCAACGCGATTCACTTTCAGCGCTGGCGAATACACCAGCTCCTTCTTCCCGCCTCTATACGTCACGCCATTTCGCAGCCCGCACAGTGTGGCGAAGACCGCGGGAATGCTCCTCGCAATGACAGGCGATAGGCTTCTCCGTGTCAGAATCCCCCGATTGGAGCACAACAGGCCCTGCAACATCTGTTCGTCACAATCACGCTCATCACCCACGGCATCAGGCAAGAACGACACAGACAGTGCACTCGTCTCGGACAACGCGTTGATAAAGGGAAGAGGGTGGATCGTCACGAGCGCGTCCTTCTTCTGCTGCTGCCTCCTCGCCGTCACGTTGAACTGGTTAATGTAGCAGATCGAGGCATTGAGCGGGAGCGGGACGGCGTGGCTACCCGTAAGGAATGGGAGGGAAGGGCACGTGTCGATGCTGCGCTGCGGCAGTTGGTTGCGGTCCAGACACACACACAGCCACTTGCTCGTCTTTTGCTTCTTGGCGTAGACAGACACACCGCTCTTCAGCTCCGATATCTACGTCTCACTCCTTCCCTCTCGTCGCACCACACACCCCGCCACCTGCATCGGCTTCTTCATGCCGCGCTCCTGTCGAATGGTGTCTGTGACGCGATGCAGCGCCTTCTCCGAGGGCGTCGAGGACCCACCGATGCCAGCACACACGGTACGCAGAACTAGAAGTCAGGACGTGAACACACCATGACTTCCCATGACCTCGGGGTCGGAGAGCGCACACAGCGCGTCGGCGTTGAGTCGACAGATCCCCAGCTCCCTGTTGTACTCGCAGGACTCCTCAAGTCGCTGGTGAATCTCGCCCTCGACGGCGTTGCGTATCTGGGAGTCAACCCCAAGTCCCATACATACGAGTTGGAAGAAGTCGGCGGCTCTGAGGAGACGCGAGACGTCCATCAACTCTCTCTCCTTGATCTCGCTCACCGCAGCACGGATGCGGTTGCGGTCGTACTGCAAGTCCTGGTTGGAGGGGTCGATCACGTAGGGGATGCTCGACTCCCGGCATGTGGCTAAAAGACGCTCTTTGGAGACGGGGAGGAGAGGGCGGATGCGTCGCGTTCCGTCGTCCATTTCCTGCACGGGCTTCATGCACGCGAGACCGGCATACCCACTGCCGCGATACAGGCTATTTGTGAGACGGAGGCAGAAAAGGTACCGCATCAAAAAGGTCTCGATCTGGTCATCTCCGTGATGCGCAACGACAACACTCCGCGTGCGGTTCTCCCGACAGACCTGGCTCATGAGGAGATAGCGCTGCATTCGTCCCTCCTTCTCCATTTGGGACTGCGTGGGTTTGCTGGATGGGAGGAAGGACTGTGGCTTAGTTGCAGAAAATCGTAGTACCCAGTCGATTTTCTTGACGATGTGCTTGATATTCATGGAAGAAACCCACTGATGGACTTGCTGCGCCTCCCGAGCACTCTCTATCATGAGTTTCTTTTGCAGCACTCACCCTCTCGAAATCCGTGATCAATCGTGACGGCAACGAGTCTGGAGGGATGGGTCCATCCCCTCATCAGATGCAGCAGCGCCATGCTGTCCGGACCTCCAGAAACCCCAACGACAATCCTTTCCGATCCGTTCTAGTCGTGATGCCTCGATTGCGAAAGGACCGGGTTCAGGCCCGAAATCGACATCAGCTTGTGAAACTCGCTGTTTGACACGGCTGTGCCCCGTCCATAGCTGCTCACCGCCGATGGAGCAGAAAGCGATCGTGTCGCCCGTAGCAGTCCCTTCGGCGAGACAAGACGACCGCGGCAAACACGAAACATCGTCCTTCCTTTCGAGAGTGGGAGTTTCACTGATCGGTTGTTGGCAGATAATCGTTAATAGAGCAGCGTGTTTTGAAAGAATGAGTGCAAAGAACGGAAAGAAGGTCGGAGGATTGACGGCTACTGGACTGAATGCCGATTTGAGCTCCAATACGGGTATGGCGTCTGGAGCGATGACGCGCCAGAGCCAGGCACTCGGAGCTGTAGGAGGATTGTGGGTGTGTTGGTTTACGCGTAGGAATCGTCTGAGAACGTCACCTCGATCGAGTCTCTGAGAGACAACGTGTTGACGAAGGTGAGCAACGCGAAGGAGAGAGAGGCGGTGGACAAGGCCCTCGGTTTGATCATCACGAAGCTGCAGCTGCAATTGATAAACTCGAAGAACACGACCGAAATGAGCGAGATGGAGGCAAAATATAAGAAGCTCCAGGACTTCAACAAGAGCCTGATCGAGCGACTGAAGACGGAGAAGCAGAAGGCGGAGATTGAGGCGTTGAAGGAGGAGGTGATTGAGACTGAGAAGATGATCGCTGAGAACGAGAAGAAGGCTACTGAGAAGGATAAGATGATCGCTGACATGAACAACAAGATGGCTGAGAACGAGAAGAAGGTCACTGAGCTGAACGCCACGATCGCTGAGAGCAACAAGAAGATCGCCGAGCTGAGCGCGAAGGCTTCTGCCGAGAAGGAGGTGGAGACGCTGAACGCGAAGATCGCGGAGATGGAGAAGAGCAACAAGAAGCTGCAGCAGGACGCGAAGGAAGCCACCACCAAGGCGGAGGCGGCTCGCAAGGAGCTGGCTGAGAGCAAGAACAACGCCATCGCTGCTCTGGAGGAGAAGACGAAGGCGCTGAACGAGAAGACGGCGAGCGTGAAGCGCGCTGAGGAGGCGGAGAAGAAGGTGGCGGAGCTGGAGAAGACGGTGGCGACGATTGCCTCGCTGAAGGAGAAGATCGCCTCGCTGGAGGAGGAGAAGAAGAACATGGCTTCCGCGAAGAAGGAGAAGAAGGTGGATACCAACACGGAGCTGCTGCAGGAGCTGCGCAAGAACAACGAGGAGGTGCTGGCTCAGCTGAACGAGGAGCGCGCCGCGCACAAGAAGGACGTGGCGGACATCCGAAAGAAGCTGGGCGACGACAGCGCGATCGTCGCATACCTGAACAGAATGAGCCGCATGCTGCAGGGCGAGGACATCCTGAAGGCGGAGAACGAGAAGGGCTGCGAGGTGGACAACAGAGAGTGCCCCAAGTGCCACACGGGCTTGACGAAGGCGCTGTCGACGCAGGTGAGGGATTGGGCGAAGGCGTGATGCGTAGAACAAGTGTGACTACTGCGCGTTGCTGCGTGCGGTTCGCGACAAGATGGCCGTGAAGGAAGAGAAGGCGCCGAAGGTTGAAGAGAAGGTCGTGTCCAATGCCAATGTGACCCAGCTCTACTCTATCATCGCTATCTTGGCATTGATCGTCATCATTTCTATTATCAGAGCTCTTTCTTAAGATTTTCCTACATGGGTTTCCGTGTTTGTTCATAGTGATTCTGACCATGACCGAAGCGCCATCCGACTTCCAATCCACTGTCGATATGACGGACTCCAACTTCCTCACCCATCTCCCGAAGGTGCTGGAGACGATCAAGGGCTGCGACTTCGTTGCCTTCGATCTTGAGTTCAGCGGGACGGACTACAAGCCCTACTTCCGGAGCGTGTACGCGGACACGGTTTGCTTCAGTGTGTGCACTCATCCCGTAGTTCGAAACGCGTTATGCGAAATATCGTGTCGAGTATGCTTTGTAGGATGGTCTGATGTGCGTAGTGTGGAGAACTTTTATCCCATCGAGGTGAGGAGCGAAATCACGCAAGTGATGCGTAGTTGGGGATTTGTTGCTTCACATGGGATGCAGAGAAGGAGTGGTAAGGATTCTGACAGACGATGAGCACCAGCTACATGAGTCGTCCCTTCAACTTCTTCGTTTGTCCCTACGCGCACAAGCTGTGCAATCCCAGTCTCTCTGTGCGTGTACTCGTTCGACTGCTTCTCGAGAATAGGCATCCACTCTAGCCTTCCTGCGCCAGAACGACTTCAAGTTTGGCAGACTGTTTTCGGAGGGCATCCCTACGTTGCGCAAATCGGATGAAGAGCACATTCTCCGATATCAGCGATTGAGCGCGGATCGCTACGACTACAAGAACGACGAGGAGAAGGAGGAAATGGAGGAGGTGTATACTCAAATCGAAGAGTGGATTCGGGGAATCAACGACGACAACGCGAAGTCCGAATCCGCTTCCGACAGCGCGATTACGACCTTCACACTGCTTCTTCCCCCTCTGAATTCCCACAAGAGAAAGCTCCTGTACCAGGAAATGGCGAGACGGTATCCATCGATGATTCTGAACGAGAATACGCAGGACAACGAGGTGCTCGATCCCCATCAGCGTCAGGAGTAGGATTTCCGTTCTGGCAAGATCAAGCGCACTCGCATCACCATCGCGAAGAAGGCGTCCGAGGCCTTCACCGCCACGCTCCCGGAGATCACCAACCACGCGGGCGTTCGACTCGTCGTGGAAGCCATTCTGGACAGTCACAAGCCCCTGATCGGCTTTCAGGGCATGGGCGACTTGGCGTACATGTTGGGCGGCATCTACAGAGAGCTGCCCGCACGCCTCACGGAGTTCCTGCAGTTCATGGAGCGCATCGACACGTTCGTCGACATGAAGCTGGTGACGGAGATGGAGGCGCTTCGCGACGAGAATCTGGCTTCGCTGAGCCTATCTAAGTCGTACGCCGAGGTGCGTCTTCACGGAGGAGGGTCATGTGCAGGCGAACGAGTGGTACTTCGGCGAGCCCTCCGTGCAGAGTGCGCTGATCCAAGATGGGTCGATTCGGATTCACGACGCGGGTGAGTGGAGAAGAGTTGAATCAGTCGTAGCCAACGACGCGTACATGACGGGCATTCTCTTCCTGAAGCTGTTCTATCGCTGTGGGTTCAAGAGAGAGGGTGGGTTTGGCTGTCTCGAGTGACGCGTAGCGATTCCTCTCCTGCCGTCGCTCAGCGGGAAGCAAGACGTGACGGAGACGATGCGCGAGTTCTTGGGCTGTGTGAACTGCGTGTCGCTCTATCACATGTACCACGCGCTGCCGCTGCGCGTCGATGCGTACAACAACCTCGTGAACCAGAACAGCGCGCTGAAGGACCGCGGTCACGTGCTGATGATCGAGTCCATTCCTCCCGTAGCAGCTGGCAGCGGCTGTGACGTGTAGTGGTTCAACTCCAAGCACTTCTCCACCTTCTTCAGCAAGCACTACGACGTGAAGTCGAACATCTACTTCAACTGGCTGGACGATTCGAGGATGCTCGTGATCCTGCCCTCGCAGGAGGTGGCGGAGAAGGTGTACAAGGACTGGTGCGACCTCGCCACCTCCGACGACAGTGATGCCTCGTATAGCAGTATGCGTTTGTAGGGAGAGTGTGAAGTGTAGAGACGCCCACCGACTTTTGCAACCGCTCTGTTGAGCTGAAGGATTTGCGGATCTCTCCGTTCTCTCGCTATGAGGAGTTGTGTTTCGTCAACAAACGACATGTGCGGAATTGTTCTCCTGTTTGTTTGCGAGGCTTTGGAGTGTTGAGAATCAGCGTTATCCTTTGAGAACGATTGTCATCGTTTGAGAACCTCATTACGACACGGGAGACAGCTTCGAGGAAAGCAGCCAGGACACGGCACCAATAGCCCTGATCGCCTTCCGAATCGCCTCCTTGTTCGCCGTGGCTTCCTCCTCCGAGGGCGAGTGCTGTCCCTGACTCGAGTGGTAGAAGTCGCTGAGAGAATCCACCACGCGCTCGTAGGAGTGGATCAGCGAGTGGACGGAGGGCTGGTCCATCTCCACCGCACTCACTCCGTCCAGACGGTGGCTCTCTTCCACCATGTTCTCCGTCGCCGAGCTCAGTCGGTGGAGCAGCACGTCCGTCGTCGATATGGGCGGTTGACGCTGAGCGGACGAGGGATAGCGTTCCACGGGAGGAGCGCCTTGGATTGCATGCTCTTCACCTGCCGTTGGACGGAACGTCGTCTCCGTAATGCGGATGGGGAGGTAGACGACGTAGCGCGCTTGGAGCATTGAATCGTCCTCGTCGGCGAACGCACCATCACGCGAAGGCGCTGGTTCCTCGATTTTCACGAGTTGGATGCACACGCCGTCGTGAATGTGATAGATTGCGAGCGCCTTTTCGTCCTTCAGCTGATGCCCGAGGTAGATCAGACGCTGCTTGTCGGCACAGATGCCTGTCCTTTCCGAAATGACTGCTTTGAGTTGCTGCACAGTCGCGTCTTCGCGGACCCGAATCGCGACTCTGTCTCCATCGAGAATGTTGATCGTCAGCGCGATTTCTTGTTCATCGGACATTGCGATTCGCGGAATTGAAATGTGCGCCTTCCCCGGAAAACCAGGATCGTGTTTCAGATTGTCGTGTCTGTCATCAACAACTGCTTTTGAGGACGAGACATATCCACTCCCAACGCGCTTTCCTCACAAGAACGCCATTCACGGAGGAAGGGACCACGGGGTAGAGATCGATTCGGAGCAATAGGGAGGTCGTGATACACGCTCATTGGACTTGGGATCCAAAAACACTGAAAAGCAGCACAACGGAGAGCGGATAAAGGAAGACAAGCAGGAATAAACAACGGCAGTTTGAAAGGAGGCGATTTTACCCCAGGATCCATCGTCATACGAAGGGAAATCCATCACACAATCGTTTATGAACGGATCTGGTTACGATAACAACGACGGTGCGCACTGAAGAAGCGAATTCACCGCTTTAGGCTACTACTCGAGCCGAGGCCGTGGAAGAGGGAATGGTGGTCAGAGAGGCAGTGGCCGTGGAGCCAGTGCGAGTGGCAGCAGACGCGGAAGAGACCGTAGTTCAAACGCGCTGCCTTTTAGGGAATAGGTCAGCCTGCTTACGCATTCGACGACGACGCCGACTCCTCTCATTCCTCCGATGAGGGAACCACGATCAGAATGCCCGGCGCTCCCGATTTGCTTAACAAGTCCGCGATGGCATCTGTGAGTGCTCCGGCTCCTAGAACCCAGATCATGCCGGGTCAGGTGAACAACCAGGCTCCTGAACCTCTGAAGTGGAACAAGATCCCCAGCGAGCCCTCCGCTATGGAAGTCGTTCCTCCGCCCCAGCCCCCCGCCCCAGTGCCAGCAGTGGCACCGTCCACAGTTCCGGAGGCAGCGCCTCCCACGGCGAGCAGTGAAAACGCTGTTGAGCAGGATCCCTTGGCAGAGAAGTACAACGAGACGTTCATCACAAAGGCGATGAAGAAGGCGTCGAACAACCGTGGGAGAACCTTCCGCGTGACGACCAGTCTGGTGAAGCTGAACTGGAGATCGACTCGCCCGTTCTCGATTTACAAGTACGACCTGAAGATGGTCGTTCGCGTGGGCGGCGTGGAGAAGAAGTCGCTGCTCAACAAGGAGGAGACGATGAAGGTGATGTCGAATCTGCGCAACGACCCGAAGGCGAGGGAGATGATGCACAACGTGTTCTGGTCGGACTTCAAGTCCCTGTTCTTCTCGCGCGAGTCCATTCCCCAGACGAGCTTCATCGTCCCGCTGGACGAGCGTCGCGAGGTGGAGGTGAAGATCACGCCGACGGAGACCATCACGATGACGGACATGTTCCGCGACGCGGACGAGCGCTTCATCCAGGCCTTCTCCAACGCCATCATGTTCGAGACGACGATGGACAAGAACCTGGTGTGCCAGTCCAGCAAGGTGTACTGCGGCAGCACCTTCGGTCTGGAGAAGAACCTGCTGGAGGGTCGCATGGGCATCAACTACAACTTCCGCGTGACGGAGCAGGGCCTGATGCTGGCCATCGACCAGTGCGCCACGGCGTTCATCGTGGCGGGACCGCTGCTCAACACGGTGAAGGCAGTGTGCGGTCGCAACTTCGACGACAACACGGGCATGGTGGGCAAGCGCTCGATGACGGATGTGGGTGCGGCGAGCGGGACTGACGCGTAGCTCTCCAAGACGCTGTTCGGCGTGAAGGTGTACACGAAGCACCAGGGCTACAGCCACACATACACGATCAAGAAGTTCTCGCACCTGACGGCGGCGTCGTGCAAGTTCATGATCGAGGAGAACGGCGTGAAGCGAGAGACCAGCGTGAAGGACTATTTCCGCGACACCTACAAGATCCAGCTGCGCTACCCGCAGGCGCCGCTCATGGAGACCGCCAAGAAGACCTACGTGCCGATCGAGCTGCTGTTCGTGAAGCCCAACCAGCGCTTCAACCGCCTCCTCTCCCCCTTCCAGACCTCCCAGATGATCAAGGTGGGCGCGGCGTCGCTCGCTGACTCGTAGTCCGCCGCCGCGAACCCCGCCGACTGCAAGCGCACCATCGTGGACTACGTGAAGTCGGACAAGGTGCGACTGCAGCTGCTGAAGTCCTTCGACATCGAGGTGGGCACCAAGCTGGAGGAGGTGCCCGGCACGCTGCTGCCCGTGCCCACGATGAAGTGCGGTCCCGTGCGCGCCGACCCCCGAAACGGCGCCTGGAGGAACAACGACCGTTTCGAGAAGCCGATGCGTATCGTGGGCGATGAGTGGCGGCGTGAGCGGTAGAACCGATGCATGGCGCTGTTCCTGGACGACCGCAGCGACGTGAAGCGCACCACGAACGAGTTCTTCCGCGCGCTGAGCCACATCATCTCGATCCCGGGTCCGGCGGACATGCCGATCATCCAGACGTCGATCAACCGCGTGGAGCTGGAGCTGAACAACCGCGTGCAGGAGCTGGCGAAGCGCGGGCAGAAGTACGACCTGTTCTTCTTCTTCATCAGCGGCAACAGCACGCAGGAGTACAGTGGGCGAGAGACGCGGGCGTGAGGCGTAGAGGAGATCAAGCGCCTGTCGGACACGGTGTTCAAGGTGCCGTCGCAGTGCATCGTGTGCAGCAAGATGATGAAGATGATCGGCAAGGGCTATGCCAGCAACATTGCCCAGAAGATCAACGCCAAGCTGGGCGGCAAGAACTGCGTGTGCGCGTCGCCGCTGCTGGTGCGTGGCTTGCGAGGAGCGTGAGGCGTAGAGAAAGCCCGACGTGATGGTGTGCGGCGCGGATGTGACGCACCCGATGCCCGGCGAGAAGTGCGTGTCGGTCGCCTCGGTGGTGGGCACGTACGACAAGGACTACACCCAGTACGCCGGCGAGGCGCACGTGCAGCGCCGCGGCAAGGAGGTGATCACGGACATGGTGAACATGATGGAGGGTCTGTTCAACAACTACTACCGCAAGAACAACAAGCCGCCACAGTCGGTCATCTTCTTCCGCGACGGCGTGGGCGACCAGATGTTCGAGCTGCTGCTGCGCGAGGAAATCCCCAAGATCTACATCGCCTTCCACCGCGTGTTCCCCAACTACCCCGGCGAGCTGAAGCTGACGTTCATCATCTGCCAGAAGCGCCACACGGTGAAGTTCTTCCCCGAGCCGGCTGCCGCGGACCGCAACGGCAACGCGCAGGCGGGTCTGGTGGTGGACACGGGCATCGTGTCGAAGGACACGACGGAGTTCTACCTGCAGTCGCAGGCGTCGATCAAGGGCACGGGCCGCTCCTGCCGCTACACGATGCTGGTGGACGACAACAACCTGCAGGTGCAGGAGTTGGAGAGCTTCACCTTCGGCCTCTGCCACCTTTTCAACCGCTGCACGCGCTCCATCGGCATCTGCGCGCCTGCTCGCTACGCGCATCTCCTGTGCTTCCGCGCGCGCGACATTCTGCGCGTGAGCGACGGAGATGACACGACGAGCACCTCTTCGACGACTTCCTCGAAGGCCAGCGTGAAGGCGGACTTGGCGGCGCTGGAGGCATTTGATTTCGACTATACGATGAAGGACAAGATGTTCTACGTGTAAGGACATGCTTCTTTAGGGATATGGTTGGTACTGTTTTGTCTTATGGAGTGTTTGTGGGAGTTAGTGAGAGTTGTAGTTTATGAGAGTGTTTCGTGAGAAGAGTTGCGGCAGTTTATGAGAAGAGTTACGGTAGTTCATGAGAAGAACTGTGATACTCATGCTCAAACGACGCTACTTCGAACAAACACCCAGGAATATAAAGTTGACAGTCAAAAGCAAGTTGCCGTTACGTTAATGCATATCCTTAGGATTCTCGCGAGGAACCTACACATCACGCGCGATTCCCTCTCCTACACAACGCTTCAGATGCGAGGGATCGTAGCGCTTCACTCCCTGGTACAAGAAGAAGAAGAAGCTGAAACCGCTCAATGCCCAGAGGAACGCGCGTCCCGTGCTGACCGTCTGAACATCGAAATCGATGGCCGTTTCGGGAGCAACTCCGTCCTCCCAAATCAGCTCGGCGTGCTCAGAAAGCTACCCGTTACTTCCTTCAAACCGACAATCCCTACAGACTTCGAGGGCAGTTTTCTCTGCACGTAGGGGGGAGGAGGCGTTCCGGCGTGACCATGGGAGTGTCTTTTCACGACCGTCTTCACGGAACTGTTTCGCACAATGCTGGAAGCCACACGCGAGGTCTGGGTGAAAGCTCTGCTAAACATTTCTCTTCTGGAATGAGATTATGCGCTTGTCTTCCCGATTCGATGACGTGGGCCAGTATCTCTGAATTCCCGTTTTGATCGCCTTGAGCGAAGTGCGATTCTTGCCGGATTGGGAGGGTATTGGAAGAAGGGAGTGTGCGTTTTGGATTGAAAGGCATTGGTGTAATATACTGTGGAAAGTTGAGACATGGAAGCGGAATACAGGACTCACAACGGAATGAACACAACAAACACAGCAGTCAGAGTCAGCTAATGATATCACCATGGTACAGATGTTGTCCGTGCTTCCTCGCACGTACGCCTCATACGAGACGAGAGTGGCTGCTCGGTCCAGCAACCTCCTCATCACCTTCTTCTTCGCACGTTTCACCCGCTACAAATGAAGGATTCCTTTCTGATTCAGCAAAGGATATGTCTTGGGTCAGCACAGAACTCACGATTGCGTTCACGTCGCCCATTGAGAGCTACGGATCACTGGGCGGCACGAAACGCACATAGTCCCACACACCATCCGAAGCGAGAATGATGTAGCGATGGTACACTTTGTCGATTTCCAGAGAGTAAATCGAGGGCTCGACGGACAGGAAGGACCGGTACGGGCAGTCTCCGAAGGAGCGCGACAGCGAGAGCTGCCCGAAGAGACGCTTGTCCTTGATCTTCCCTCCGATTGCCAAAATGCGCTGCTTCTCCTTGTCGTCCGTCACGCGGTGATTCACGGTAACCGAAAAGGGTTCGCCGTTCCTCTGCCGTGAGGGAGGACAGGAAAACCTACGTTACAGCAAATGTACGCGCTGCTGTCTCCGATGTTGGCAATGATCAGCTCTCCCTCGTTTCTGCGCGTCATATATCGTGAAGACACCCACTTGATCACGATTGTGCTCGTACTACCGCTGATGTCCCCCGAGTAGCAGTATTCGCGCATGTACGAATCACGGGCTCGCTTGAACGCGTCGCGCACATCGCCCGCAGACGGGAGCCGATCGTGTCTGCGCATAAGGAGAAACTACGTGATATCCGCTTCCCCTCCCGTACCTCCTCGATCTCGTTGGCGAGATAACGCGCCGCGTTCGTTCCTAAATGACCATCGCACAATCCATACAAGACGGGAAGGCGGGTTCCCTCCTTCGGATCGATATCGTACGGCGACACCCAGTGAATATCCTACGAGTAACACGCACACGAGATCACTGACTTCCATCTTCCGCTTTCTCCCCGCGAAACAGCAACTGCCAAACTGGTAGTCCTCTTCCATCACTCTACGCACTCACACTCCGCACACTATCGATTACGGAGAAGACCGATGACACTTCGGAAGTCCAATCGTTGAGTACTTGCAATACAAGGACGATATGTTGTGATTCCGAGCCGCGGCATGCCGATGGCAGTGGTCGTAGGTAGAAAAACGCCTGTGGCATGTCGGACAATAGAAGTCGGCAACTTCGGGAAAAGACTCCAGCACTCCATAGTTCTCGTTACGGGCCTCCTCCTCCATCCTCGTAACGGCATGATACATGAGCAGCACATCCATTTGAACACGCAACACAAAGAGCATGAACACGATAGTCCAAATTAGATCCCACATTCCGTTGCGTTACAAAATCGCAATCACCGTCATGAAGCAAAGAGAATAGTGAACATGCGAACAAACAACCCCATAAAGTAACACTAACTCTTCTCCACCACCTTGTCGATGAACGACTGGAACAGCACGGACGGAGGAGGCAGGGTATGGGTCGCTCCGTTCAGAATCGAGTAGAACTCCTTCGACTTGAGCAGATCGTCTACGCCTCATCGCCCGTTCCAAGCCCTACTGTAGTTCTTCGTCCGCTTCATCGTCTCCGCCATCTCCTCCACCTTGTCCACGTCGAACACCTCGTCGAACGCCGTCACCTTCTTCACCTCGTCGCCCACCAACTCCACGCGCTCCGCCTCGCCCTCCACGATCTTGATGATCTCGCGTCTGTCCGTCAGGCAGAACAGGCACACGCGTCTCCCGGAGCGGATCGACTCCTTGCCCCAACACATGGCCTCCACGTGGGCGTTCAGCGTCACCGAGGCGACGGGCGTGGAGGACTCGGGCGAGAGAATGAGGATGGAGTCCGTCTCGGGCGTGTTGTGGAGCGTGACGGCGAAGAGCGGTCGGTCCGTGAGACCGGACGCGTTCACCGCCACCTTGGTCACGTCCACGAGGAGCAGCCACAGCACCTGCTTGGAGAGGAGGTCCATGGTGTACAGGGAGTGCAGCGTGACGACTAAAAGGAGCGACGAGTGGTCGAAGAAGGAGATGAAGCGAATGGCCTCGCGCGTGGGCGAGGACGCGAAGGTGCTCACCAGCGCGTGGGTGTTGGCGTCGAAGAGGTTGATGGCGTTGATGGTCGCCACGGCGTACACCGAGCTGTCGTACCCGTAGCGCACCATCGTGATCGCCTCGTTGCTGCGCCAGCTCTGGAACGTGCACGACCACGTGTACTGCGAGTCGGTCGTCACCGCCTCGTTGTTGTTCAGCGCGCTCGTGATCTCCACCAGGCTCCAGCACTTCATCAGGCCCGTCGTGTCCGTCGTCGCGATCTCGCTCTTGCTCGGGTGCACCGCCAGTGACGTGATGAGGTTGTGATGCGGGTACTCGATCTAGCTCTCACGCCACCATGCCGTCACTACCACGCAGAACTCGCGCCACTCGCCCTTCTCGCCGCGTTTCCGAATCACCAGCGAAATCGCCTCGTTGCCCGCCTGGTTCGCCCAGCGCTCCACCACGAACAACCACTCGCCGTTGCGACTCATCGCCATGTGGTCGATCTTCCGCGCGCCGCGCACCTCGTTCGTCTCCGTCTTGCTGACCTCCTGCTGGCTGGCTCCGATGATCGTCGCGCCCACGTCCTTCTCCACGTCGTAGCACTGGATGTGTCCCACGGAGGATCCTGTGCTCACCAACACCTGGTGCGTGCGGTCGTCGAACAGAATGCCTGCGCGCACGTGGGAGGTCAGCGTGCGGCGCTGCGGCACCTAGGCATCACGCGTCATCTCCTCGCCCACCGCCGCCAGCGCCAGTCCCGTGACCTCGCCCTTCACCATGCGCTGCGACGACTCGATCCACCGGATGCAGTTGTCGCTACAGCAGGCGAAGATGCGCGTGCCGTCCTGACTGACGGCGAAGGCGCGGATCGCCGTCGCCACACGGGGAATGAAGTTGGGCTTCTGGCTCTCCAGCCCCCACAGCACCACGACGCCCTCCTCGCCCGCCGAGAAGAGCTGGCCCGTGAGGGGCGCGAAGACGATGTTGCGGAGAAGGTGCGGGTGCCAATGGAGCGTCGCTGCCATCTTCTATGCGTCAGGGGGTGCGTGTGGCGCTACGGGCGTGAGGATTTCGCGAATGCGGGATTTGGGGGTGGGTTGAGAGGAGGGTGAAGTGAGTGAGGGTTGAGAGGATGTGAGTGAGGAGGGCGCTACACGTGACTCCGATGGAGAGAACACACTCGCCGTCAGGTCAAAGCCGGGAGGCGTCTGGCAGTCGGCGAGGACGAACCACTGGTCGATGCGACCCTGACTGTCCGAGGTGACCAGCATCGGCTGCGTGGGGTGCACAGCAATGCCGTACATCTCGTAGCGCTACGCGTGAGGGAGAGGAGGAGGAGGAACGTGGATGCAGTGACTTAGGACGTTGGTCGTGGTGTTGTAGATGTACAGACTCTTGAAAAAGGTGAAGGCGAGGAAGCAGCCAGGGTCCACGCGCGTGTCCGAGAGGTCGATGGCGCGAGCGCAGAGATGTATCTCGTGACCATAGCAGTTGAAGATGGAGCGTTGAATGGTGTTGGTTCTGAAGCTCATAGACAAATATAACGAATTACTTTGTATCGAATTGGACAACTCTATACTGCGGAGTGGGCTCCCGCTCCGTGATGATGGCAGCAAACAGAACGTCGGGCTCGTTGGGATGCGCAATGACGTCCATAAAGTTGATCGCTCCCGGGATGTGGAAGATCTTCAAACAGCCGCAATCCTGCGTATCCCAGAGACGAATTTCGCCATCTCTCGCAAAGGAGTAGAGCTGGAAATCGCTGAAGGGATTAAGAAAGCAGCCGATGACTTTGCTCTTGTGACCGACCTATACGATGAGTGGCTGACGAATGCGCGCAAACGAGCGTGTTTACAAGCTGGATTCCATTCACGTCGTACACACGAATATTAGGACCGTGGCAAACAAAGAGTTGTCTACACGGTCAACTTGAAAAGCGAGCACCATCTACGATTCGTCTTTGCTTAGCACAGGCTTGGCGTCTACGAGACAACCTCCCACAACACTGCCAATAGACCATACCATCTCTTGATTTACTCAAATACCGAAGAGGGTCTACATCCAGAGTGAGCATTATTGAATTGATTCTGATGGAAGCACGAACAAGTAAAAGGAAGCAATGGAGATTGGTTCTATGCAGAGAAAACGAGCAGAAAGAGGAGGCGGGAAGAACGGTTATTTGCGCGTGATGGGGGAGGGGTGAAATGAGGAGAGGAGTTGTTGTTTTTGTTGGTATTGTGTGTGGTTGTTGTTGTGGTGGCATGTGGAGTGTGTTGGAAGTGAAGGGGAGTGTGATGGTGATTCTTTCCCATTCTGGCTTGATATTGATCGTTTGGATATATTCTCATAAGTAGATGACGAATACAATTCTATCTCCCGTTCAGACACGAAATGATCTCATCCACTTCCATTCATCACATACCCGTTGTAGTGCAATTTTCCACTCCAATCTCACTCAAATGCACACAAATTCACTCACAATACCCATTCCTCTCCCTTTCTCCTTTCGACGCATCTGACAACAACGACAACACGACACAACTCAACTCCACCCAAATCAGCACAAGAGACAAACAATCACTGTCATTCTTGTTTCCCGTTCGTGTCTCCGTTTCAGTGATTGAATCATGTGGAATCGGTACGTCTTCTTTTCAACGCATATTGTTCAATCTCCTGAGCCAACGAGTAATCTGTACCCCTTACAGGTTTCCACCACTAACTCTATTGATTGTACTAGACATTGGACGTAACATGCGTTTCGGAAGGAAGAGGGTGCCTATTCTTTGGCGATTCCGAAGGTGGCGTTACGATATGCGATCAGATCTATTCGCTAAAGCGTTTCATCGCCTGCGATCACTGCGTCAATTTTATGTACAAAGTGGGGTGTGTCTTGAGTGTTTTGAGTGTCGTAGTGCAAAAACTCAAATCTCTTATATACCGTTTGTGACGGAAAAGACAGCCGTCCGGATTATATAGCAACCGAGTCGAGAAAAGTGGCCAATCAGTTCCGCTCCACGCTGAAGAAGAATGAGCGGTATTCATGGATCCTCGATGACCTACTGCTGAATAACATCGTTGAAGCCGAGTCTTCGGCCACGGAGTATCACGCTGTGCTAAAGGTGTGGAACTTGAGCGCCACGGACGAAAATGGCGCTCCCAAGTGCGTCCGGACGGTTCCGCTCTTTCGGCAGATGCAAGAGGAGGTGATTACCACATTCGTTGTGGGTGAGGAGGAGGAGATTCTTCTCTTCGGAACGGAGCTTGGCCACGTGTTCTACTTGCAGGTGCGGATCGTTTTGCCTCTGTTAGCATAGGGCGACATTCTTCGGACCACCTTCTCCATGCTGAATCTATTCCCTCCCGAAGTGAATGCTCCGATCACGACGCTTCATTTCGCCCATGATCATAGCGTATCCCCCAGTGTTTTTCATCATCAGTAGGATCCCAGCATCATGGTGGTATTCTTCACGACAACGACTCAGATCGTGTGCTACTCCTTCCCCTGCGACTCGCGCAACGATATCACGACAACCGTTCTGAATGCGGAGAAGGGCTGCGACCCGAGCTGTTCCTGCATCAATTCGGAGAACTACCTCGTTGTGGGCGACAACGAGGGCCTCACGTGCTACTCCTCGTTGGGCGTGGCGGCGGATTACCCATACGAAGGCACCAAGAAACAGCTGACGTCGTTCAAAGACTGTGTGGTCGTGGGGGGCTTCGACGAGAACGCCCAGCAGACAGTGACGGTGTTCAACCTGGCGGACCACTTCATCGAGTACTCGGTGACGTTGTATCGCAACGGCAAGACGGAGTACATCAGCTTCTTCCTGGCGCAGTGGGGCTCGCTGTTCGTGTTGTCGCGCTCGCGCACGGTGTTCTTGCTGCAGGAGAAGGACCTCCAGACGAAGCTGAAGTCGCTGTACGAGAAGAACCAGTACTCGATCGCGCTGAGCATCGCGCAGCGTGGCGGCATGGACTACAACGGGATTCTCGACATCCACAGACTGTAGCGGCGTGCGCGCGGCGTGAGGCGTAGGTACGGCGACTACCTGTACGACCAGGACGACAACGAGAAGGCGATCGAGGAGTAGTGGTGGCGCTGTGGCTTCACTGTAGGTACATTCACACCATCGGCTTCGTGGAGCCCTCGTATGTCATCCGCAAGTTCCTGGACGCCACGCGCATGCCGCAGCTGGCGATGTACCTGGAGGCGCTGCACCAGCAGGGTCTGGCGAACAGCGAGCACACGACGCTGCTGATCAACTGCTACACGAAGCTGAAGGAGAAGGAGAAGCTGCACGACTTCATCTACTCCGACCAGGCGGGTGCGCGAGGCGGCGGCGCGTGACGCGTAGGCATTCACTTCGACATCGAGATGGCGGTGGAGGTGCTGCGACGCGCGTCGTGCTACGAGGAGGCGCTCCACCTGTCGAAGAAGCACAAGCTCTTCACCACGTTCCTGAAGATCCAGATCGAGGACAAGCAGGACTACCGCGCGGCACTGGATTACATCGTGTACGCGTTCTTCTTCTCTCTCACGTAGTTCCCTCCCCACGGAGCTCGCCGCGACGGCGCTCCAGCTGTACGGGCGCCAGCTGCTGTCTTACCACCCGATCGAGACGACGAACCTCCTGATTTGTCTCTGCATCCCCTCGACGGCGCCGTTCGTGCCGTACCCTGCCGAGGACGAGGCGTCGACGCGCGTGATTCACTTCACGGGCTCGGACGACGAGGACACGCTGTTGAACGGCTGCTGCATTCCGGAGAACTTCATTCAGTGTTTCATTGATTACCCGCTGCAGCTGAAGGTGTATCTGCGGGCGATGTTAGAGTACCGCAGCAGTAATGACGCGATCGTGTGGAACACGCTGCTGGAGTTGTATTTGAGGAAGGATTTGTTGGTGGAGGAGGTGCGGGGTGTGCGTGAGGAGGGTGTTGTGAGTGAGAAGGAAGGAGTTCAAATGGAGAAGGAAGGAGTTCAAATGGAGAAGGAAGGAGTTCAAATGGAGAAGGAAGACACGAACAACTCCATCGATGCCCTCTACGAGAAGCAAGTGATGAGCCTGCTCACCGACCCGCGCGCCTGCTACGACTGCGACCAAGCACTCGTCCTCATCCAGATGCACGACTTCAAGAAGGGACAAGTGTACCTCTACGAGAAGTACCACATGTACAACATGCTGCTGAAGCACTATCTGTCGATGGGCGAGACGGAGATGGTGATCGCGACGTGCAAGCGTGTGGGCAAGGAGGACCCCTCGCTGTGGATCCAGCTGCTCTCCAACTACGCGGAGATGAAGGTGGTGGACACCACGCAACTCAACGAAGTGCTGACCTACCTGTACGACAACGAGATCGTGACGCCGCTGATGGCCTTCCAGATTCTGGCGAAGAACCCTGCCATTTCGCTGGGCGTCGTGAAGAAGCAGGTCGTTCGCTGCATCCAGGAGAAGAAGCAGCTGATCGAGGAGGACCGCAACAAGGTGAGCCAGCTGCAGACGAGCGTGAAGGAGATGGAGGAGGAGATCTTCGACGTGAAGACATATCCTTGCACTGGACTATGAGTGGCTCTTAACGCGAAGGAACGGAAAGATCATCCAGCAGAAGAAGTGCCAGAGCTGCAAACAACTGCTCGATCTGCCTTCCATCCACTTCATGTGCGGCCACTCCTACCACAAGAACTGCGTCGATTTGACACTGAAGGGATGCCCCTTCTGCATCTACCGTTATGAGTGAGGTTATGAGAGAGCGAAATGAGGCATAGGAAGTCGTTCGTGGTGCCGCCGCCGCCCTCGGAGGAGGAGTACTTCAAGGACATGAAGAACGCGAGAGACGGGTTTGAGGTCAACGCGGAGTACATCGGCAAGCGACTGTTCAGCAAGCCGGCGCTCGAAGAGGAACCTGTCTCGCCTCCCGTGATGGACTGTGTGGTTTTCGTGACAGAACTGATGCGTAGTGAGCGACGATGCCATCGACGCCATTCCCATCGAAACGCTTCATTTGTGGTCTCTTTGTTGAACAGAGTCGTTCTATTTGTGAGTCAAGAACTGAACAGAGTTGCTCTCTTTGTGAGTCAAGAGCCAAACAGAGTTATTCTGTTCCCCAATCAAGGGCTCAACACCACATCACTCCATAAACACCACACACTCGTGATTGAACAAACACCACTCATCTCTCCTCCGCGAAGACGAAACCGTCCATCAGGTGTGTCGCCACTTTGTATTTCTCGCCCTCCACGAGCACGGCGCGCTCTCCCGGTCCCAGCAGCACGGGCGCCTCCAGCGTCTGGAACCCGCTGATGTTGCGCACGCTTCCCGCCTGTCCCGTCGTGTCCACCGCCTGTCCCACGCGCATGTTCACCTTCAGCGTGGCGTTCTCGTGCTTGTTGTCCAGCAGCATGACGCAGCGCGGTCTCGCCGCACCCATCATCATCACCATCAACAACATGGGGTACACCTGGTTCGCCCGCGCGGTGTTGGACAGGCGCGGCAGCAGCGACACCATCACGAACAGAAGACTGATGATGGAGTGCACGGTGCCGTCGTTCGTCACGGGAGAGAGACACATCAACCCCTACGCGTCACACAACCCTCTCTCGCCCACGCGACCCAGGTGCACCAAGCCCTGACTGAAGTGGATGAAGAACGCCTTGTCCGCCTCGTACTCCGTCTGCGAGATGCTGTTGTTCAGCTGCTCCGCCTCGAACACCTGTCTCAGGTGGTTCGTGATCTTGCTGTTGCACGACCCCGACGCCGTCAGCCCCAGCGCGATCACCGCATTCACGCACGACTACAGATGAGGGAGCGCAGCGCGCACGTACGCGGTACGCCGACGTGTTCGACTTGTTGGTGTTCTTTCCTCCGGCGGTCTTGCGCATCATCTGGTCCACGATGTTGATGCTCGGCACGCTCAGGTTCATCAGCGCGAAGGCCAGCAACACCTACGACTCACGACCAGAGAACTGACGCACCATCTCGTTCACGCTCTTGCCGCCGTACACCAGCAACAGCTCCAGCGTCCGCGTCACCATCGACTCGTTCACGCTCTCGCCCGCCGCCACCAGCGCGATCGCCAGCACCATCATCTTCAACTGGAACTCGTTGTCCTCCTTCGCCATCGCCGCCTCCTCTGCCGGCTTGGGCGTCGAGGGCGACGGCAGAGCGCCGAACAGACTGCTCAGTCCACCCATACCCGCCAAGCCGCCGAAGGCGTCCTGCGCCGCGGGGGCGGGGTCCTTTTTCACGCCGTTCTTCTCGTCCTCCTCCTTCTTCTGCTTCCGCAGCTTCGCCAGACGCGACTCCTCGGCGGTCATCATCTCGATCAGTTGGTGCACGACTAGAATATCGTGGGATCCCACGTACAGGCAGCCAAGCAGGCACGCACGCAGGTACAGCGCATAGCGCTCCGGCAGCGCGGGCAGCTCCTTCAGCTCCTCCACCGTCTCCACGGACTGTTGCAATCCCTACACATGAGGTAAGAGAGGAACCACGTACGGCGAATTGGAGAGCGAACGCGAAGCCGAGCACGAGACTGGTCAGCTGGTCCTCCGTGTCCGCGTTCACCGCCGCCAGCTTCTTCTTCACCTCCTCCACCATCTCGCGCTGTCGCTGCCCGCAGAAGATCAGACCGCCCGCCAGCGCCGCCGTCGCGCACACCTCGTTGTTGCCCTCGCGCAGTCCCTTCAGAATGAACGGCGTCAGGTCCTCGCGTCCCGTGCGCGCGTACGCCAACGCCAGTGCCAGCAGCGCCGCGCAGTAGCTGTGCGAGGTGGCGGCGTTCATGGAGGGTTGCACGGGCATCGAGAGCGTGTCGTACAGCGTGTTCAGCGCGAGGTCCTCGTCCTTGTTGTACACGCCGCAGTTCACCAGTCCCACGCCGAGAATGGCGCCGGTCCGCACGTCCGGCGAGCTGTGCGACAACAGCGACACCAGACTGTTCAGCCCCTCGTACGGCTCCCACAGATGCACCTACGCCTGAGGGCGGCTGTGATGCACTACCATGGCTTCAGCGACGCTCGCCAGCACCAGACCCACGCCCTTGTTCTTCTCGAAGCCCTCACTCCAGCGTCCCGCGTCGTCGTGGAAGTAGCTGTCGCTGCCATGACTACACTTAACCACTGCACGCGACGCTACCCTGCGTTGATAAGCCCGTTCACGATGGCGCGCGTGGCCTGCTTCCGCTCGCTGGGGGTCTGTGGGTAAAGGGTTGACAGAACGTGAACCTTGCCGTCGGGTGGGAGGCTGAGAACAGTGTCGGGGTGCTTCGGCGTCGTGAGGTCGAGCTCCTTGGCGGCGGAGGCGTACCACTCGGAGAGGAGAGAGGAGGAAAGGATTTGAGAGTACTAGGAGTGAGAGAGCGTGGGGGAATGGACGATTGTGTGATTGTCGGTGGGGAAGAGATGGGACAGACGGTTCTTCGCTATGATTTCGCACATCTGCTTCTTGTAGAGGTCCTCCGTGCACTCGTTGAACCTGTATGTGACGGAGGGGAGACGAACCTACGTCTCTACAATGTACTGTGTGTTGGACATGACGATCGCACAGAGGAGGCGGTCGATCCACATGTTGAAACGCGCAAAGAGTCGGTACGCAGTCTACACGGTGAGGAAGGAAAGCGGGACGCACTTCGTAAATCTTGTCTCTCTGCTCCTTTTTGTAGTTGAATTTCACAATACGGAGCAAGTACTGGCAAATCTTCCAGACATTTGTGTTGTCAACTTCCTTCATGTCGATGAGGGCGGTAATCATATCTGCCTCGAGAAGGAGATCGACTGCCTGAATCGGGGTGTTGTGCTGCAAGTCCTCCGTGACTTCCTGAAGAATCTCCTTTGGGTCCTATTCGTTACGAAGGGAGAAGAGTAGGGTACGATGTGAACCGAATCGGGAGATAGTTCGTCCATATGCTCTTGCTGAATTGGTGAATCCTCCCTTCCATCTCCTACATTCTGATTTGGCAATTCTTCCACTTCCATTTGTGTTTGCGGGGATTCTTCTGTTCGCAGAAGGTTTTGTCTTCTTTTCAAAGAGCGTTTCGTGGAGTTAGGGTGTCGTGGGGCTTGGCGCGTACTTGACTCTGCATTGAGACGTTAGTGGGCTCTACAGAATT
>ENA-UEQW01001105-UEQW01001105.1-human-gut-metagenome-genome-assembly--contig:-NODE-1105-length-23199-cov-3.174077_pt1 | contig 23199 bp, 23 predicted proteins | sample MGYA00242947_ERZ507947 | MGnify/ENA primary metagenome ERZ507947 (study PRJEB26167, sample SAMN06115421) | human gut metagenome | host: Homo sapiens | place: China:Guizhou | collected 2015-03-17... | reverse complement strand
GGGCAAGCTCTGGTTCGCCTTCATCCTCGCCTATGTCCTCGCAAGCTCCGATAAGCTCGCCATCGTCTGGCAGATGCTCGCCGCCAACGCCGGCACGCATTGAATCTCTCCCATCTATATTTCCGACCGTCGATCAAGAAAGCGCAGACCCGCGGGTCTGCGCTTTCTTTTTATAGCCGCAGTCACAGTACGAATCGCCGGAGGCAAGGGCGTATTTGCGCACGAAGTTCGTCACGCCGCCCGCGGACGGCGGCTCAGCCGTGGCCCTCGGCGGCGATCATGTGCAGGGCGTGCTCCAGCGCGCCGAGCACGGCAGCGAGATTTTCGCGCGCCGCCTTTTCCGAGCCCGGCAGATTGACGATAAGGCTGCTGCCGCGCGTACCGGCGACGGCGCGGGAGAGCATGGCGTTGGGTGTGACCTTCAGCCCCTCCACCCACATGGCCACGGGAATGGCGCGGACCTCCCGCTCCAGCACGTCGGCGGTCGCCTCCGGCGTGACGTCGCGTGGGGAAAGCCCCGTGCCGCCGGTGGTGAGGATGAGATCGATCCTTTTCTCGTCGGCGCAGGCGCGGAGCAGCGCGCTGATCTGCCTGCGCTCGTCCGGCACAATGGCCGTGTGAACGACGGTGAAGCCCGCGTCCTCCAGCATGGCGCGGACGGCGGGGCCGCTGGTGTCCTGCCGAAGCCCCCGGCTGCCAAGGTCGCTGACGGTGATGACAGATGCTGTGTAGCTCATAGCGTTTCCTCCTGCTTTCGATAGCCCAATGCGGTCGAGATCATGGAAGCCGTGACGCAAACCTGCTCCACGGCGGCGCGGAATTCCTCGGAATGCGGGCTGCGGAACATACCGATCACGCCCACGGCGTAGGCCGCCTTGCCCTCCACGGTATAGACCGGCGCGGAGACGGAACGCAGGCCGATCTTATACTCGCCGTTTTCGATGGCGTAGCCGTTCGTGCGGCAGGTCTCGATCTCCCGCATCAGGGCGGACGGGTCGGTGACGGTGTGCGGCGTGAACTGCGTCATGGGCTGCGCGCGCAGCAGCGCCTCGGCGCCCGCGCGGGACATATTCGCCAGAAACACCTTGCCCTGCGACGTGCAGTAGATGGGCAGCCGCGCGCCGACGTCCGAGACGATGCGGAGCTTGTCCCGCGCCTGCACCTGATCGAGCGTGATGACGCTGCCGCCCTCGCAGATGGAGAGCATGACCGACGCGCCGGTGTCCGCCGCCAGATGCTCCATATACGGCTTTGCCGCCGCAGAAATATCCCATGAGCGGCCGATCTGACAGCCGTATTCAAAAAGGCGCAGGCCGAGGCCGTATTTTCCGTCCGTCCCCTGTGAGATCACATCGTATTCGCGCATCGTGGTCAGCAGGCCGAAGGCCGTGCTTTTCGGAAGCTCCGCCTGCTCTGCGATCTCCTTGAGGGACAGCGGCCTGCCGCTCACAGAGAGCAGCTGCAAAAGCTGCATCGCCTTTGCAACCGACAGGATCGTATTTCCGTTTGGCATATTTTTCGGCTTCCCTTCCCCGTTTCTGCCCGCTTTTTCCGCAGGAACGGCCTTTGCTGCTTCTATTTTAATGTGCGGCTGCGCTCTGTGTCAAGTTTATCCGGCGATTCCGTCTGATTTTCCGGTATTGTCGGACGCTTCGCTTGATTTTGCTGCCGAAATTTGAGAAACGCTGCCTAGTATCTTTGAAAGAGTAACGGTGAGAAGGATGCAGGATCGGCTGGGCCGGAAAATTTCATATCTGCGCCTGTCCGTGACCGATCTGTGCGATCTGCGCTGCGTCTACTGTATGCCGGAGCACGGCGTTCCGAAGCGCGCGCAGCATGAGATCTGTTCGCTCGAGGAGCTGCGCGACATGACGGCAGCCGCCGTCTCGCTGGGCGTGCGCAAGGTGCGCGTGACCGGCGGCGAGCCGCTGGTACGGCGCGGCGTCGCGGAGCTTTGCCGGATGCTGCGCGGGCTTCCGGGCCTTGAGGAGCTTTGCATCACGACCAACGGCATTCTTCTGCCGGAGCTGGCGGAGCCGCTCCGCGCGGCGGGCGTTGACCGGCTGAACGTCAGCCTCGACACGCTCCGGCCCGAGCGTTATCATGAAATCACCCGTGTGGGCGCACTTTCCGACGTCCTGCGCGGACTTGAAGCCGCCGAAAGGGCCGGCTTTCAGCACACGAAGCTCAACTGTGTGCTGATGGGCGGCGTCAACGATGATGAGATCGCGGATTTTGTCCGTCTGACGAAGGAGCGCCCGCTCTCCGTGCGCTTTATCGAGCTGATGCCGATGGGTATCTGTGCCGGATGGGACAAAGCACGTTTTCTGCCCGCAAAGGCGGTACTTGACCGCGTCCCGGAGCTGGAACCGGTCGGAACAGACGGCGTCAGCCGGATCTACCGTCTCCCCGGTGCGCTGGGGACGGTCGGACTGATTGAGCCGATGAGCCATGCATTCTGCTCTAATTGCAGCCGCATCCGCATCACCGCCGACGGGAAGCTGAAGCCCTGTCTGCATTCGGAGACGGAGATCCCGCTGCGCGGGCTTTCGGGTGAGGCGCTGCGCGAGGCTATTATGCGCGGCGTCGCCATGAAGCCGAAGCAGCACGAGCTGACGCGCGACGGCGAAAGCCGCGCCGGACGCGGTATGAACGAGATCGGAGGCTAGGATGGAACTGACACATTTCAATGAAGAGGGCCGGGCGCGGATGGTCGATGTGACCGAAAAGCCGCAGACGCTCCGCATCGCGCGGGCCGCGGCGACCGTCCATATGAACGCCGGAACGATGGCGAAGATCCGCGAGGGCGGGATGAAAAAGGGCGACGTTCTCGCCGTGGCGCAGGTCGCGGGCATCATGGCCGCGAAGAAAAACAGTGAGCTGATCCCGATGTGCCACACCATCCTGCTCACCGGCGTGGACATTCATTTCGAGCTGGAAGAAGCTGCGCTGCATATTTTCTCCGAGGTTCGCTGCAAGGGCGAGACCGGCGTGGAAATGGAGGCACTGACCGCCGTGTCGGTCGCTGCGCTGACCGTCTATGACATGTGCAAGGCCGTCCAGCGGGATATGACGATCACCGATATCCGCCTGCTCTACAAGGAGGGCGGCAAAAGCGGTGTTTACGAAAGGAAGGATGAGCATGGCTGAGGTCGTTGCAGTCAACATCAGTGAAAGAAAGGGCATCCGCAAGCATGAGGTTCCGTATATCGAGCTTCTGCCGCATCACGGCATTGTCGGCGACGCCCATGCGGGCGACTGGCACCGGCAGGTGAGCCTGCTGGCCGAGGAGAGCATCGACACCATGCGCGCGCTGGGGCTGAGCCTGACGGCGGGCGCCTTCGCGGAAAACATCAATACGATCGGCATTTCGCTCAAGACGCTTCCGGTCGGGACGCTGCTCCAGATCGGTGCCGCTGTCCTGCGCGTGACGCAGATCGGCAAGGAGTGTCACAACGACTGCGCCATCAAAAAGACGACCGGAAAATGCGTCATGCCGACTGAGGGCATCTTCTGTGAGGTCGTCACGCCCGGCCGCGTGCAAAAGGGCGACCGGATCACCGTTCTGGAGGAAATGCCATGAAGCTGATCGAAACGAAAAATGCCGTCGGCCATGTACTCTGCCACGACCTGACGCGCATCGTGCCCGGTGAATTCAAGGGCGCGCAGTTCCGCAAGGGACACATCGTCACCGAAGAGGACATTCCGATGCTGCTCTCGATGGGCAAGGAGCATCTCTACGTCTGGGAAATGGAGCCGGGAATGCTCCATGAAAACGACGCCGCCGAGCGCCTGTGCGCCATCTGCAAAAACGAGCATATGTCGCGCGGTGAGGTCAAGGAGGGCAAGATCGAGCTGCGCGCCGAGTGCGACGGCCTGTTCCGCGTGAACGTGGAAAAGCTCAACGCCATCAACATGATCGACGAGCTGATGATCGCCACGCGGCATTCCAACACTGCCGTCCACACCGGAGACAAGCTCTGCGGCACGCGCGTCATTCCGCTCATCATCAAAGAGGAAAAGCTCGACGCCGCCGACTGCGTCGCCGCAGGCGAGCCGATCCTTGAGCTGCTGCCCTACCGGCTGAAAACCGCTGCCGTCGTCACGACCGGCAGCGAGGTCGCCAGCGGCCGCATTCAGGACACCTTCACGCCCATTCTGGAAAAGAAGCTGGCCGCGTTCGGCATCCGCATGATCGAGCACGCCGTTGTGGGCGACGGGCTGGACAACGTCGCCGCCGCCATCGCGGAAATGCGCACGAAGAATGTGGATATGATCCTCTGCACCGGCGGTATGAGCGTCGATCCCGACGACAACACGCCCGGCGCCATCAAAAAGAGCGGCGCGAACATCATTTCCTACGGCGCGCCGGTGCTTCCCGGAGCCATGTTCCTGCTCGGCTATTTTGATGACGGCCAGCCCATCATGGGCCTGCCCGGCTGCGTCATGTACGCCAAGGCGACGGTCTTTGATCTGCTTCTGCCGCGCATCGCGGCGGGCATACCCGTGACCCGCGCGGAGATCGCCGCCATGGGCAACGGCGGCCTGTGCCTCGGCTGCGAGAGCTGCCGCTATCCCATCTGCCCGTTCGGCAAATAACATGCTAAAACCGTTTCACCGCGTTTTATAAGAGAAAATCGTCAAAGGAGAAACAAAAATGAAAAGGCTGCTTGCCATTCTGCTTGCCCTGACGCTTGTTCTAAGCATGGCTGCGTGTGCCTCCGCACCCGCAAAGGCCAAAGAGGACACCGACGCTCCCGCGCCTGCCGCTCAGCCCGAGGAGAAGCCCGCTGAGGAAGAAAAGGCTCCCGAAGAGGAAGCGCCCGCCGCAGAGCCGGTCGAGCTGATCGTTTTCGCCGCCGCCTCCATGACCGAGACGCTGACCGAGATCGGCAGCAAGTTCATGGAGCAGAACCCCAACGTCACCATCCAGTTCAACTTTGACTCCTCCGGCACGCTCAAGACGCAGATCCAGAACGGTGCCGAATGCGACATATTCATTTCCGCCGGTCAGAAGCAGATGAACCAGCTCGACAAGGATGCCTCCGCCGAGGTCAATACCGAGGGTCTGGATTTCGTTCTGGAGGGCACCCGCTTCAACATCCTTGAGAACAAGGTCACGCTCGTCGTTCCCGACGGCAACCCCAAGGGCATCGAGTCCTTCGATGACATGGCTGCAGGCCTTAAGGACGGCACCATCCTGCTCGGCATGGGCAACTCCGACGTTCCCGTCGGCCAGTACACCCAGAAAATTCTGAAGTACTACGAGCTGGACGAAGAGACTCTGGCCACCGCAGGCTGCCTGACCTACGGCACCAACGTCAAGGAGGTCACCACGCAGGTCTCTGAGGCAACCGTTGACTGCGGCATCATCTACTGCACCGACGCTTTCTCCGCCGGTCTGACCATCGTGGACTACGCCACCGCCGAGATGTGCGGTCAGGTCATCTACCCCGCCGCCGTTCTGAATGTTTCCAAGAACGTGGAGACCGCGCAGGCGTTTCTCGACTTCTGCCGTACTCCGGAAGCCACCGCGGTCTTTGAATCCGTCGGCTTCTCCGCTGCGGAATAAGCTCTGAAAGCCGCAAAGGGAAGCGCCTCGGAGACGCTTCCCTTTTGCGTCGGCTGACAAGGACAGACGGCAGCCCGCCCGGCCTGTAAGCGCGTGCGCCCTTGTCAGCCGATGCCCGCACTTGAAATACCGCCGCGTTTTCGGACGCGCGAAGCAAAGGAGCCTTTATGGATTGGTACCCGTTATGGAACTCGCTGCGCATCGCGGCGATCTCCACCTTCTTTGTCTTTTTCTTCGGCATCTTTGCCGCCTATTACATCGCAAAGCTCCCGCGCCTTCTCAAGGGCGTGCTCGACGTCATTCTGACGCTGCCGCTGGTGCTTCCGCCCACAGTCGTCGGTTACCTCCTTTTGCGGGTGCTTGGGCCGAAGCGTATCGTCGGCGCGTGGGTGCTCAGAACCTTCGGTCTCAAGCTGGTCATGACGTGGTGGTCGGCCATTTTTGCCACCATCGTGGTCATTTTTCCGCTGATGTACCGCACGGTGCGCGGCGCATTCGAGGCGTTTGACGAGACGCTGGCGTATTCCGGCCAGACACTCGGCCTCTCGAACACGTTCATTTTCTGGCGCATCCGTATCCCCTATTGCCGTCAGGGTATTCTGGCGGGCACAGTGCTCGCGTTTGCGCGCGCCATCGGAGAATACGGCGCGACCAGCATGATCGCAGGCTACACCCCCGGCAAGACCGCCACCATTTCCACAACCGTCTATCAGATGTGGCGAACGGACAACGACGCACTGGCGTTCCGGTGGGTCATGGTGAACATCGCCATTTCCACGGTCGTGCTGCTGGCGGTCAATATGCTTGAGCGGAGAAATGCCCGCCGCCGAAAGGAGCGTGCGTGATGGCGCTGTATGTCGATATTGAAAAAAAACTCGGCAGCTTTCACCTGCGCGCCAAATTCGAGGTGGACGATGAAACACTCGCCCTCCTCGGCGCGTCCGGCTGCGGCAAGAGCATGACGCTCAAATGCATCGCAGGCATCGAAAGGCCCGACCGCGGGCAGATCATCCTCGACGGCGAAACACTGTTCGACAGTGAAAAGCACATTGATCTTCCGCCCCAAAAGCGCCGCGTCGGCTATCTGTTCCAGCAATACGCGCTCTTTCCATCCATGACCGCCGAGCAGAATATCCTCTGCTGCATCCGCAGCGGCACACGCGCAGAAAAGCGGCGCGCGCTTGCCGAGGCCGTGCGGATGTTCCGGCTGGAGGGGCTTGAAAAAAAGCTCCCCGCGCAGCTCTCCGGCGGTCAGCAGCAGCGCGTCGCGCTGGCGCGCATCCTCTGCTCCCGTCCGAAGGCTATTTTGCTGGACGAGCCGTTCTCCGCGCTCGACGGCTTCCTCAAATGGAATCTGGAGCTGGAGCTTTCCGACCTTCTGAGCCGCTTCAACGGCCCCATCGTCTGGGTCTCGCACGACCTCGGTGAATGCCGCCGCAACTGCTCGCAGGTCTGCGTCATGGAAAACGGCCTGACCGGCCGCATCATGGGCCTGGACGAGCTGATCCGCCGCCCGGACTCGCTGAGCGCGGCGCGTCTTGCCGGGTACAAGAACTTCTTTCCCTGCCGCGCCTGCGAGGGCGGCGTTTTCGTCCCGGACTGGGGTCTGACGCTGCGCGGCATTTCCGCCGGGCCGGAGCATTCGCTTCTCGCCGTCGGGCCGGACGCCGTGGACCTCTCCGGTAAGGCCTATGCCTTCCGCGTTCTCCGCGTCATTCAGGACGTCGGGCATAACGTTGTTCTTCTGCGGCCGGACGGCGCTTCGGAAAATGCGCCGGTGCTGCGCATCGAGGCAGCGCCGGAAAATGTACCGCAGCCCGGCTCCATTCTGACGCTCTCCCTCCGACCCGCGTCGCTTCTTCTTTTCTGAGCGCCGCGCCGCATGATTGACAGTTTTTTCTGCATATGTTAGGATGAAGGTGCCGGGTGACGAGGGCAGGTGCCTGCTCCCTGTCAGCCGGCGCAAAGGAAGAAAGAGAGGAATTGCCCATGCTGCTGATCCTGCTGATGGCCGCCGGAGCGCTTCTGGAAACCGTATTCATCATGCAGTCCTACCGCCGCCGGTGCGTCCGGAGCGTGATCTTCAAGACGCTGGCCTCGGCCTGCTTCGTGCTGCTGGCAATGCAGTGCATCCGCATCCGCGGTACGAGCGATTACGCGCGGCTGGTTTTCTGGGGCCTTGTCTGCGGACTGCTGGGCGACGCGCTGCTGGCGCTCCGCTTTCTCTGGAAGAAAACGCACGATGTGTTCTTCATCGCCGGTACGCTGGCCTTCTTCGCGGGACACATTTTCTATATCCTCGCCATTTTGAAGCTTGCGCCGGATGCGTGGCAGTACGCCATTCCGCTGGCGCTGATCGCGCTGGGCGTCGCCGGGTTCTACTCCAACGCCAAGCAGGTCAAGGCCGGAAAAATCCTCCCGCTCGGGATCATCTACATCGGTGAGGTGCTCTTCGTGGCAGCCTGTGCGCTCAGCGGCGCGCTGCAAACCTCGAGCCGGGCGCTGTTTCTGTTCTTCATCGGCGGCCTGTGCTTCTCGCTCAGCGACAATATGCTGGTCGTGCTCTCCTTCGGAACGAATGATAACCCCTATCGGAACGCCGTGCTGCACGTTCTGTACTACATGGCGCAGGTCTTTATCGCCGTGAGCATTCTTTTCCTTTGACCGGCAAACTCCGAAAATACCGAACTTTTCATGGACTCTACGAATCGTAGAGTCCATTTTCTACGCCTTGTGGAGGCTTCTGACGGTTTTCTTCCACGCGCCGTTCGTGTTGTTAGAATCACCGGTCCGCGCGCGAGAGCGTCCTGCCGGCTTTTTCGGGTGACTTCGAGCCGCCGCCGCATTATACTGAGCGCAGCACAAAGGCACGAAAGGATGTACCCCATGCGTCAGCTTATCATTTTCGGAGATTCCGTCATCAAGGGCGTTCATCACTGCGGCGGGAAATTCCACCTCTGCCCCGACCACGACTTTGCCTCGCTTCAGGCCGTCGGCGTTGAAGCGCACAATTACGCCAAAATGGGCGCAACGATTGGGACCGGGCTTTCGATCCTACAGCGCCGTCTGAGCGCCTGCGTTCCCGGCGCGACCGTTCTGTTTTCCTTCGGCGGGAATGACTGCGATTACAATTGGGCGGAGATCGCCGCTGCGCCGGAGGCGGGGCATCTGCCGCATACGCCGCCGGAGCGCTTTCCGGAGCTTTACCGGCAGGCCATCCAGATGGCGCGTGACTGCGGCGCAGAGCCTGTCGTCGCCTCCATCGTACCGCTCGAAGCGGAGCGCTACTGGCGCGTGATCTCCAACGGACTGGACGGTGCTCGCATCATGCAGTGGCTCGGCGACGTGCATCATCTCTACCGCTGGCAGGAATACTATAATGATCTCGCCTGCTCCACAGCGAAGGCCATGGGCTGCCGCGTGATCGACGTCCGTTCGCCTTTCCTGCGTCAGCCGCGTTTCCCGACGCTCATGTCCGACGACGGCATCCACCCCTCGGAGCAGGGTCACGCCCTTTTGCATCAGGTGCTGGCCGATGCGCTCCGCGCGGAATAAGGAAAGCGCGCCTTTCCCCAGAAAGCAGCAGCTCCTGCCCGGAAACCTCCGGGCAGGAGCTTGTACTATATACAGGGTGCAGCGCAGACTGCCGGGACTGCCGGGGCCGTCCAGCATTCCAAGCGCTCATGAAGCTTCTTCCTTCTCTCCGTGCGCTGCTTCTTACAGCTCCGCCGTTTCCGCGGCGACCGTATCCTCCGTATCGCGCATGGCCTCGAGCGTGCGCTCCAGAAGCGTGTCAAGCTCCCAGCCGAGCTGGTCTGCGCCGCGCTGGATGATCTCGCGCGAGCAGCCTGCCGCGAACTTCTTGTCCTTGTATTTTTTCTTGAGCGATTTCAGCTCCATGTCCTTTGTGCTCTTGCTCGGACGCATCAGCGCCGCCGCCCAGATCAGACCCGTCAGCTCGTCCGCCGCAAAAAGCACCTTTTCCATCTCATGCTCCGGCTTGACGTCCACTGTAATGCCGTAGCCGTGGCTGGCCGTGGCATGGATGGTCGCCTCGTCCGCACCCGCCTCGCGCATCAGCTCCTGCGATTTGATGCAGTGCTGCTCCGGGAACTGCTCAAAATCCAGATCGTGCAGCAGTCCGACCGTCGCCCAGAAATCGGCCTCGCCGCCGTAGCCGAGCTTTTCGGCATACCAGCGCATGACCGCCTCGACCGTCAGCGCGTGCTGAAGGTGAAAATGATCCTGATTGTATTTTGTGAGCAGCACCCATGCCTCTGTCCGCTCCATAATTCCGCTTCCTTTCGTGGATTTTGGCCCATTTTACGCCGGAAATACGGATCTGTCAAGAAAAATGCGGCACAGCCAAGGCTGTGCCGCACGGTATTTTTCCTCAGAGGATGGGCGTTCCCTTTTCCTCGTGCTCGATGAGCTTCCACGTCGCGTCGATGAGGTTGGCGAACATCGGATTCTCCATCGCGCGGATGACGAAGGACTGGCGCGGGGAGTTGATGTCCTCGCCGGATACCTGGAACAGGCCGTTTGCGTCGCACAGGCCGCGCAGGCGCGTCAGCTGGGCCTCGGTGTTGCGCGTGGGCATGTAGGTCACGGCGCGCACACCGGTCTCCTTCAGGCAGGCGATCACATCGTCCAGATAATCGTCCTCAAACTTCTGCGCCTTCTTGTCGCCGGTCACGCTGTCGCCCACGTCGCCGAGATAAGCGTAGCAGAGCAGCGCGTCGATGCGGCTGCAAAGCGCCACGAGCTCCTTCACGTTCGGGCATTCGTCCGTCGCGTCAATGTAGATCTTCGGCACAAACGCGGATTTCAGAATTCCAAGCAGATCGTAGTCGTAGAACGGATATGCAAGGTCGAGCATCTGCTTCTTCTGCTTCTCGGAGAGGTTCAGGCCGATGGAGGCAAGGTAATCGACCATGCTCTGGCCCCGTCCCGCCTTGTTGACCATGGCCTTGGCCAGCGCGAACATCAGATGACGCTCGGTCACGCCGCCGCCCTCTTTGCTTTCCGAAAGCGGAAGCACGTCGCGGTCATAGTCCAACTCAATACCGGGCAGGAGCGCGTTGATCCGCTCGATCATGGCCCGGTTGCGGCGGCCGCGCGCCTCACGATAGGGCGCGAAGAAGGCGTTCAGCTCCTCGATCCTGTCATGCGGCACGGACTGGATGGTCATGTAGCTCACACCGACCTGATCGGGGTTGTTGGTGCGGCGGCCCTCCAGACGGGTGCCGTTCATCGACGCGCGGCACTCCATGCCGACCGTGACCGGCATTTCCACCAGCTTCGCGGCCTCCAGAAACTCGCGCGCGCCGGAGATGGAGTCGTGGTCGATGATGCCCGCCGTGCAGAGTCCCTCCATGCGCGCGGCAAAGACCGCCGCCGTGGGAGAATACGGCGAGAAGGAATAGGTCGTATGGATATGGTTGTTGATGTACTGCGGCACCATCGGCGGGAATTCGGCGGTTTTCAGCGCCTCGCGGAGGTTTTCCAGCCGTTCTTCCCGCGTGGGTGCGTTGAGCTTGTTCAGAATTTCAATATCGATCATTGCGCGTTCCTCAGTTGAGCATGACCTGGCCGCCGGTGACGGGGATGGCCTGGCCGGTCTCGTACTTCTGCTCGACGCAGTACATGACCGCGCGGGCAACGTCGAGCGGCATACAGCCGCGGTTCATCGGGACCTTGGCCTCGTAGTAGCGGCGGACATCCTCGACCGTCTTGGCGCCGGGGACCTTGCCGGCGGCGAGATACTGCACGAACAGGCCGCGGACCGGGTCGGACCACAGCGGGCCGTCCAGGAAGTTGCCCGGGCAGACGGCGTTGACCTTGATGTTATACGCGCACAGCTCGAGCGCAAAGGACTGCGTCAGGCCGATGCCGCCAAACTTGGAGCCGGCATAGGCAAAGTTCTTGTTCGAGCCTTCGAGGCCGGACTTGGAGTTCAGCGTCACGATGTCGAACATAGCCTCGGGGTCGGCCTCATGCTGTGCCTGCATGATGATGGCGGCGTACTTCGCGCAGAGGAAATAGCCGGTGTAGTTGATGTTGGTGACGAACTCGAAGTCCTTCTTCTCGACCTGCGCAAGCGGGCCGGAGCGGACGACGCCCGCGTTCGACAGCATCAGATCCAGACCGCCGAACAGCTCGACCGTCTTGCCGACCATGGCCGCGACGCTTTCTTCATCATAGACGTTGACGGCGATGGCGACCGCGCGCTCGCCCATTTCCTCCGCGACCTGCTTGGCCAGCGGCTCGTTCATATCGGCGATGACGATGGTCGCGCCTTCCTTGTAAAGCTCCTCGGCAATGCCCTTGCCGAAGCCCTGCGCCGCACCGGTCACGATGCAGATCTTACCGGCCATGCGGCCTTCGCCTGCGGGGCGCTTGTGGATGTTGGCCTTCGCCAGCTCACACCATTTGCTCATATCAACGGACATAGGGATCCTTCCTTTTCTGTAAATTGACCGCCGCGCGCCGTCTGTGGGCGCGGCGTTTTTCTGTGTCTATTATATAGGCAAATCCCACATCATTTCAAGAGGTTTTTCCTTTTATTTTGAGGTTTTGTGTTTCTTTTTTGCCCACAGCGGAAAATATATCCTTCTCGCGCGCAAGCACCCGATTGTTCGCTTGATGAAAGTTTTTGCATAAGCAAAAACATTTCCTGCATTTTCGGCAAAATGCTGAATTTTGGCTTGCAAATCGTGAGGTGCAGCGATATACTGTGCAAGGACAAAATCGCCTCAGGAGGCATCATTCTCATGGAACACCCGAATAAGCACTGGACAGACTGGCTTGTGATCGTCGCAACGGCCATTCTGATGGCGCTGAGTTATGCAATTTTTGTTTTTCCGAACTCGTTTGCTCCCGCCGGGATCAACGGTATCATCACCATGATCCAGTATCTTCTGCATATCGACATCGGCTATCTTTCATTGGCCGTCAATCTTCCGCTGTTCCTGCTGACATGGAAAAGCGTCGGACGTGACTTCGCCGTCAAGAGCATGGTCTATGTGCTCGTCTTTTCCGTCGCAAGCCTGCTGCTCAAGCGGTTCGATCTCTCCGGGATCTGCTATCACACGGAAAACGGCACCTCCCTCATTCTCGGCCCCATCGCGGCGGGCGCCGTCAGCGGCTTTATCTACGGCGTCGTTCTGGCCCGCAACGGCTCGACCGGCGGCATGGATCTGGTCGCGGGCTGGGTCCGGAGCAAGAAGCCGGAAGCGGAGCTGGTCTGGGTCATTTTCTTCCTGAACGCCTGCGTCGCGGCCGTTTCCTTCTTCGTCTACGGCTGGAAGTTCGAGCCGGTCATCATGTGCCTGATCTATTGCTACGTCAGCAGCAAGATCAGCGACAGTATGCTGCGCGGCAACAAGAAGGCGCTGAAATTCGAGGTCGTCACCGACCGCGCCGACGAGCTGGCGGAGGTACTGCTGCGCCAGATGCGCCATGGCGTCACCGTCATTCCCGCCGAGGGCATGTTCTCCAAGCAGGAGAAGAAGCTTCTGGTCTGCATCGTCAACCGCCACCAGATCGTCCAGTTCCAGAACATTCTGTGCCGCTTCCCCGGCTCCTTCGCCTATGTCTCCGAGGTCACGGAAACCATGGGCAACTTCAAGCACATCACACACTGAATCATCCGCATTCCGCCGTCGCGAGCCTTCGCGGCGGCATTTTTCATCTCTGCAACACCTCTTAAGATTTCCTTAAATTGCTTCCGTTTCTCTTCCGCTCCCGGAAAATCGTGGTATACTTGCGGCAGTTGATAAAACAGCTGAAAGGAGATTGCTATGCTGAAAAGGATTTTCGCGCTCATGCTGAGCGCCGTACTGCTGCTGGGCCTGCTTGCCGGATGCAGCAAAAATCAGCCGGACGGCACAAATGAACAGTCACCCTCTGTTCAGCCGCCTGCCGCCGATACGGAGGCAAATGCAGCCACGTCGGGCACAAAATACGCTTATGTACCCACATACATTGATCTGCCCTCCGACGCAAGCGGCGTGGACGCCATCTGTCTGGCGGGCGATTCCATGATCCTGTCCACCAGCTTTCTGAGCGGCTACTCCGTCGATCCGGACGGGAACGCCGACGCCTATCAATCTCAGCCGAAGCTTTACCGTCTCGACCTCGATACACAGGAATGGGATACCGTCACGGCCTACGCCCCGCCCGCATATGAGCCGCAGGAAACACCGGACAACATCATGATCCCCGCGCTCTGCGCCGCGCCGGACGGCGGCTTCTGGGCGCTGGAGCGCACCAGCAGCTATCCCGCTCCGGACGGCGGCATCATTTCCGCGCGCAGCGGCAGCAACAGCTACCGGCTGCTGCACTTTGCGGCGGACGGCTCGCTGGAAACGGAGCTTCTGCTTGACAGCGGCGCGATCTCTGCGGATACCTTCCTCGCCAGAATGCAGGCGGACAGCGCCGGAAACGTCTATCTCACCGATTGGCAGTACATCTATATTTACAGCGCCGACGGCAGCTATCTCGGAAGCATGGACGGCTCGGATCACGGCGCAGATCTCTACAACTATAAGGATGGCTCGGTCGGTACGCTCCGGTACACCGGTTCCGGCGCGCTCAGCTTCTGCACGATCGATCCGGCCAGGCTCGCCTTCGGCGACAGCTACCTGCTCCCGGCGGACGTGCGCACCATCCTGCCCGGCACCGGAGAATACGATCTGTATTACGAAAGCGACTATTCGGTCTACGGCTGGAACGCCGCCACCGGCGTATCGGAGAAGGTGCTCGACTGGCTGGAATGCGACATCGACGACGGCTCCATCCAGAATACCGCGGTCCTTTCCGACGGCCGCATCTGTGCCATTTCCTATGATTTCACCGACGGTACATCCGGCATTCAGGCCGTCCTGCTGAATCGCGTGGACGCCGCAAGCCTCCCGCAGAAAACCGAGCTGACGCTGGCCTGCATGAATCTCGACTGGGATCTTCGGAGCCGGATCGTCAAATTCAACCGCGAAAGCAACCAGTACCGCATCGTCGTCAAGGACTACGCCGACTACTCCATGGCGGGAAATACCGTGATTGCCGGGCAGTCCAGCGATGGTATCACAAAGCTGAACACGGAGCTTCTCTCCGGAAACACGCCGGATCTGCTCATTTCCTCCGGCCTGCCGGTGCAGCAGTACGCGGCAAAGGGTCTGCTGGAAGATCTCTGGCAGTACATTGACGCGGACGAGAACGTCAAGCGTGAAAACCTTATGACCGATGTTCTGAACGCCGCCGAAACGGACGGCAGGCTCTATGAACTGCCCACATCCTTCACCATCGTCACGGCGGCCGGTCTGGGAAAGGTCGTCGGCAGCTACGACAGCTGGACGCTGGATGATCTCAAGGACGCAATGTCGAAGCTGAAGGCCGGAGCGACCGTTTTCAGCCCCCACACGACCAAGAACGACATGCTCACCGCCATTCTCTATATGAACGCCGACGAATTCATGGACTGGCAGAACAAGACCTGCAATTTCACGAGTCAGGACTTCATCGACTATCTGAATTTCGCTGACACCTTTCCGGATTCCTACGACTGGTCGGGCGACTACGTCTCCGACGATACGCGCATCCTATCCGGCGAACAGCTGCTGACGACAGACGTCTCGCTCTACAGCCTCGGCGACGTTTATCTGCACAACGCACTCCTCGGAAACGACCTGTGCTATGTCGGCTTCCCAAGCCCCTCGGGCGATCTGCGCTCCTGCTTCCAGTTCAGCACCAGCTTCTCGATCTTCTCGGCCAGCGAGCACAAGGACGCCGCGTGGAGCTTCCTGCGCTCTCTTCTGTCCGACAGCTATCAGAGCACGCTTTATTCCGCGCTTCCCATCAGCCGAACCGCCTTCGAGGCACAGGCCGCAAACGAAATGGAGCAGGACTATGAGACCGATGAGAACGGAGATCCGATTCTGGATAAGGACGGCAATCCCATTCCCATCGCCAAGGGCGGCTACAGCTCCGACGGCAGCACCATGATCGATCTCTACGCCATGACGCAGGAGCAGTATGACGCCGTGCTGGCGCTTATCCACAGCACGCACCGCGTCCTGCGCTACGACGAAAGCATCCAGTCCATCATCTCTGCGGAGACGGCTTCCTTCTTTGCCGGTGAGACGACCGCCGAGGAGACGGCCAGCCGCATCCAGAACCGCGTCCGGCTCTACATCGCGGAGCAGTCCTGAACAGGCTCTGCTGTGCACCTTGGAGGAACGACCATGACAAAACGAATCCTTGCCGCCGTCCTTGCGCTTCTTTTCGCCCTTCTGCTGTTTCTCGGCACAAGCCCATCCCGGGCCATCCGGGCCGCCGCGCTGCTGAACGGGTGCAGCTGGGACGAGGTCATGCAGGCCGAATTTGAGAAAAAGGACGATCTCAGCCTCTGCAAGTCGGTCTACCGCGCGGACTGCGTTCTGCCAGACCGCCTGACCGGCTCCGGTCATGCCACATGGTATGTCTACAGGATCGGCTTCCTGCATATCCCCGAGTGGGCCGGAAACGGATAATAGGCTGTCTGACAAAACGGCGCGCTCAACATTGCACCGTAAAAAATGATCCCACAGCAAAAAGGCGCGGCTTTGCCGCGCCTTTTTGCATATTCAGATGCAGACCAAACGCGCCGCTCTTTGGCAGCGGCCATCCCGCTTATCAATCCAGATGGAAAACCGGGTGCAGGTCGATGCAGACCGGGCTGTTGTCCGGATTGGTCTCCATGATATCGGCCATATAGTCCCACCATTTGCGGTTGATCGCAGTGTCCGCGCTTGCAGCCCAGCGCGCCTCGTCCTCGATCTCGATATAGCCGAACAGCGTCAGCGCATCGCGGTCGAGGAAAATAGAATAATTCTTCCCGCCGTGTTCATGGATCATGTCCTTCATTTCCTGCCACAGGAGCTTGTGGCGGCGCTCATACTCGGCCTCCATGCCGGGATAGAGCTTCATTTTGAATCCTTTCAGCATACCGCATCTCCCCCTTTACTTTCCGACGCGCACGAATTCCGCGCCCAGAAGCTCCGCCACCTTTTCAAACAGCGCGGCATTGTGGCCGACGCTCATGGCGCAGTGATGCGTCGGCGCGCAGCGGAACCATTCGTCCATATAGGCGTCCAGCTCCATACCGAAATCAATATGGGTCTGCGTGTTGCCGATGGTCAGGATCGGCAGCTGCTTTGCTACGCCCTCGCTGGCGATGAAGCGCAGGCGCCCGTTTGCCAGCTGCGTCAGCCCCAGCATCGTGACCGGGCCGGGACGGACCTTTGCCTCCACCGATACGCCGGTTCCCTTTTTCCCGTGATACACGCCCATGCCGCGCAGCATCGGCCTGCCGTTGGAGATGGAAATATGGAATGGGCCATCGTGGCCCAGCAGCATGGTGTTGTGTACATAATCCATGGCGACGATCTCGCTGAAGCTGCCGCCAAGGCCCAGCGCATCGCAGATCTTCATTGCGGCGCAGGTCTTGATATCGCCCTCGCCCGCGCAGGGAACGCCGTCCGCCGTCAAAAGCGAGTGGCCGACGATAAAGCCGCTCTGCACCTGCTCATAGTGGTTTTCATCCGAGCCGTGATAGTAATAGCTCAGCGCATCCAGATCGTATTCCCGCACCATGCGGTACTGCGCTGCGGCGACCGTCGCCGACCAGCGAAGCTGCTCCTCCGTTGGGCGGCGAACACGCGGATCGGAGGGAGAATCGCCGGAGATCTCAAAAAATGCGTGAATTTCGTCCAGCTTTTCCTGAATCTCCGCGTCCGTGACCTGACGCAGACTGCGGTCGAGGTCGCACATTTCCAGCAGCTCCACATGGATACCCAGCTGCGCCTGAAGCATGGTGAAGTCGCTGTAAAGATCCAACATTCCGCTGTAGTTGTTTCCAAGGAAGCCGAAGCGCGCATATTGCAGCATCCGCTTGACCCCGGCAGCGCGCACCCACTGCTCGATCTGCGTCCACGCACGGACGGCAGACGGCGCGGCAGCCGTCGCCTCGTCCGCCATCGCGCCCTGCGGCGTCTGCTCCAGCCCCAGCAGGCCGTTCACGATGCGGACGGTGATCCCGGCGCGTTCAAAGGCGTTTGCGGCCTCGGGCACCGGACAGCCGACGCACTGCGCCAGCCATTCGCCGGTATCGGTCCTTTCATAGTTCATCTGCACGGCGGGCTGGAGATTGAGAACGACGACCGGCGCCTTGCAGATCTGGTGGACCGGCAGCATGGCCGCGCTGGTAAAATACGTTCCGCTGTGCATCAGGATCAGATCGACGTTGTGCGCGTTGAAGTATTCGCCGGCCTCGCGGGCCTTCTGCTCGTCGTCCACCAGTCCGAAGTCAAAAACCTCGGCCCACTGCGATACCTTCTGCTCGATAAAATGATTGTAGCCGAGAATGCGGTCGTGAAGTCCCAAAAACTGATCCCAGTACGCGCGCAGACCGGCGGTATACAGGCCGACGCGCGCGCGCGGCGTCTTTTTGAGCTGCATGAAACGTCCCTTCCTTTCCAATCTCTGTCGTTTTCGTGAAAAACGGAGCGGATACGGATGTATCCGCTCCATCTTGCGCTATTTATCCGGCTCCGTCAGGAAGCGGCGCGATCAATAGACCGTTTTCCAATCCTCGATGTTGTCGCCGTTGAACTCGAACGGAGGCCCAATGATGATCTCGGTGCCGCCGTCACCGGCGTCGGTAACGGTGTAGGTCGTGCCGTTCTTCGCGGTGAAGCTCTCGCCGGTCGCGCCGGTCAGGCTGCCGTTGACCATCTCGATCAGGGCGTAGGCTGCGCTGCGGCCCACATCGATCGGGTTCCAGAGGAACATATACGGGCAAGCGGGGTTATCGCCGGTCATGAACTCCGCCATTTCGGACGGCAGGCCGAGGCCGGTCACAATGACCTTGCCCTGGAGGCCCTCGTCGGTGATGACCTTCGCTGCCGCCGCGATGCCGACGGTCGTCGGGGCGTTGATGAGCTTCAGGTTCGGATAGTTCTGGAGCAGAGCCTTGGTCTCGTCAACGGACTTCTGCTGCTCGTCGTCGCCGTAGGCGATCTCGACCAGATTCATCTTCGCGTATTTTTCGTCCTTCAGGATCTCCTTCATGGCGTCGATCCATGCGTTCTGGTTGGTAGCGATGGAGGTCGCGGACAGGATCGCCCAGTCGCCTTCGCCGCCCAACAGATCATAGGTGGCGTCTACGAGGCACTGCGCCACTTCCTGAACGCCCGCCTGATTGATATGGGTCATACGCGACGCGGGATTGCAGGAGGAGTCGCAGGACACGACCTTGATCCCGGCGTCCATGGCGGCCTTCAGTGCGGTCTCCAGTGCGTCAAAGTCGTTGGCCGCAATGGCGATGCCGCTGACCTTCTGCGCGACCAGCTCGTTGATGAGCGTGATCTGCGCCTCGGCGGTGATCTCCGCGGGGTGCTTGACGATGGCGTTGTAGCCGGCGTCCTTCATGACCTCCTCGAAGCCGGCGGCTTCGCGCTCGTTGTAGGGGTTGCCGGCTGCCTTTGTGATGATGGCGTAGGTCTGCGTGTCATTGCCACCGGTCTTTGCAGCACACGCCGCAAGCCCCAGCACCATGACGAGGCTAAGAAGCAATGCGATCAGTTTTTTCATGATTTTTCCTTCTTTCCTTATTTTTATATAAACGCTCGGGGCGCTTATACCGATTTCTGCCGCTGCGCCTCGACGGCTCTGCGCGCGGCAATGGAGTCGCGGATATTGGGGAGCATGACGACCAGGATCAGGATTGCACCAATGATCATCAGGATCGTCTGTGAGTTAACGTTAATCAGGCCGAGGCCGTATTTCAGCAGGCCGATGGTGAAGATGGAAATGACCGTGCCGGGGAAGTTGCCCTTGCCGCCTGCCGTGGAAATGCCGCCGAGGACGACCATGGAGATGGCCTCCAGCTCATAGCCCGTGGCGATATCCCAGCGGATGGAACCCATCCACGATGCGTACAGGATGGCGGACAAACCGGAGATCAGGCCCGTCATGGCATAGCAGATGATGCGGACGCGCTGCACCGGAACGCCGGAGTAAAGCGCCGTGGTGCGGTTGGAGCCGATGGCGTAGACCTGACGGCCAAAGACCGTCTTATGCAGCACAAAGCCAAAGGCCACCGCCGCAAGGCAGAACACAAGGAACACATACGGCACCGGCCCGAGCCGGGCATAATAGATGTTGTAGAACCAGCGGCAGTTGTGCAGGCCGCCGGAGGATTCGCTGCCAAGGATCATCTGCGAAATTCCGCGATAGAGCGTCATGGTGCCGAGCGTGACGATCATGGGTGCAAGCTCTGTGAATTTTGCAAGGATCAGTCCGTTGAGCAGGCCGCAGACAAGGCCGCAGCCCAGCGCGATCAGGATGGCCGCGCCCATGGAAAGTCCGCTGTTATAGCTGATGCCCAGCAGCGTCGCGGAAAGCGCGACGGTGGAGCCGACGGAAAGGTCGATCTCACCCAGCACCAACAGATAGGCCATGGGGAAGGCGATGAAGCCCTTGGGCAGAAAGGTGCTGATGGCCGTGAACAGGCCGGAGGCGTCCAGATAGTTGGGTGAAATGCTCATGTTGAAGATATTGACCGCGAGGAACAGCAGGAGCAGCAGCGATTCCCAGCGGAATACGACCTGCTTCCACGAGCGCTCGCGCACGGCAAGAATATTGCGTCTGGCTTTCGTTTCCATGATCAAATCTCCCTCACTTTCAGGGTATTGCGATCCATGGCGCGCCGGACGATCACGTTGACAATGATCGCCACCAGAATGATCGCGCCCTTGATGGCGTCCTTCCAGAACTGTGAAATGCCGATCAGCGGCAGCGCCTTGCAGATGACCGCCATCGTCAGCGAGCCGAGCAGGACGCCGGCCACGCTGCCCTGACCGCCGTTCAGGCTCACGCCGCCGAGCACGCAGGAGGCGATGGCGTCCATCTCCATGCCCGCGCCCATATCGCTCATGGCTGAGGCGTACAGCGCCGTGTACATGGCGCCCGTCAGGCCCGCGAACGCACCGGCGATCGTATAGACGAAGAAACGGATGCGGCTGATGCGGATACCGCTGACGGCGGCCGCCTCGGGGTTGGAGCCGACGGCGTAGATGCGCCGTCCGAAGGTCGTCCACTTCATGACGACGAAGAAAACGATGTAGCAGACGAGCGTGATGAATACCAGATTGTTCATCAGGCCGCCGGTCAGCGTATTCGTCTGCGCAAATTCCTTGAACGAGCTTTGGAACTGATACGCGGAGACCCACGCGCTGTTCGAGACAATATAGGTCGCGCCGCGGTAGATATTGCACATGCCGAGCGTGGCGATGATCGGCTGAACGCCGCCCTTGGCGATAATCAGGCCGACCAGCATCCCGCAGAGCGTGCCGATGGCGATGGAGACCAGGAACATGACCAGCGTGCTGGAATACACGCCGTCGCGCATCATGAGCGAGGCGCACATGCCGGAGAAGGCCAGCGTCGCGCCGACGGAGATGTCAATGCCGCCGATCAGCAGGACGCTCATCATACCGAGCGAAATGGTGATGGTCGTGGAGTAGTTTTTTAGCAGATCCGCGATGGTCTTTGCCGTAAGGAACGTATTGTTGCGCAGCTGAATGACGGCACAGAGCAGCACGAGCACCGCGACGAGGCTCAATTCCCGTGAGCCGGAGAGCTTTTTCCAGAAGCCTCCGAAGCCTTTTTTCTCTTTCATTCCGATCCCTCCTCAGCCCGATGCCGCGCCGCTGTGCTTGAGCATCGAAAGCTCCAGAATTTTCTCCTGCGTGGCCTCCGTGCGCGAAAGCTCACCGGTCACACGGCCGTCGCACATGACGTAAATGCGGTCGGACATGCCCAAAAGCTCCGGCATTTCCGAGGAGATCATGACGATGGCCATGCCCTTCTGCGCAAGCTCACCCATGATCTGATAGATCGCGGCCTTTGCGCCGACGTCCACGCCCTTGGTCGGCTCGTCCATAATCAGGAGCTTCAGGTCGCTTGCCAGCGCCTTGGCCACGACGACCTTCTGCTGGTTTCCGCCGGAAAGTGAGCTTGCGGGGTCGAACACCGTCACAGCCTTGACGTCGATCTCCTCGGCCAGCTCCTTCGCCGCCTGATTTTCGATCGTTTCGCTGGTGATGCCGCCCTTTTTGGAGAATTTCGCGCCAAGCTCGGGCAGCGTGATGTTGCGGCCGATGCCCCAGTCCAGGATCAGGCCCTGATTCTGCCGGTCCTCGGTCAGCAGGCCGATTCCGAGGCGCATCGCGTCCTGCGGCCTGCGAATATGGACCTCCTTCCCGTCCACAAAGACCTTGCCTGCGTCGTAATGCTCCACGCCGAAAATGGTCTGCACGACCTCGGTGCGTCCGGCGCCGACCAGACCGGTCAGGCCGACGATCTCACCGGCACGGACGCGGAAGCTGACGTCGCGGAAGAAGCCTGTGCGGGAAAGGTTCTCCACGCGGAGCACCTCCTCCCCGGGCTTGACCTCCGGCTTCGGGAACAGGTCGCTGACCTCGCGGCCGACCATGGCCTTGATCAGCTCCGGCGGCTGGATCTCGGCGACGTTGTAGGTGCCGATGTACTGTGCGTCGCGGAACACCGTAACGCGGGAGGCCAGACGGTACATATCCTCCAGCCGGTGCGAGATAAAGATGACGGATTTTCCGTCGTCACGGAGCTTTTCGGTGATCCGGTAAAGCTCCTCGGATTCGTTCTTTGTCAGCGCCGCTGTCGGTTCGTCCATAATGATGATGCGCGCGTTGGTGGACAGCGCCTTTGCGATCTCGACCATCTGCTGCTGCGCGACCGACAGCGCGCCCATGCGGGCGGTGGGCTGGAAGTCGGCGTCCAGCTGACGCAGGAGCGCCCCGGCGGCCTCGTTCATTTTCTTCCACTGCATGATGCCGTGCTTCCGGATCTCATGCCCCATGAAGATGTTCTCCGCAACGGTCAGATGCGGATAGCTGGTGACATGCTGATAGATCGCGGCAATACCGGCGTTCTGCGCGTCCAGCGGCGACCGGAAATCGACGCGCCTGCCGTCGAGATACATCTCGCCCTCCTCCGCGCGGTGTACGCCGGTGATGACCTTGATAAAGGTCGATTTTCCGGCGCCGTTCTCTCCCATCAGCGCGTGGATCTCGCCTGCCTTGAGCTGAAAGCTGACCCGATCCAGCGCCTTGACGCCCGGAAAGATCTTGGTGATGCCCTTCAGCTCGAGGATATACTGTTCCATCTTGCCTACCCCCCGACTTTGAATTTGCAGCCGCCCGTGTTTATATGCTCTCTTTTGACGGGCGGCGGATACCGGCCTGCTTCATCCGCTGCGCCTCTGCTCTCTGCGTTGTACGGAATCGTCGAAACAGATATGTGCATATTGTCCTAATATTCTGCATAAATCAGATTGCTTTTTATGCTTTTTCCTGATAAACTGAGTATAGCATCAAAAAACATCCTTTGTCTGCCAATAAAGTTGACACAAAATTACGGTATCTTGGCTTTTTACAGGTTTCGGTAAACGTGGAAACAGACAGGAGGATCTCGATGGAACAGATCAAGCTGCGCTACGAATTGGATCTTGAGCCGAATTACATATGGCTCTCGCCCACGGCCACGCAGGC